>Ga0302136_1000093_pt1 | contig 45168 bp, 47 predicted proteins | sample CBN3_20m_MG_FD_203116 | JGI IMG/M metagenome (GOLD analysis project Ga0302136, IMG submission 203116) | Marine microbial communities from Western Arctic Ocean, Canada - CBN3_20m | ecosystem: Environmental > Aquatic > Marine > Oceanic | place: Canada: Western Arctic Ocean | collected 2017-09-15
AAAACCGACTTGGCCAGATCGATGCCGACTGTGCTAACCTCGCCCACGGACGCCTCCTGCAGTGGTGTTTCAACACCTCCACTTTGGCACATCGATGCCGTCAGGGGGCGTCCACCCCAACGCTTTTCCTCACGCCGAGGCCGGGATGGCCCGGTCTCCCGACTACATCCTGGTTTCCGCCCCGCCACCGGTCGTCCTCGCCTACGGTATCGGCGTCGATTCCACCGCGCTGTCTGTGGAGAATCGATTGGCTCATATGGCGATAGCAGTTTAGCAGGACATTGGAGGCCTTCGGGAACCATAAACCTCATTCGCAGAATCGGTTCTCGATTCCTTGACGGCATTCGAGAATCGATAAGCGATTCCTGCCCTGATTATTCGATACTGTAGCCAAGTGCGCGATAACCGACCTGTCGTTTCGCGGCCATGCGCGAGAGCAAGGGAACTGCGTCGTCGACATAGTCATAGACCAGCACGTCAGTCTTACCTGCATGCCGGCGATGCAGCCGCCCAACATATTGTGCGAGAGTGCCTTTCCATGAGATCGGCATTGTCAGGAACAGCGTGTCGAGCCGATCATCGTCGAACCCTTCGCCGATATATCGGCCCGTCGCGAGGATGAGGCGCTCCTCGCCGTAGGGCACCTGCAGCGCGGCATCTGAAGCTTTGCGCTCCGCCGCGCTCATGCCGCCGCGCAGCACCGCAAGATTCCGGACGAAGCGCGATAACCGGCTCTGCAGATATTCGAGATGGTCTTTGCGTTCGGTCAGGATCACCGGCGACCGCTTCGCTTCCAGCGCGCGCAGCACATCATCGAAGATGAGATCGTTGCGGCCTTCATCCTGCGCGATTGCCGCATAGACCGCGGGCATTGGCGGCCTGTCCATGATGGCAAGCGGCTGTGGCAGCTGGAACGCTGTACGCCGCTGTCGCACACGATGGGCGATACCCCGCCGGGCGGCTTGCGTTCGGGCATCGACCCGATGACGGATCGGGCCGCATTGCATGAAGATGATAGGCTGATGCCCGTCCTTTCGCGCAACGGTTGCAGACAGGCCGAGAACGAACCGGGCTTTGGCCCGTCTGGCAACAAGCTCGAAGCTCGCCGCGGACAGGTGATGGCATTCGTCGACGACAAGGTGGCCATAGTCGCCAACCAGGTCCGCGACCTCGCCATGTCTTACGAGGCTCTGTATCAGTGCCACGTCGATCACACCGGTGGGCTTGCGCTTGCCGCCACCGATAGTTCCGATCAGCTTCGGGTCGATGTCGAGGAACGTCCGCAACCGCTCGACCCATTGCTTCACCAGTTCCTTGCGGTGGACGAGCACCAGCGCATTGACCCCACGCTTGGCGATCAGATGCGCGGCGACCACCGTCTTGCCGAACGCCGTTGTCGCCGCCAGCACCCCGTCATCATGCGGCGCAACCGCCTCGATCGCGCGGATTTGAGGCTCTTCGAGATTGCCGTGGAACGACACGCCATCGGGTAACGGGGTCCCGGCCATTCGCTGATCGTCGATCGTGGCCGCGCTCCCATGCATGGCCAGCAGCGCGACGAGTTCGTCCAGACACCCCCGCGGCAGCCCGATATGCTTCTGGTGAATCTCGGCGCAGGAGACGATGCGCGGTTTGCCGAACGTAGGTAGGCGCATTGCCTGCGCCTTGTAAAATTCGGGGTTCTGGAACGCCGCAAGCCGGATGATCTGCGCTGTCAGCGATGCGGGTAAGTCCGTGCGGTCGATATAGACCTGATCGCCCAACACGATATCGAGCCTCTCCGGCACCGGCTCGGTTGCCGGGGGCGGGTTAGGCCGTCGGGACGGCATCATCTTCCACGGCTCGGCCGCATGCTCGTCCTCGACGGGCATACGCACGCCCAGCACCCGTCCGCGCATTTCTGCATCGGCCACCATGCGGGAGGCATCGTGCCCATCCAGCTGTGGCAGCGAGGAGAGGAACGCCCATTGATCGTCATAGGGGCGAAGCTGCCCATCCACGAACAGGCTGTTTCCCTGCCGGCGAGCGCGTCCCTGTAAAGGCAGCGCGATCAGATTGCCGAACCCGCCGAGCGGCATGGTGTCCTGGCTCGGGAAGAAGCGGTCATAGGAGCCGAACCCGATCTCGGGACGCCGCTCCATCGTCTCGGTCAGGAGCGATGCGCCCAGCGCGCGAGCGGTTCGCGCCGGCACGGCGTCGGCAAAGAAGATCCAGACATGACCGCCATTGCCGGACCGGGACCGTTCCAGCGCCGCCGGCACGCCGCGCAGCCGACAGGTTTCCATCATGGCGAGCGCATCCTCGGCCCAGCTCGCCTTGTCGAAGTCCGCCGCGAGAAAGCGGCAGCTCTCGTCGGCCAGCAGTGGATAGACGCCCGCAACATAATCGCCCGCGTCGGATCGCGAGGATGCGCCGCCGCGCAGATGTCGGTCGATGACGTCGTCGGTCACGGACAGGAACGCCTGGTGCGCGCACTCGCCGCATTTGACTTGAGGCTTGTCGCAAAGCCCGCGTTTCCATTCATTGCCGCAGGCTGGCGCATAGCCGCCGCGCCCGGACTTGCGATTCTCCCAGCGGAGCGGGAACACATCCTCGCGCCCTGCGAATAACCGGCGGAACAGCGCGATCTTGTCACCCGTCGGCGAGGTCGCCGTCACCGGAGCCTCGGGGAACAGCGAGACGGCAACCTCCTTTCGGTCCTCAGCCACCTCCCGGGCCGCGAGCGCGTCGAGCGCTTCGACCACGGCCGCCCGCTCATCATCCAGCACTTTCAGTCGAGCCCGCAGCCGCGCTGCCTCCTCCATTTCGGGATATTCGCTCACGCTGCGGCAGCCTGCGCGGGCAGGCGATCACGATAGATATCGCGGATAATCCTCTCCGCGCTTTCCCGATCGTAAAAGGGTTGCAGCTTTCGGCTCCCAGGGATCGCCGGCGCCAGACCAGCATGCCGCAAGTGCTGATGCACCCTGACCGCATGGGTCGCCTTGCATGGGATACGCGCCAGTTCCGCCGCGGATACGAAGCGGGCTCCGAACGCCTCGATCTCCACGCGCCGCAATGCCGGCATGATCCTGAGCGAAGTCTGTTTCCTGTCCACCGTGAACCACCCCAGTCGCTTGAGGTTGGCGACCGTGGGGATCGTCACGCGAAGATGCCGCGCAGCCTGCGCCATGAGCATGAACATCGGATCGTCTTCATATTCGAGACCGGCGATGACCGCGTTTGTGTCGACCAGGATCTGCGCGATCCCACGTTCGCTGCGCAATCGGCCCGTTGCTTTGATCTGACCTCGGAGCAGTCCGCCGATGATAGCATCCGAGGAGCGGTAGCAAACGCGCACGGCGCGCAAGATCGTCTCGCTGCCTCGTGGTGGCGTGTCCATGAACGGTGCATCACCGTGCAAAGCCGTAAGGAAGCGCCCGAGGTCGACAAGCCGGTATTGCGCGGGGATCGAAGCGCCGCCGAGCGGGAAGGCCCGCGGCAGATAGTTCCGAGCGACCAGCGTCTTGAACAACTGGTGCGTGGTGCCGAGGTGACGACGCGCTTCTTCCGGCGAGCACGACTTGCGGAAGAAGGCCACCAGGGGTTCTTCGAGGGCTTTCGGAACGACCACGCCCCGATCCTTGCGCAGCAAAGGTGCGATCATGCCAAGCGCCGCCGCTACCGTCGCGACCCGATCCGCGGATACGCCGCACCGTCCCGCCAGACCGCCCAGCGTCGTCAGATCGCCCTCGGGCGCAGGCTTACGGAATAGGATCGTGCCTGCCGTTATTGGCACATTCTTGACGACATGGTCCCGGACGGCCTCCCGGATCGGGTCGAGCGCCGGATGGGTCGACAGGCCGAGCCAGTGTTGCAGGCGTCCATAGACGCCCACCGGCGTCCGGCGTTTCCACGGACATGCCGCCAGCATGCCGTCCAGCATCTCTTCGAACCGATTGGGGAAGTCCTCGCAGATGGCAAAGCCCACGGCCATCGTGCGGGTTCGTTCCGCAAGTCCCTGACGACGCCAGCTGACGATCGATCTGCCCCAGCGCGCTACCGAGCCCAGCCATTGCATGATCTCGGCAGCGTCCGCGAACGCCAGGTTGTCGAGGAAGCTATGGGCAAGGCGGGGCCCATCGCCAAGCCTTCCGACAAGATAGGCATCGCCGATCCTGCCATCCGATGCGACTACTTCAGTCCGTTCTGCCGTCAGGTCGTGCCCGCATTCGCAAGTGGCTGGTGACAGATGAGAACGCCGGAACGTGCGCCGACAGGCAGGGCAGGCGGCCAGCAGCGTCCGGCCATGGCGAGGGCAGTTCGATATCTTCGCCACATCCCACCACGACCGTCGCCGGGGGCGACACGCCACGGGCCCTTCGTCCTGCTCGATGTCCGATCGCAGGCAGTCCGGGCAGATGCGCGCGAAGTTGCAGCTGTAGCTGAGATTCCGGCTGCGGCTGACAAGCTCTCCGGCGAGAAGGCTCCCCTCGATGGTCTGGATGATCGAGTTGTAGAGCAGTGTTTCGAGCGGAACACTGCTGAGTCGGGCGATATCATCGAAGCGCCGCCCGCGCTCCATATCGCGAACGAAGTCAGTTCGATCTGCAAGCGGCACCTGCCGCGCAAATTCGAGACGGCTTTCGCAGCCGTGCCGCAGGGCAAGTCGATTGAACAACGCCCAGCCCGGCTCGAACGGCGCCGGCCGCACGCGTAGGGCAAGCCGGGGCGCCGACGCTGTCATAGGCCCTCGCGTATAAACGGCCGAAGGGGTTGTGCGCCCCTTCCGCGCAACTTCGTGACCCGGCTCATATTCATGGGCGGTGGCGGATCGGTATCGCGCAGCCAGATCTCGCGCAGGCGTTCGCCGGAACACAGGAAGGGATTGTCGAGGCGAAGCGGCACCATGCCTGTTTCCACCGGCTCATCCTCGAGCAATGCATCGAAGTCGAGCATGTCTCCGACATCGGCTTGATATACAGGATACCATCCCGCATGAACCTGTCCCAGCAGATCGAGGTCGATCGACCGTCTGCCATTCGCCAGCGCCGTGCTCAGGGCTTGGCTCAGGTATTTCGAGACGATCCCGATCTCGCCACCCGTCGCAACATAGATACGCTTGGCCATCTCGTGTTTGGCGAGCCCCGACGCTTCCGGCAGCCCCAACATCTTTTCCATGACGCCGAGCACGCCCGAGAACATCGTGCGCCCGCTCCGCGTCGCCCAGTCATAGGGTTTCAGGATGACTGTCGGTTGAAGGCGGCGGCGCAACTGCATCGTCCTCTCACCCGGTACGGCGATGTCGAGCAGTCGGGGAAGTCCCGCGATCACGATCTGCACCTTCACCCGGTTGAGCAGCGACTTGATGAACTCGGTCACTTCGGCCGTCGTCTCGGCATTGTTTTCGTTCACCATGTGATGACCTTCATCGATGAAGATCATCTCGGTGCCGGTCTCCTCGGCGTAGAAGGCGATCTTCTCGATCACCTCGCTGGTGTTCCAATGGTCCCGCGCGCGGTAGCCGTAGGCGCCGAGGATCGCCCCGACGAGCGCCCTCCGCGTCGTCCGCTCGGGCGCCTCGACGTAGACTATGCGGCGGATATCGCCATCCTCGGTCGCGCGGTCGGGATAATCCGCCATATAGTCCTCGAGCGCTGTCGTCTTGCCAGACCCGGCAGCGCCGACGATGAGCAAGACCCGCGCCTTGAAGCGCCGCGCGTCCTCGCGTGGGCGATATCGCCCATGCAACTCGCGGATCGCGGCTTTCGCCTCCGTGTGCCGCGTGTGCGGGATCACGGTGGTTTCGAACGTCAGCACGGCATCGGGCACTGCGGGCCGAGCCGGCGAGGCCATGGCGTGGCGACGAGTCATCGTTTCGGCTCCGACCATTGTGCGACCAGCGCCTCGATGTCCGCATCGAGATCGGCAATGGGAGGCAAAGGTTCTGGCGCCTGTTCCTCCGCAGGTGGCGGTACTTCCGCTGTCCAGGCTTCCGACGTCGTAAGGGGAAGCTGATTCTGGCCCTCGATCGGCGTAAAGTAGCGCCCGTCGGTCTCGTATCGCGCAGCGCGCGTCTTGGCGCGGACCTTGCTCTTCCTGTCCTGCAGTTCGCCCGCCGTCTGCGCGGCAAGACCGCGTGCCGCTTCGAGATCGGCGACCGTCACGGGCGCATTCCTGGGCAGGCTGCGCTTTGCGATCGCGCGATGGATCTTGTGCTGATATTTGGAGACGCCGCGTGATACGCTCTGGTCGACGCAGGGGATCATCTGCCGCTCGCCCCGCTCATCGTCGAGCAGCCAGATTTCGCCCAGATCGTAGGGGTCGTATCGTATCTCCCAGTCTTTCTCCAATCCGCCGCGGCGCGCCAGCAGCGGTTCGAGCTTCTCCCGATCGGCGTAGAGCAGCCCCTCATACTGGATGCCGATGTTGGAGATACGCCGGAAGAAAGTCTCCCCGGTCAGCCGGACGATATGGTCGAAGTCGGGGACGGGCCGCACCGGATACAGCGTCGTGAGCTCTCGCCAGCGCTCATAAGGTGTGCATCGCAGCGTGTCGTGGACGCTATGATGATAATCATCGACGATCCATTTGAGGATGCGGCCGCGCACCTCCTCGAGCGACAGCTTCGCCCGGGCCACCGGATCGTAAAGATCCATGGTCCGCGACAGGGTCGTGCCTTCCTCATGACTGAACACCTGCACCCCGATGGTCTGGAACACGCGCTCGATCGCGCCCTTGAGCCACGGCATCTTCACCGGCAGGTTGACGATGCCGATGTCTAGCATCCTGGCGGCCGTCTGCAGCGACTGCGACCGGAACTCCTTGCCGTAGCAGATCAGCCATTCGGGCACGCCGTGGCATGGCCAGTCGTGATCGATACCCTCGATCCCCGAGAGATCCTTCTTCCATATGGCGTGACCCAGCGCCCGCTGGAGCGAGGCATAGGACGGCGCCTCGAAGCTCAGATGGGCGCCCACGATCATGCGCGTGGCGCGATCGATGAGCGCAGTAAGCCAAGGCCGGCCCAGGGCGCGGCCGCTCTGTGGGTGGACCACCACCAGATCGATCAGGCAATGATCGACCTCGACCTCTTCAAGCGGTCGCTCGGGCGGGGTCCGCCGCTCGAAGATGCCGAACTTGAGCCAGGCGGCACGACGGCCGAAGCGGCGCTCATATTCCTGCCGCTCGGTGTAATTCTCGCGGATGAACACCCGGAATGTCCGGTCGCTGACCGCCGGCACATTCTGCTCGCGGCACAGATCGACATAGCGACGATAGGCATAATTCTTCCGGCGCCGGGGCATGCCCAGATACCAGGCTTCGACAGCCTGCCGCATCAGCTTGTAGGTGTCGGGGCGATCGCCGTCCTCGCGCGCATAGCGGGACTGGCGCGCGCCGCGCCGGTGATAGTGCGGAATCAGCAGCCGGATATCGCGGCCGTGCCGGCTCCACACGCCATACCAGGCCCGCACCGTGTAGGGATTGGGTCGGCTCAGCGCCTTGGGGCGTCGAGTGTCCCCGCTTCCCTTCCGGCGCTGCTCGGAGGATATCCGGGCCGCGAACGCTGCGTCCTCCTGCTCCCATTGGCCATGATGTGCTTCGAACACAGTCTCTGCAGCGGCGGCATAGGCGCCCATCAGCGTCGGATGCTCACCCCGGATAGCATCAACCATGCGCACATAGGTTTCCCGGCGCTCCGCCTCGCGACGGACGTCCTCCGGCCAGAACTCCCAGGTCTTTTCCAGCGCCTCGGCTACTGCCTTGGGCAAACCCTCCGCGTTGCAAGGATGATGCGTCAGGCGCCGCGCACCATAGACGGTGTCGATCTCATCATCGCTCCACGTTCGCGCATCGCCACCGGATTGCGGGCGAAGCAGATAACCGCGACGTTTTCGCTCGACCACCGACCAGAGCGCCATCTGACCCTGTTCATCCCGGATCGAGAGCGTGTCCCCTTGCTGGAAGCGCATCGGCGTCGCGGTCATCTTACCTTCCTTCCCGGCATGAGTACGGCGTCGTCGTCCAGCGACCGCTCAAGATCCGCGGCCAGTTCTCCGATCGCCACCAGGCCGAGCACGATGTTGACATGGGCCCGGCCGCCGAGCGCCTCGGCGGCCACGCCCAGGCTCGATGGAAAGGGGAGGTGGGTGATGATGGTGCGGATCACATGGAGGTTTTCGTGCGCCAGCACCGCTACCGCCGCACGCAGGCGACGTGCATTCGACAGGCGTGGCTGTCGCCGGATATCGGTGTCGAGCCACAATTCGTGTCGTCCGCCGCGCGCAGCGCACTCGGTTTCGATCGCCGAAAGCCGTCCGCCCAGTGTCGGGTCCGACGCCAGTCGGGTCGCCAGTTTCACCTGGCGGTAGACGACCTTTCCGTCCTCTGTTTCCAGCCGAATATCCGGCGTGTAGCGCCGCTGCCGACCCGCTTCCGTCCAGACAAAGGTTTCCGGTTGCACCGTGAAATGCGCCACATCAGGATCGACATCGAGAAGCAGCAGCGCGTCGCGCTCGAGCAGGCTCTCATAGGGCAATCCGTGGCCAGTCTTGATCGACTGATACCACCCCGTGCACGATCTTCGCCCCGGCCGTTCTGCCGGATTTCGGGCGAACCGCACCGCCGCATCAGAGCGTAAACGGGCCGATTTGTCGGTCACGCCGGCATCCACTACTCTCCTGCGGGAGCGACTCGAATTGCCGGTTGAGTATAACTACTTCCGCAAAGGGCGCTAATCGGTTCCGCCCAGACGCTGCTCGTGGAGCTGGAGGCCCGCGGCGAGGCTCCTGATCTCGTCCTGTCCGCCGATCCCGGGGCCGAGAAGCCCGAGACCTATGCCTATCAGGAGATGATGGCGGCGTGGATGGCGGCGCGCGGCATCCCCTATGAGATTGTCCGGTACGTTCCCCGACGCTTCAAACACTGGCCGCCTTACTACTCGATCCTGGCCAATGTGCTCACCAACGCAACGCTTCCCAGCATCAGCCTGGGCCGACATAGCTGCTCGCTCAAATGGAAGGTCGCGCCGCAGGATGCCTACCTTCGCGACTGGGCGCCGGCGCAGACCGCCTGGTCTCGCGGTCAGAAGGTCGTTCGCCTGATCGGCTACGATGCGTCGCCCGCCGACAGTCGTCGCTACGCGCACGCCTCCGCCATCGACGACCCCCTGTTCGAGTGCCGCTATCCGCTGCGCGAATGGGGCTGGACCCGCGATCGCTGCGTGGCGCGCATCGTCTCGGCCGGCCTGCCGGTGCCTCCCAAATCAAGCTGCTTCTTTTGCGGAGCGATCCGGCCTGACGAGGTTCGCGCGCTTCCCTCCTGGTGCCTGCGCCTGATTGTCCTGATCGAGGCCCGAGCCGAGCCCCGGCTCCGGTCCGTCGAAGGCCTGTGGCGCCGCTCGACCAAGACCAAGCCGGGCAAGATTACCGACTTTATCCGGGCGGAGCGGCTCCTTCCCGAGGCCGAGATCGCGGCGATCCGCCGCGACGCCCCGACCAACCTGATCCGTTTCCAGGACGCGGCCAGCCTCGTGCCGGTCTCAGAGCGTCCGACGATGGAAGCCTGGATCGCGACCTTCAATGCCGGCCTGATGGAGGCAGAATGACAGACCAGCTCTCCCGCATCGCCACGCTCAACGATCGCGTCCGGCAAGGTCTCGATCCGGCGGCGCGGATCGTCATCACCGCCGCTTGCGCAGCGGCGCTCGCCGAAGGCTCAGACCCCGACGCGACGCTGCGCGCCCATGGCGAATTGCTGATGGCGATCGACCGGTGCGCCTTCGCGGCCGACGAGCGCGATGAACGCCGCCGCGGCGAGGTCCTGTTCAGGGGCAGCCCGAGATGGCCGACTGACCTCACGCCGTGCGCCTCATCGGGCGCACGGATCACCAGGGCTCGCTTCGCTCCCCCCGGCGAAGCGGGCCCTTTTTTCTGTTTCCGGCTATAGGCCGGACACCGATCTTCGGTAGAATCCGGGAAGCCGCGGACACGCGGTCAGCAAGGAGTGCCGATGGCGGCCGATGATCAACCCGTTTCCTGGACCGGCCGCTTCACCGACCTCGGGCGGGACGATCAACGAGCGCTTGCAGCGCTTGTGAAAGACGGCGGGGCGATCCCCGACACGATCGAACGTATCCTGCCGCGGCTCGGCCGAAGCCACCGCGTGGAACTGCTTCGCGAGCCCGGGACCAATCGCATCGTCGGTGCCGGCGTCCTCAAAGACCCGTCCACAAACTATCGTTGCAAGAAGTTCGCCGAGGCCGGCGTGGCAATCGATGGCTATGAGGATGCCCCGGAACTTGGCTACATCGTCGTGGCAAAGGACATGGAAGGGCAGGGCCTCGGGGAGCGCCTCGTTCGCGCCGTGGCCGATCCGCTCACCAAAGCCTGCTTCGCCACGACCGACAATCCCAGGATGCACGGGAAGCTGAGCCGGGCGGGCTTCTCGCGCCAAGGCCAGGACTGGCAAGGCGCCAGAGGGAACCTCTCGCTCTGGACGCGACCTGCCCGATAGTCAGCCGCCGTCCTTGAATTTATCCGGAAACTCCGTATATTCCGGGCAGGAGAATCGCCATGCCCCAGACCGCCAGTTCCGTCGAGGTCTCGAAATCCTTCGGCCGCTTCAGCCGCCAGGCCCTCGAGAGCCCGCTGACCATCACCCATCATGGGCATGAAAGCCTCGTGCTTCTGTCGCATGCCGAATATCAGCGGCTCAAGAGCCGTGATCGTCAGGTCTACACGCTCGACAACATCCCGGACGAGATTGCCGAGGGCGTGCGCGCCGCGCGAGCGCCTGCCGAGGCAGCCGCGTTCGATAACGAGGTCGAGTCCTGACGCGTGAAAATACCTGAACCGGTTCCAGGCCTCGTCATCCGCTACGCCTATCTCTGGAGCCACGAAGCCAAGGCCGGCCACGAAGAGGGCAGCAAGGACCGCCCCTGCGCCATCCTCCTGACCGCAACCACCAAGGCCGGCGCAAGAATGGTCACCGTCCTTCCGGTGACGCACACGCCCCCGGCTGACCCTAAACTCGCGGTGGAGATCCCGGCGGCGACGAAGGCGCGCCTTGGCCTCGACGACGAGCGATCATGGGTGATCCTCACCGAACTCAACCACTTCCAATGGCCCGGCCCCGACCTGCGTCCAGCGCCCGGCGATCCGGCCGGCGACGTCGCATACGGCGTGCTCCCGGCCAGCCTCTACGAGACCATTCGCACGCGTTGGCTTGCCGCCTACGACGCTGGCAAGATCGCCCAGGTTAAGCGGACCTCCTGACCCATTGCGCCGCCAGACGCGTCCAATGAGATGACGCTGCATTTGCCGGTCAATCGCCGATCGGCCCCGCATCGACGTGGTGGGTCCCCGTCATCCTTTGGTGCCAGCGCCTTTCCGTCGCCGGTTCCTGACACCTGCGGCGAGACGGCCGCGTCCCACAACCCCATCCGCTCGCCCGTGTTGCCGCTACGCGGCTGCCCGCGCCAGCTCGCTCCCGGGGTTTCCCTCCGCGCTTCGCGCTCCGGTGTCGGCCGCGCCCGCACGCCGCTCTTCGGTGTCACCGGCGGAAAGGCCGCCGCAGCATCGGAAGGAGCAGTCCCATGAACAACGTCAACATCACCGGCCGGGTCGCCAAGGACCCCGAGACGCGCGGCACCGTCACCACCCTCATCGTCGCGACCGATCGCGTGAAGCTCAGGGACGGCAAGACCTATGTCGACGAGGCCACCGGCTACACCGCCAAGGAATCTGAGCAGCCTTGCCGACCTGAAGGCCATTTATGGTCGCAGGGCCTACATGGCGCTGTTTCAGCGTCGCCGTCCCGACGACGCGGTGCGGATTGACGCGCTTGCCCGTCAGGCGGGCGGTGCCGGCGTCCGTGCCGTCGTGACCGGCGACGTCCTCTATCACGCGCCTGAGGCTCGCCTCCTGCAGGATGTCGTGACTGCGGTTCGCGAGAAGTGCACCGTCGACGAGCTCGGCTACCGGCGGGAGGTGAATGCCGACCGAGCGCTCAAATCACCCGACGAAATGGCCCGGCGCTTTCGCGCCTACCCCGATGCGCTGCAGGCCAGCGTCGACATCGCGCGCGCTTGCACCTTCAGTCTGGACGAACTCGCTTATCAATACCCGCACGAGCGGGTGGTCGAGGGTCTCACGGCGCAAGAAGCCCTTGAGCAGATGGCGAACGATGCGGTCGACCGGCTGTTCGATGGTGATGTGCCGCAACCTTACCGCAGCCAGATCGACCACGAACTGCGGCTGATCCGTGAACTAGGTTACGCCCCCTACTTCCTGACCGTCCATGCGATCGTGCGTGAAGCGCGACGTCGCGGCATCCTCTGCCAGGGACGCGGGTCTGCGGCGAACAGCTGCGTGTGCTTCGTGCTGGGCATCACGTCGATCGACCCGATTAAGCACGAGTTACTCTTCGAGCGCTTCGTATCGGGCGAGCGCCGCGAACCGCCGGACATTGACGTCGATTTCGAACATGAGCGCCGTGAAGAAATTATTCAGTGGATCTACGAGACCTACGGCCGTGACCGCTCCGCTCTGACAGCCGTCGTTACCCGCTATCGCGCGCGCGGCGCGGTGCGCGATGTCGGCAAGGCGATGGGCCTGCCCGAAGATCTGACCGCCTCGCTTGCAGGCTTGGTCTGGGGTTGGTCGGCCGAAGGCGTGGGCGAGAAGCAGGTCGAAGAACTCAATTTGGATCTCGGAGATCGCCGGCTGCGCCTGACGCTCGATCTCGCGCGCAAGCTGATTGGTACGCCGCGCCATATGTCCCAGCATCCCGGCGGCTTCGTCCTCACGCATGACCGTCTCGACGACCTGGTACCTATCGAACCGGCCGCGATGGACGACCGGCAGATTATTGAATGGGACAAGGATGACATCGACGCCCTGAAATTCATGAAGGTCGACGTCCTCGGCTTGGGGATGCTTGGCTGCATGAACCGCGCCTTCAACCTTCTCGAGGAAGCGAAAGGTTGCCAGATCGGCCTTGCGGACCTGCAGGATGATGACCCTGCGGTGTTCGCTATGATCCAGAAGGCCGATACGCTTGGGACCTTTCAGATCGAAAGCCGCGCGCAGATGTCAATGCTGCCGCGGATGAAGCCGCAGCGCTTCTACGATCTCGTCATACAGGTCGCGATCGTCCGGCCAGGGCCGATTCAGGGGGACATGGTGCATCCCTACCTTCGGCGGCGCGAGGGTTTGGAGAAGCCGGAATATCCCCGGCCCGAGCTGCGTGCGGTGCTGGAAAAAACGCTGGGGGTTCCGCTCTTTCAGGAACAGGCGATGAAGGTCGCTATCGTCGGCGCAGGCTTCACGGCCGCCAAGGCGGACGCTTTGCGGCGGGCTATGGCGACCTTCAAATTTACCGGCGGGGTCTCGCATTTCTCGGAGAAGCTGATCGAGGGGATGGTGGCGCGCGATTATCCGCGCGAATTTGCCGAGCGCACCTTCCGCCAGCTCGAAGGCTTCGGCTCCTACGGCTTTCCGGAGAGCCACGCCGCCTCCTTCGCGAAGATCGCCTATGCCTCGGCCTGGATGAAGCATCATCACCCTGACGTCTTTTGCGCCAGCCTGATGAACGCCCAGCCGATGGGCTTCTATGCGCCCGCGCAGATCGTTCGCGACGCACGCGATCACGGTGTGGAGGTCCGTCCGCCCTGCATCAACGCGAGCCGGTGGGACTGTACGCTGGAGCCCACGAACGGCCGCTATCTCGCGGTGCGGCTTGGACTGCGCCAGGTCCGCGGTCTTTCGAACGCAGACGGTGCGGCAATAGTCGGCGCGCGCTCGACCGCTCTGTTCGATTCTGTCGAGGACGTGTGGCGCCGATCACGGGTCCAGCGGGCGGCTATCGAGAAGCTGGCAGACGCCGACGCCTACCACGCGTTCGGCGCCGATCGTCGCCAAGGGCTCTGGAAGGTGAAGGGCCTCGGCGAGGCACCTTTGCCGCTATTTGCGGCCGCTGACCGCGAAGCGCAGACCGTGAGCGCCGAGGGCCTCGAGCCGGCCGTCACCCTGCGGCCGCTAACGGATGGTCGCGAGGTGATCGAAGATTACCGCTCGCTCCAATTGTCACTGCGCGCCCATCCTCTCACATTCGTCCGCGACGAACTGGCGCGGCGAGGCGTGACCCGTTGCGCGGATCTCGCGAGCATCCGAGACGGTCGCCATGTCGAGGTCGCCGGCATCATCCTTGTTCGACAAAAACCTGGTTCGGCAAAGGGCGTCCTCTTCATCACGATTGAAGATGAGACAGGCATCGCGAATGGCATACTCTGGCCGGACCGGTTCGAGGCGCAGCGCCGAACCGTCATGTCGGCATCGATGATCGGCATGAAGGGCAGGGTCCAGAAAGAAGGCGAGGTAATCCACGTCATCTGCGATCGGATCATCGATCACGGGGATCTGCTTCACCGAGTGGGCGAGCTGTCATTCCCGCACCGGACCGGTCGAGGCGATGGAGCTCGCCATGCCGGCGCCCCCGACCGCGGAGACAAGGGTTGGAAGCCCGAGCCACGCAACTGCTATTGGCCGCCTCACGCTGACGGCATGGATCCAAAGGAGGTCGTGCGGTTCAAGTCACACGATTTCCGCTGAGCTATGAGTGCCCTTCCGCGCCACCAGCGCGTCGTCATCGCCCTTTCCGTCCATATACCAGGCTGCAGCATGGCGCGTGGGCGTTACACGACGGAGATGTTCACCACCGCAGACGACGCCGAGGCTCACAGCGTTTTGCTGCTCGAGCAGCTTGCTGGACATGGCGAGCTTGCGGTCCGGATGATCAGCGCCGAGACGCTCGCTCCCGCCGGCACCGCCTAAAAAGCTAGCGCGACCCGTGCGAGCCAACCGGATCAAACGATGAAGTCGGCGAAGGCGGGTGCGACATGGTCGTTCCAAACCTCATCACCCCGAAGTTTCTCGCCCGCGCCGTTTATCTGCTCCAGCCCGACATCGCTGATCCGCACGCCAGCGGGGACGTAGCGGAGTACCAGTTCGCCATAGCGGATCTCACTGCTTGGGAAATTGCGACTGAAATCCTTCAGGTTTGGGACCAGGCGGTGATGGAGTTGGCTGTCTTCTCGTCCTTCATCACGAGCGATCCGGGCGCGAAGCTGAGCGGAAACGACGTCGTCGACGGTCGGCTTCACCATCGTCGTATGCTCTACCGCAACAATGGCTGGGGTGTAGCTGTTCATTGGGTCGCCGACAGGATTTTGCAGCCGGATCGTTCCGTCGACGATCACGAAAGGCGGCGCAACGACCCATGCGTGGCCCAGTTCGGCACCAGGGAAATCGGAGAGGTCACACATCGACTGTCCGCGCCAAAGATCTTCGCTGGCTACTTCGGCAATCATCGAGCCTTTCAGCCCGAAACTCCAGACACCGAGCCGATCGAGGATACGCTGCATCATCGACGAGACATGAACACAGCTACGCTGCATATCCTCACGTTCGAACAGATCCGCCAGGAATTCGGCGAGCCGGGGGACGATCGCACGGACGCGCTCATCATATTCGGCGGTGCGCGGGCGGGATTGCACCCACAAGGCGTATTGATCGAGGAAGGTGCCGTCGCGACCTTCCTCCGCCGCAAAGGCCGGCTGATCGAAAAAGCCAAACTGGGTGGTGTCGATGCCGAGCCCCCGCAGCCGAGCATCAATTTCCGCGTGAACTCCTGCACGCGCGGCTGCTCGCTGCTTCGCCTGCCCCATTCGACATCACTCCCTATGTTTCAACGGTTTAGCTTCCGCGCCGCGCTTCGGCGATGACAGAGGCCTGCACCATAGGCATATAGCAAGGGAACATCATCAGCGGAGTAGCCCCACCAAGCATGCCGAAGGTCAATCCTCAGATCCTGTCATGGGCGCGCGAGAGCGCGGGCCTGACGCTTGAGGATGCCGCCAAAGGGATCGGTCTTGGCGGTGAAAGCGCCGCTGCACGCCTGGCGGAGATGGAGGCGGGCGATCGCGAGCCCAGCCGCCCCCAATTGCTCAAAATGGCGGATCGCTATCGTCGTCCATTGCTCACGTTCTACCTACCCGAACCACCGGCAGCGCCCCCCCGAACCCATGACTTTCGGACGCTTCCGGATCGGGAGGCCGGAGCGGAGGCGACCGTCGGTGCGCTGGTCCGTGACGTTCGCACCCGCCAGTCCCTTGTTCGTGGTGCATTAGAAGACGCCGAAGAGGCTGAAATCCGGACGTTCGTCGGGTCCATTGACCCACGGGCGGGTGCGGATGCCCTTGCTCAGGCGATGGGTGAACTGCTGAACCTTGATCGAGGGGGTTACCGCCAGGCCCGGACGATCGAGCAAGCCTTCCGGATCTTGCGCGATGCGGTTGAGGCTGCGGGCGTCTATGTGCTGCTCATCGGCAATCTCGGCCACTGGACGAGCAATCTCAGCCCAGGTGTTTTCCGGGGAATGGCTCTCGCGGACGAGGTCGCGCCGTTCATCGTCGTCAATGAAACGGACTCCAAGGCAGCTTGGCCGTTCACGCTTCTTCATGAGCTCGGCCACATCCTTTTGGGGCAGAGCGGTATCAGCGGATATGACAGCGAACAGGTGATCGAGCGGCTGTGCGATGACGCGGCGGCGAAATTCCTTCTTGGCCGCGAGGAGCTGCAGGAGCTCGCCGGTGTCGCCGACCTAGACGGATTGATCGACCAAATCGGCGTCTTTGCAAACGCTCGCAAAGTCAGCCGCAAGATGGTCGCCTACAACCTCTTACGGGAGCGCCTCATCGATGCGGCCATGTACCGGCAGCTCGCCGCCCGGTTCGATGAGGACCGTCTCGAGTTTCCGCGAAAGCCAGCGAAAGGCGCGCCTGACTATTATGTCGTAAGGCGCCACCGGGTTGGACAGGGTCTCCTCGCGCTTGTCGATCGGATGGTCGCGGGTGGCGCCTTGACGACGACCAAGGCGGGCAAGGTGCTCGGCGTAAAACCCACGGCGATCGGTCGCATGACCGAACAGATGGCATAGCGGGGGTCGCTTGCTCTACCTGCTCGATGCCGACACGCTCATAACAGGAGATCGCAGAGCCTATCCGCTCCGGCGTTTTCCCGTGTTTTGGGAGTGGTTGCGACACCAAGGCACCCTCGGCAACGTCAAAATTCCATTGGAGCAATTCGAGGAGGTCACCTCCGGTCGGGGCGACATCGTGGACTGGCTCTGCACCGAAGAATGCCGCGCGGCGCTGATCCTGGCCGAGGATCTCGACCCCGCGCTGGTCGCCGATACAACCCTGCAAGGCTATGGTCCCCTCGACGAGAACGGCGTCGAGCTAGTCGGGCGCGATCCCTTTCTGGTGGCCTACGGACGCGTCGAGCCGGGCGAACGCACGGTCGTAAGCTTCGAGGTATCGAAACCCGGCAAGCAGGGTGCCAACCGGAAGGTGCCTGATGTCTGTCGTGACTTCGGGGTCCCGTGCTGCTCTCTTTTCGACATGATCGAGGCTCTCGACTTCACGACCGCCTGGCAACAGCCGTAAGGCGCGATTGCGCTCGGCGTCGCATCGCGCGACCAGCCAAGAAGAGGTGCAGCCTGTCCCGGCCGTCGTCGGTAATCCGGTCCCAGATGTGCTTGGTGGTCCAACCTGAAAACATCACGTAGAGCGCAATGTAGAACGTCAGCAGCACAGGGACCTGCCCCGGAAGTTTCGGCGCCTCACGCCCCACCACGGCACCCATGAATGCGACGAAGAGATAAAGTCCGATACTCATCAGGAAGATAACGAGGCTGCGTGTGCCGGAGCTGTAGCCCTTGATCGCGGCCTTCAGGATAATGCTTGCCGCGGTCCCCAGCACCATGATGCACACATATCCGGCCATAAATACCAGGACGGTCGCATATGGCAGGACGGCACTTGGTAGATGGCTCGATGCCGTCGGCGAGCGCAACCACAGATACAGCAGAGCCATGGGCGTCAGGAGCTGAACGATAATGGCCAATCCGGCTGCGCCCCACCCAAGCAGGAAGGTGCGGCGCGCGTATCGCCTGGCTCGCGCGATGCGCCGGCGGACTGGCCGACGCACCAGGACCATTTTTTCGCTACCCCAACCGCGCACAGCTACACCTGCAGCCCGCGCCCGGAAGCTAATCGCACGCGCGGCAGCGGAGATTGCGGCTCCGCGTGACTTCAAAGGAAGCCCTCACCTGCATGCTCTCGGAACCGCTCATGATCGCGGACATACTCCGCGACCATCTCGAGCGAAGCGTGCCGGCTATGCTCTTTCATCTTGAAGAGGTTTGCGTTCTGGCGTCCTGCTTCGGTCAGAAACCCGGCTCGGAGGCTATGACCTGAGAAGAGCTCCGGCGGATAGCCGGCAGCCACAGCCGCCGCCTTGACGACCAGTGCTACGCCCTGCGCGCTCATTGCCTTCCCGGTCAGTCGACCCTGCGGTGTCAGCTTGCGAAAGATTGGCCCGCTATCGATTCCAGCTTTAGCGAGCCATGCCCGATAATGCTGCACCGGCTCGAGACGCTGGCCGTCTGGGATCGCGACCGTGTGCCCTTGACCTTCCTGATCGGTTTTCGAGGAGGGAATGCGGATCAGCAGGCCTCGACCATCTTCGGATACCCGCCCGACCGTCACCGCGACCAATTCGGAGCGACGCATTGCACCGGCCATTCCGATGGCGAGCAGCGCCCTGTCACGATAGGCGCGGAGATCCTCGCCTGTGATACTGCGGAGCATGTCACGAAGGACGTCCCCATCAGCCGCGCGCTTCTTTCCGGGGAGCTCTCCCTTTTTGTCTTTACGAATGCCGCGCACGGCTTTCTCGAGACGGGCGGCGTCAGGCTGAGTAGTGGGGGGCTCCATGTCCGCTGCGCGATGGGCGAAGACGATTGCGGCCAAGCGACGGCCGACAGTGGCACGGCCCAACGGCACGGGATCTCTGCGCTCGAGGACAGTGCCGCGCTTCGTTCGCCGCGGCTCGGCCGGCACGAACCCGCGTTCGGCAAGCAGGGTCAAAAAGGCTGCAACGGTTGCGGGTGCCGCCGGAAGCGGCCGATATCCATTCTCCCCGCACCAGGCACAGAAAAGCCGCCAGTCGGATTTGTATGCGCGCAACGTCGCCTCGGCCGAGGCCCGCGCGACATAAGCGTCAACCCGCTCGCGATCGTCAGGCGAAAGGTCAGGAAGAAACGGCTCCAGGGAAGTTACCTGATTGAGCACCGCGACGGTGCCCGCCATGATCGCTTTGAGGCTTTCGCCGTCGTTTTGGCTCATTCCGATAGGCCTCCCATATCTGGGCGATCGGCACGGACACCGTCGATCCAATCGAGATTGTCGCCATTTCGGCTCCAATGACCTAGCACCCGATCTGCATCGGTGAGATCGGGGAAGTTACGCCGCTGCACATGCATGATCGAGACCGTGTTCCACCGCTGAAGATGCTTCTCGCGCATGGCAAATCTGCCATGCTCTTTAGCGTCTGCGTCATTGGCAAGGGTCTGCTGGTCGCCTGCGAAGTAGCCCCCAGCGCCAGCGGTGCCGTAGCCAAACACGAAGTCGTAGCAGTGATCGGCCTTGGAGAGCGTCGAATCCACCAAGCCGGATGCGACGTCGAAACACTCGTCCTGGCTATGTGTGCACGTCAGGCAGATCCCTTCGGCGATGACATCGCCCTTGCATTCGGTCTGACCGCACGGCGCGCGCTCGGTAACAGTCGTCTCTTCGCACACTAGGCAGTAGAGCTCGGTCGCCCCAGGCGATTTGGTCGTCAACTGAGCAAGGCGGGGCCAGTCGTCCTGCCAATCGCGGTTCGACGCGAAATAGCAGTGCGGGCACACATAGCCCCGCCGATCGTCATCATAGCCGAAGAAGCGCTTGGCCTCAGCGGGCTTCAGATGACGGATGGCGGCGGCGATCTGTCGCAGGACGTGGTTTCGGGCATTGTCGACGAAGCCGAGCGAGGCGAATTTGCTCTCGTCCTCCAATTCGATCAACCGTTGCGCCCACGGGACCTCCGAAAAGAGCGCTTCGATCGCTGTCAGCAGCGTCTTCACCACCTGCTCGGGCGTGAACGTGCCCGGCGCCGATGAATGCATGATCTTGTTGCGATCGCGCCTGACTTGTTCCCAGAACGTCTTGAACGGCTCGTCCAAGGGAGAGGCAACCACACTGTTATGGACGGGTATGAGGTCCGTGGCGTCGAGCGTGCGAAATTCACCGAACGAGACCGGCCCAGTGGCGGTGCCCTTCGGCCAATCCTTCGGCCCACCAATCAGGAGATAGGGCGATACCGCCGCGATCCGACCCTTGAGCGCCAGCTCCATGCCTTGCTGGATGAGGCTGTACGCGTTGGCGAGCGCGGGCTGCGAGCGCTGCCAAAATTCCTCAACCGCTTCCTCGGGCGTTTCGTCGGCCAGCTTGTAGTACGTTGCACCATCGTAATCATGCACCGAGTCCATCGCGATCTGCCACGCCAGGTGAACCTGCTTGAGGCCGGCGGCATGAAATTCGCCGGCGGTTGGGATGTCGATGATCATGGTCAGGATCGTATCGAAGCTGTAGGTTTTCCTGAAATGGTGGACGGCATCTGCCCGGCGGCACGCTTCCGAAATAGCGGATTGCACCTAAATTGGTGGACGTCAGAGTCTTCGCCTTACGCTCGACCTGCCATCGGCATCAGTCGGCGCTCATGGGATCAGATGTAGTGCCGGAACGGCAGCGGCGGTGCGGTAACGGTATGAGGCGACGCCATCAGGATCTCACCCACCCGGTCGGCGAACTTGAGCGTCACGGGCAGGGCGCTCGCAAAATCGCAGGCGTTATAGTTTACCTTGGTGAGCGCAAGGATGTCGCCGAGCACCTCTACAATGTCCCCTTCGCCATGCGTCACGTCGACGGTGAGCGGCTTGGGTGTCTCGAACCCTTGATACCCTGCCAGCCGCGGCACGAACCCCCGCGCCCAAAGGTAACCTGACCAGTCACCCACGGTAAGGGCTGTGCCGCGCAGGACCGGTGTCGACGCAGAGGGGCGGAACAGCCGAACATCATCGAGCTGCTTGATCCTGACTCCTACCAGCTGTGTTTCAGTGGGCACTGCGCTGCAAAAGCCGTCCCACTCATCGTGGGAAAAGCGGTGACGGCCATGGATGAACAGCTGGTTCGGTGGCTTGCCGTGCTTGAGCTTATAGCCCTCGACCACCGAGGTCATCAAATTCGCCGCCGCGCTCCTCGACAGGTGATATTCCTTGCGCTCGTCGGAGTACCAGGGCCCAAGGGCGCCGCGAAATACGAGACCGTCGCCTGAGTTGAGGAACATCTGCGCGGCGCAACAGGCTTCGCCCGTTGCCGCAGGCGTGTCGTCGTTCTTAAACACCAGTCCGACGTAGCAAACGCCAGGGCGGACATGGGCCAGCGCCCACGGCTTGGCGTCCATCTTGAAGTAGAGCGTGGTGCAGAAGTTCCAGGCAACCGTGGCCTCGTCCTGGAGGCCGCGCCGGCGGTCGTTGGTGATGTTGAGGTTGCGGTCGACCAGCGTGCTTTCGAGGATCAGCTGGAGGACGACGCCGTCCTGCAGCAACTCGGCTTTCAACTGGTGGTGGAAATTGCTCGAGAACAGGTAGGTTTCGGCATCCCGCACCGTGTCTGGGAACAGGTCGCCGCCCATCTGGAAGAAGCGTTTGGCGTCCTTGAAGCTCGTGATGTCAGAGGGAGTGCGCTCGTCTCTGGGCGGTGGTGCTACCTGGGGACGTCCGTAGCGATAGACGACGTCCGGAACGACAACGAGCCAGACGTCGGGACGGCGCTCCTCGGCGCGGATGTGCGCGCGGATCGCGTCGGCGAACAGCAGCACCGTGGATCGGACCGCGTCGGCGCGATTGTTCTTCTTGATGCAATGATCGATGTCGCCGCTCTTGAGCGCTAGCTCGACCATGCCGCGGGTTGGCAGCGCGATGCCGAAGCAGGCCTCGAAGCCTGGCCATGCGGGTGCCCATAGAACGGGCTTGCCCTTCGCATCGACCTTGCCGGGGATATGTAGGCTGATCCGCTCTAACCAGCGGCGGGATAGGCCGACGCCGCTCTCCGTCCCGATGACGCCCAAGCGCACCTGGGAGCGGCCATCGGGGCCTTCGAGCGGCCCGAAGAGGAAGAGCCCATCTTTTGGCGCTTCCATCTGCTGCCCGTGACCGAACTCAAGCAAAGGTTCGGCGATGCGATGCGTGAGAATGCTCATGCGTCGGCCTCCTCCGGCATCTCATCCCGGTCGAAAGCCGTTTCGAAGTCCTCTGACAGGGTTATCTGGCCGGATTCGTCCTCCTCGACTCGGCGGTCCTCTTCCGCGGCGAAGCTGACTGGGAAGTCGAAGCTCATCGGTAGGCTGGCAACCGCAAGGCGCTCACCGGACGCGGCAATGTCTAGGGTCGGATCACCTTCGGCAAGCCACCCCATCGCGGCGAGCAGCATGTCGCGCCATTTGTCGTTGAACCAAGACCGCGTGAGGCGCAACCGGATACGCTGCAGCTGTTCACCCGGGAGCGGGGTTCGGCCATCGGTCGTCACCGCGACATTGGCATGGACCCGGAAGAGAGCATCCGGCCAGAGCTTGGGTTGAGCGACAAGGCACAGATGCCAGCGCCGATCCTTGAACTTGCCGCTCAGGACCCGGTCGACCCGATGTCCATCGCTCAGCGTCAGCTTCACTCTTCCGTCGATGAGTCCGTCGGGGAAGAAGCGGCCGCGGGCGCCCGAGGCGAAATCGACAGGAAGTAGCCCGAGACGATGCATGGCCAAGTCCCAGTGCTGACGCATCAAATTGACGGCGATCCGCCGTGCATTGGAACGCTCAACGAAGTGGCGGCTATAGGTACCGTCGATCACGCCGTTGAATGGCAAGCTGGCGCGCGCCTTCAAAGGCGGAGCGCCGTTGTCGAGACGCTCGATAGCATCGGGTCCGCAGAAGGCGATCACCCCTCCATCGTGTAGTACATGGGGAACACGTGTGAACTGGCTCCAGGCTTCCAGCTGCGCAGTCGTTCCCTTCGCCTCCAGGATCCAGACGTCAGGCCTCGCCCGGAGTTCGAACCAGTTGCTGTAGAGCGTCTCGGGACTTGAAGTGACCAGCTTTCGACCGTCCTCTTGGGCAGCGACGATCATCGCAAGCTGCTCGGCGTCCGGATGCTCGACCTTTGGCACACGTGAGGAGTCGAGCGTCTCGAACAGGGGCTGAAGGCAGGCAGCCCAGTTAGGGAACGCATTGTGTGCGTTCTGGCGGAGGATCTCCGTCGGGAAATCGCCGAAATCCACGTCGGCGATTCGGATCGGAATCATAAACTCCGCATCGCCGAGCTTGCGACGCATGACGTCGCCGAGGGCGAGTTCCTTCTTTACGCCTTGCTTGCCGATGTGCTCGGACACGACGACGATCTGCTTGATCGCCTCGTGCCGCAGCACGTGCTCGATCTTGTCCCAGAAATCGTCGCCACCCCGAAGCGCGCCAACGTCGACCCAGACCTTGTACCCGGCAGTGGTCAAGCGACCTGCGAGCCACCGCGCGAACCGGTTATCCTCGGGGTTGGCGTGCGTGATCAGAATGGTGTCGCGCACCAGTGTCGGAACGGTTGTCATGCGTGTCCCCGCCTGCAGCGTACCGTACCCAAAAGTACGAATATGGGCCTACTACGCCAGAGGGCGCACGTTGGTGATGGTAATGCCGACATCCGCGCTCGCCAGCGGGCCGTCCGTCGTGAACATCTGCGCTTGCAGATCGATCGCCAAAGCAAGGCATGCCCGGTCGCCAAGCGAAAGACCAAGTGCCTTCGTCGACGGCCGGAGGTCGCCTATGATGAGCGCCTGGGCAGGGGAGAGCGGCCGAACATCGAGGTGCAACCCGCCGAGCGCCTCACGCACCTCGTCCAGCGACAGGCCACGCTCCCGCAGCTTGGACACGACCTCGGCCAGGTTTGCCGTTCCGATGACACTGCGGGTCAGCACGTCGACTACCCGATCAGCCCCGGGCTCGTCGTTCAGAAGGCAGAGCAGGGCGGAGGCGTCGAGTACGACCTTGCTACTCACGCTCCGCCTCACGCCGGCGTTCGGCAATCAGCTCGTCAGCCAGGCCGACGCCTTCGGGCACATACTTGCGAAGGATCGCGCGAGCCCGCTCTAACGCTCTCGGTACGGACCGTACCCGCAACTCGCCATCGTCCACATCGACGAGAACGGTGTCACCTGTGGTGATCCCGAGCTCACGGCGCATTGCCGCCGGGATCACGAGCTTGCCACCATCCACGATCTTGACCCTCTGTGCTTCCATCTGCACTGACCTCGCTTGGCTGACCCAATCACCAGACCTTACCGGATGTCGGCGCTGACGGATAGCGCAAAGCAGGACCCTTCAACGGGTTTAGTGATTGGTGGCCGTTCATATCTGCGCGCGGTAGCTACTTAGGCCTGACTAGCTGAGCTAGGCTCGACAGGATCGGCGCTTGCTATTCCGAGCCGGATGCCGCAGCGGTGGCTCACAAGGGTATATCCAGAGTAGCCATGACAAACGACAGCACACGACCGATCCGCGCTGCACGCGTGTACCTGCGGGTCAGTACGGACGAGCAGGACCTAACCCGGCAGGAGGCAATCGTCGCCGCCGCGCGGGCGGCAGGCTACTATGTCGCGGCAGTGTACCGGGAAAAGGCATCGGGCGCGCGGCCCGACCGGCCCGAGCTGCTTCGCATGGTTGCCGACCTCCAGCCGGGCGAGGTGGTGGTGGCAGAAAAGATCGACCGGATCAGCCGTCTGCCTCTCGCCGAGGCGGAGTTGCTGGTGGCGACGATCCGGGGGAAGGGGGCTCGCCTCTCTGTACCCGGAATCGTTGACCTGTCCGATCTTGTTGCCGACAGCGTCGGGGTAGCTCGTATCGTACTCGAAGCGGTGCAGGACATGCTGTTGCGCGTGGCGCTGCAGACCGCACGCGACGATTTTGTAACCCGGCGCGAGCGGCAGCGTGAGGGCATCGAGATCGCCAAGCGAGCAGGGCGCTATACCGGTCGTAAGCCTGATCTGGCGCATCACAGGCGCATCATTGGTTTGCGCGAGGCAGGCATGAGCATCGCTCGCACGGCAGCACTGGCCGGATGCAGCATTGCTCAAGTAAAACGGGTGACGGCCTTACACCGAGCGAAAGCTGCAGCCGTGTCAGAGCGCGGCGTGAACGACGACGCAGGCGTGTCGTTCGGATTTTCGCGCCCTGGGACGCTTGAGTAAGGCGCTGCGCAAAGGTCGGTGAGCGGACCGGCTGCATTCAAGCTGGCGGTAAGCGGACCGGCCGCTTTCAAGCGCGATACGGCGGTGCACGGCTGCTCGTTTGGCTAGGCAGAGCCATGACGCTCATGAATACAGCTTCGGGTCGACTACAACCCCGAAGCAGCCGACGTTCCTTCAGGGGCGAAAACAGCTACGATCAGGCTGCGTAGCCATTTCACGCCCAGGTCATTGTTGAAGCGGGGGTGAGTATGAACCTTCACTTCGATCGGCGGTGGGTCGAACGGCAGCGACATGAGCTGAAATTCGCCTGCCTTGTTGAAGCGGCGGCTCAGGAACTCCGGGAAGATCACCGCCAGGTCGGTGTTGCGCACCACTTCGGGGGCAACAGTGAAGTGCCCCAACCTTAGGGCGACCTGACGCCGAATCCCCGCATCAGAGAGCCATTGATCGATCATGTGGTGGCCGGGTGCGCTGGTGCCGGCATGGACGTAGCGGAGTGTGCTGAACTGCGCCTCAGTGAGGGCTCCCCCGCCCACTGGATGACCGCGCCGCACCATGCAGACGAGCCGGTCGTTAGGTGTTTGATCCCACGGTTTGATGGTGCGATCCTTTCGTTGGAATGGAAGGAAGCCGTATGGGACAGGTACGTCACGGGAGCGCCACGACCACGCACGCTGTCCGAGCAGCAATACAGCGATCGCAAGCTTCGCTCGCGACGCTGAGCCGTGAGCTGGGGATCAACCCCAAGACGGTGGCGAAGTGGCGTAAGAGGGCGACGGTCGAGGATCTGAAGACCGGGCCGAAGGCCCCTCATTCAACGACCCTGACCGAGGCGGAGGAGGCAATGGTGGTGGCGTTCCGTCGCCGCACACTGCTGCCGCTCGACGACTGCCTCTACGCATTGCAGCCGTCGCTACCGCACCTGACCCGGTCAGCGCTGCACCGTTGCCTTCTCGAACAGGCGGTCGCTGAGTGCGACGTCGTTCCCGATGAACGTCAAGTTCCAGTCGATGCCGTGGCGATGCGCGTAGACGTAGCTGGTTTCCGCCAGTGTCAGCAGCGCTGCCTGCTGGTTGAGCGCGAAGGCGCGCTTCAGGATTGGGACGAGCCGCGGCGTCACCATCTGAAAATCGCCGCCAAGCCTGCTGTTCATCAACAGGTAGACGTGCAGCCGGGCGGCGTCCCCGATCGGCGCGTCGCTGACCGCGAGCTGCGGCGGGATTGCGAGGATGCCAGCGGTCGTCCCGCCATCGGCATGAAGCTCGCGTACGGGCGCCCCGTTGCTGGACGCGTCGATCACCACCGGGGGAAACACCACAGGAATGGACGACGATGCCAGCAATACCCGCCGGAACAGCTCGACCTTGTCCGGCAACATGCTGGCGGCGATTGCCCCCATATCCCAGATCACGCTGCGTTGCGCGTCGAGATTGGCGGTGGCGACGAACAGGCGGCGCCCCTTGGCCTGCTCCTCCGCGATGCGCGCGACAAGTTCCGGTGTCACCTCACGTGCGATCAGTTTCGCAAGCGGTGCGGTGGAGGCGACACTGGTCGATCCCGGTATCGCAAGTGGGAAGCGGGGATGGAAGATGTCCCTTGCGGATACGCTGGTGTAAAACCGGGCGATCGATGCATCGCCTTCCTTGCCCAGAAAGGCAAAGGGAGCGATCAATGCCCCGGTGCTGACCCCGGTGACAACGCTGAACTCCGGACGCGTGCCGCTCTGCGTCCAGCCGTTGAGCACACCGGCGCCATAGGCACCCTCGTCAGCACCACCCGAAAGGGCCAGCATCGTTACCGGCTGCCCGGCCGGCACATCGGGTCGCATCCGCTGCGCGGCATCCGGCAGATCCGCCCAGAAACGGACCTCCGGCGCACCGGCAATAGCGGCCGCGGCACTTTGCGCCCCGGTGAACGGCACGCGCTCCACCGTGGTACATCCACTGACAAACGCCATTGCGGCTATCGTAACGGCGCGGAGGATCTGTCTGGTCATCGCATGGCTCCACTAGCCGTAGTTGCTTCAGTGTCACGAAGATAGAAATGCTGAGCAAGATCGGGACGAATACGCACAAGTTGCCTGGACCCGCGATCGATGCACACCAGCGTAGACTCAACTATGGCAACGTCTTCGCCGTTTCGCTCGAAGCGAGTTTCAAAGTGGGCACGACATCCTTGATGACCAATGACGCGCACTACGGCGACGATCAGATCGTGCAGCACGGCGGGCCTGTGATAGACCACGTCATGACGGTGCGCGATCCAGGCGAGCGTCTCTACCTGTTCTGGCGGCGCGGTCTTGCGCCAATAGGCGTTGACCGCTTCTTGCATCCACATGAGATAGATGGCGTTGTTCACATGATCGAGATCGTCGATCGCTCCCGGACCGACCCTGATCGGATGCCGATATTCAACGTAGCGGCCCGGACCATGGTCAGGCATCTCAGTTCCACGATCCTGCCGCGATCCATCGCAAAGCGGTGAGCGAAGGCATGAACATATATTCGCCGCCACGCAGCCGGTTGTACGTGGTGACACCGTCTATACGGCGACGAACCGGCTCGGCAGGCACGGTGAAGCGTCCGGGTTCCTCATGCAGGCCGACCACAGGATCACGCTCCTTCCCCAGGTCGATGAAATTACCGCGATTGATCCATTCCTGCTGCAGAAACTCGATCGTGTCGAACGCACGTGCCGAGATGAAGATGAAGAAGATGCCGCGATCGTCCTCGCCATCGTCGGCAGCAGTCAGGTCGGCCGACCATTTCGGACCGAAGGTGGAAGAGCGGCGGATGATCCGGTGGATGTTTTCGTCGGTCAGGATCGTCAGTCGCTCACCGCGCGGATTGAGGCGGCGCATGTGCGCGCCATGCGGACAGACAATTCCCGCCTTGTCGCCCGAGAAATCAAAGTCGTTGCGCCGGGCCGGATCGGCGCCCAGCTCTTCGTCGTCGCGGGTCGGCGACAGGATCAGCGGTGCCCCCGATCGCCAGCGGCCGAACATCTTGGCGGCCAGCAGCTCCTGCGCCGCCTCATCGTTTGCCTGGCCGCGCACGAAATCGTTGAATGCGCCTGGTCGACTGTCATACTTGCGCAGCACGACATAGGAACCGTTCCGCCCCAGCGCGTCAGGCTGCGGTATCTCCAGCGGCGCTCCCGTTTCGCTGTCCTCGCCCAGGATGAACTCGCCCGGCGCGATCGCGCGCTCCTGCCCCGGCTGTGGATCGACCCCGGCACCCGCGACGGTCGGCTGCGACACCGAGTCACGAAAGCCGAACGGGTTCTTGGCATCCGCATCGGCTCCGAAACGATGTGTTCCGATCAGCGTCACGCCGCTCGATGCATGATATTCGGACATTGCCCGGTCGGTGGCTTCGTCAAGCCGGGCCTGATCCGAAGCGAAGATGGTGAGCGCGATGTGGCAGCGATTGTCGCGATACGCCTCCTCCCATTGCTCGGGAGCATTCTCTCCCGCGTCACGCAGCTGCTCGGCGCGCGCCGCCATTCCCTGACGAAACGACAGAGGAAAGCTGGCGAGCGAGCCTTCGGGCACCCCAAGCGCCTTCAGACCCGCGTGACTGATCGCCACGCCGGTCCATGCCGTCAGCTCTTCGGTCCAGTCTGCTGCGGCAGGGATATGCGGCGCGAGCCTTCGCAGGAGATCGCGGCCACCCGCGGCGTCGTCGACGTGAAGCATTGCGTGAATGCCGACATACGGTTCAGGCCGCGCGCGCAGGATCAACGCCTGAATGTCGTCCAGCTGCAGCGTCACGCGGTCAGGGCGGAAGCGGTCCTTGAGGTGCTGGAGGATACCCATCAGTAATCCACTCCGTGCGGCACCGACACCTGCCTGGACAGCAGGGCCAGCGCGTCCCGTGTCGCGGGGTCCACAGCGGTGTTGCCGGCCATTGTATCGAGGAAGGCATCGAGCGCCGTCTCCATCCGCTGCAGCCGCCGCACGTCCACAACCGTCACCTGCGGGTTGGCGACGAACCAACCGGCCGCGTCGATCTGGTGATCGGCGATGAAATCCTTCACGTCAGGCGAGGCAATCCCCGGCCACCCTTCGACATTGGCGAACAAGAGATCCATCAGGTCAGGGATCTTGGTCGCGAAGTCGTTGATATAGGTATCCCAGTCACCGTCGTACGCCGTAGCGAACAGGATGCGCGTGTCGTCGTCGAACAGGACGAAACGCATGTCATGCAGCGTCGAAACTTTCTGGGCGCCGTCGAAATTGCCGCCGGTCAGGTTGAAGATGCGACGCAGCCGGTCGCCGCCGCCAGGCTTGAGTTTGGCGATTGCAGTCAGTTCGGACACATTGCCCGATTGCCGGCCGGCCCGGCCCGCCGACCCGGCGGTGCCCTTGAACAGAGGGTTGTGGTTGCGGATCAAGCCTTCGATCGCGATCCTGGCCAGCGTGGGGGCATCGGCGGCGATTTCTGCGGCGAGGCGACGGAACTCTTGCAGACGGGTTTCGTCATCAAGCCTGGGATCTTTACTGTCGGCCATGAACGGCTCCTTCTGGTTCGGATCAGTCCGGAATTTCATCAAGCGAGCGTGGTTCGCGCCGAGCCACGGCATTCAGCCTGTGCCGCTGGCTGGAGGACGATTCATACGCTGCCTTGCGGATTCGCATGATGCCGCCGAGCGGCCGATGCGCCGCGACCCCGTTCCACGGGTTGAAGGCGAGATGGTCGTCGCCATGCACCTGTCTGGCCGGGGCATAGGCATCCTGGGGAGGGAAGGTCAGCGTTGCGATCGCGCGATGCGGTGAAAGGGCAGGATCCCACAGGACCGCCGCGTCCTCGACCGGCATTGTATCCGGGTCGACGCATAGCTGCGCGCGTAATTCGTAGGTGGCGCCGGCGTGCCGGAAATGGTCGACTACCGCGTCACGCATGGTCGAGAAGCCCGCCTCGACCTGCCGTCCGGTCAGTTCGGCCACCCCCCCGACCGGCGCCAGCGACAGTTTCGCAACATGATCGCCGTAGCGGATTGCCGCCTGCGTATAAAATGTCTCGCCCAGCATGTTCGCATGGTCGCGCGCCAGTCCGTCAAGCGTGGCATTAGGGCTGCCGCCTAGCGCCTCCACAGCGCCCTTCACGCCACGCGCGGCAGCGGCGATCAGCCGCTGCGCCGCCTCAGGCGCGTCCGCGTTCTTTTCAAGCAGACCCAGCATGACCTTGTATTTGGCGATCGTACCAAAGGCGAGCGTTGGAAAATTGACCATCAGGAAATCCTGATTGGCCCCCCCGAGGGTGGGTGACAGGCGCTCGCCCCCAACGCCGATGACCTTGACCGCAAAGCCGCGCGGGGCCGGCACTGCATCGCTGTGAATATCACCCGGCGCCGATGACAGTCGAGCTACGATCTCATGTTCGCCAGGGTGGGCGAAGATGCCCTGCGCCAATTCGGCAGGCAGATCCTGATGGACTGTCATCCGCCCTTTCAGGATCGCATGGCTCTTCGCATGTGCGTCTCGGTGCGCATGATGATGCCGCTCTGCGTGAGCAGCCTGTGTCGCCGCCATTCGAGCCACGATCTCACGCGTCAGCGCAGCTTCGTCGGGCTGCTCGATTTCGAGATCGTCGCGATAGGCGATGGGGCGGCGGGTGGTCACGGATGACGGCTTTCATTGAGGCGGGCGTCATTAACATATCAAGCGATATATTAGTTGCAATGCCTGTGTGGCTGTTGCCCTTGACGCCAACGGGCTGCATCTGGTGTCGGTGGATTATGAGACGACACCGACGACGCAGACGGTACCACGCCGCAGGAAGCGTCCCGAGATGCGCATGGAGACGCGGACACGACTGCTCGACGCCGCGATAGGGCTGATCGTTGCAGGAGGGGTCGCAGCCGCCTCGATTCGAGGCATCTGCGAACGCGCCGGCTTTTCGCAGGGCGCATTCTATTCGTATTTCGCCAGCAAGGACGATCTTCTCTTCACGCTGGTCGAAGAGCATATGGCGAACCTCGCAAGAAAGTTCGACATGTTGGTGGCAGACACCCGGTATCAAACGGCGGAAGCCATCCTGGATACGATCGGTGCCAGTCTGGATGCCTTGTCCGTCGACGCCAGCTATTCGGTTCTGGTGGTCGAACTTCACCTTCACGCACGTCGCAACGCCGCGTTCCGTGCTCGCTTCGAACCGGTCAAGATCGCGTACGAGTCCGCTTTCGCCGGTGTAATGTCCCATCTGCTACGGCGTACCGGCCTGACGCCGGTCATACCGAGCATTCAACTGGCGCGCATCCTTCTTTCGCTGTGGTCCGGTTTGACCCTTCAGGAAAGCAACGATCCCCCTCCCTCTATACAAATGCGACATGTGTTCGCTGCGCTCGCGCAAGATTGATCGATGCCGCCCGGCAGGATAGTCAACGTTGCCGATGCGGTAGGGGGCGGTACCGCGGAGATGGCGCGCCGTCTCGGGATGACGACCACGACACTCTATATGTACGTGAATGGCGACGGCACGCCCAAGGCGCCAGGCCAGGCGCTGCTCGACGGTGTGCCGTATCGCAAAGAACGGCTGCAAGCCGCGTGATGAATCACGCCGCGCCTCAGCGATTAGGCATGTCGTCGAGCAGGCGAGGCGATAACGTCGTGTTCAATCGACCGGGCCGAAATTGCAGCCGGCGTCAGCGCTGCGGGGACGCATACTCCCCGGCGCGGCTTGCCCGTCAGCCGCTGGGGCCGCGCCAGGATCATCAGATTTATCACCGCCGCGCCGATCAGGAACTCTTCTTCAGCTCCGCGTATGCCCCGCAGGTGAAGCCGCCTCATGCCATGCTTGCCCTTGGCGTCAGCGAAGAACCGTTCGACCCCGCGCTGCAACCGCATCGACCGTTTGTAAAGCCCGGTTTCCACCTCGGCTCGAGCAAGATCGCGAACGTCCTCATCGTCCAGTCGGATCAGGGTACGACGCCGCGCCGTCGTGCATTTCTTTCGAAGCACGCACGCTTCGCAGTCACGCGCATTGGCAGCATAACGGTGTACGCCGGTCGGCAGGTGAAATGCGTGGTGCCGGAGGAGCCTACCGGTCGGACAGATAAAGGTGTCGGTGTCACGATCATAGCTGAAGGCCGTTCGCGGCAGCTTGCCCCCGGTCTGCTGCGTCCGGTCGATCACCGGGATGTGCGGAATTGCGCCGTGGTCCCGCACGAAGCCGAGGAAACCGGCGCTGCCGTAGGCCTTATCGGCAGCAACCCGCGTGGGATGGAAGTCGAACCGATCTGCCGACCTCGCGAGCATGACGCGGCCGGCATCGACCTCCTCCGCAAAGCGAGCCGGCGTCGCCTCGACATCAAGGGCAACGCCACTCGGGGTGTCGACCAGCGCGTTGAGGGCGTAGCCGAACCGGCCACGCACCGTTCGCGCCGACCAAGCCGCGGCAGGATCCGTTCGAGAGACGCCTTGGCAGCTGTTCGAGCGCGCCAGTTCCCAGACGGCATCGCCTGTGTCCTTGGTCCATTCCCGAACCGCGCGCGACGCGTTGGCGACATACGGCAGGTAGCCTGGCACGGTCTTGCGCTGCCAGCTCGCATCAGCGGCTATGAACGATGCGTCGATCGCGGCGTCTTTTCCGCCGACCAGCCCTGCACTGATGCAGTGTCGGACCGTGCTCTCGAACAGGACCCGGAACACGCCGGCGTCGCGAAAGCGGCCATGCCGGTTCTTGCTGAACGTCGAGTGGTGCGGAACCCTATCTGCTGGCGAGAGAGGACAGAACCAGCGGTAGGCCAGATTGTAGCGCAGCTCCTCGCACAGGCGCCGCTCGGACGCGATCGCGTAGATGCGGGCAATCAAGGTCATACGGATCAGCAGTTCGGGGTCGATCGATGGTCGCCCCCGTGTGCTGTAATGCCCGGTCAGTGCTTGCTTAAGCTCGCTTGTGTCGAGACATCTATCGATGCGACGCAGCAGGTGGTCTGCGGGCAACATGGCTTCTATGGTGCGGCGGGACGCTCCTTCCCGCCCACCGCGACAGGCTGGTCCCATCATGGTGGCGCTCCTTTCAGTAGGGGCGAAACGAAGGAGCAACCCGGCATGTCCGGCATTTTTCAACAGGCCCGTCCGGTTGTGACACCGGCCCTTATCAATGCATGCCGCTTTTCGCTCTTTTCGATCTGCATTATATTCGGGATCGCAGGGGCGCTCCCCCACGCCGGGGAACCATGTCCATCTCGACCGCCTTGCTCAACCGACTGCGCGACCTGACCGTCGCACGTCCTCGTCCAAAGCCCCTGCGCTACGGGCTGACGGTTGTGGTCATCGCAATGGTCGCAATCGTACAGGTCGTCCTCTTCGGATCGTCGGCACCCTGGTTTCTCTATACGCCGGCGGTCGTGCTGCTCACGCTGTTCCTCGGCCGCGGTCCCGGCGTCCTGGCCACCATAATCTCCTCGCTCGGCGCGGGATTGGTGGTCGCGCGGTCCGATCTGCCGCTGCTGCTCACGCCCGTTCATTGGAGCGCTTCCGTCATTTTCCTGCTGACCACGCTTGGGCTGGTCGTGCTGGTGGAGGCGTTGCGCACGGCGCTTCTCGATGCCGATCGGCTTCGCGAAGAGCGTGAAAAGGCGTTGGTCGTAACGGCCGAGCGTGAAGCGTTCCTGTCCGGCGTGCTCGGCAGCTCGACCGACTGCATCAAGGTGCTCGATCTAGACGGCAAACTGACCTTCATGAGCGAGGGCGGCCAGCGCGTCATGGAGATCAGCGACTTCAACGACGTAGCCGGCTGTCCGTGGCCTGACTTCTGGCAGAATGCCGGCAACGCGGAAGCGAAGGCGGCGGTCGAGGCGGCTGGGAGAGGTGAGGCACACAGCTTTATCGGCAAGGCCGACACTTATCAGGGCACGCCCAAATGGTGGCACGTCGCGGTCAGTCCGATCGCGGGTCCAGAGGGGCACCCCGACCGCATCCTGTCTGTCTCGCGCGATATCACCGAGCTGCGCGCCAGCGAGGAGGAGCGCGAGCGTTTCGTCCGGCTGGCGGAGAACAGCGCCGATTTCGTCGGGATGGCACGAACGGACGGCAGCTTGTTCTATATGAACGATGCCGCCAAGCGGCTTGTCGGCCTGGAAGATGCCGACATCACCCGTCTGATGATCGCTGACTTCTTCCCGCCCGAGCAGGTCGAGACGGTCGCGCGCGAGGTTCTGCCCGCGGCGGAGCGCGATGGGCATTGGGCGGGCGAGCTGGACTTCCGGCACTTTCGTACCGGCGAATTAATCCCTGTCCTCTACTCCGTCTTCCCGATCACCGACGCCAGTGGCGCGCTGATCGGCTACGGCACCGTCACCCGCGACTTCCGCGAGCGCCGGCGCGCTGAAGACGGCATGCGGCTGATGAACGGCGAGCTGGCGCACCGCCTCAAGAACGTGCTGGCGGTCGTCCAGTCGGTTGTCTCGCAGACGCTGCGCACCGCGCCTGACGCCGAAACGGCCAGCGAGAATCTCGGTGCGCGCCTGGTGGCGCTTGGAGCAGCAACCGACGTGCTGACGGGCAGCTCATGGCGTTCGGCCGATCTGCACGAGGTAGCGACGCGCGCGTTGGCGCCACATGGCAGTATCGGCGAGCGCATTCTGCTCGACGGACCCGCTGTTACTCTGAAGCCTGAGGTGACGGTCGCCTTTGCGCTGGCGCTGCATGAACTTGCCACCAACGCCGCCAAGTACGGGGCGTTGGCGAACGGTGCCGGGACGGTAGTGCTTGAATGGAGTGTCACGGGGGAAGGCAATGACGCGATCCTGTCGATAGCCTGGTGCGAACAAGGCGGACCGCCGGTTTCGCCCCCGACGCGCAAGGGCTTCGGCTCGACTCTGATCGAGCGGTCGCTGCGCTCCTATTTCCGCGGCAAAGCCGCAACCGACTACCGGCCGGAGGGTTTGGTGTTTGAATTGGAAGCGCGGCTTGGAGATGCCGCAACAGTGAACGAGTAGACGGCGTGGGACAGAGCAAGCCGATCGGCAGCAACACCATTCTGATTGTTGAAGGCGAAGCGCTGGTGCGGTTCGACATGACCGCTTTTTTCGAGGAGCGCGATTGGCGCGTGTTCGAGGCGGAGGATGCGGATCAGGCAATAGAGGTTCTCGACCAGCGCACCGACATACGGGTGGTACTGATCGACGCGACCGTCAGCGGTCGCATGGATGGGCTGAAGCTCGCCCACTACGTGCGCGAACGCTTCCCGCCGACGCTATTATTCATCGTGTCCGGTCAGGCCCCGGTGCCGCAGGAAGCCCTGCCCCAGCGGGCGACGTTCCTGCCAAAGCCGTTCGATCTTCATCGTGTGATGCGTCAGATCGAACAAAGTCCTGTTACTCCGTAATCACCGCCCTCATTGCGTGCGCCTGGTCGCGTTGGCGGGGTGATGAACAAAGCCTGCCTCCGGTCATTACTTCCGGATGGCTGATGATTTCGATGCTCCTTTCGCGCTCGTCGTCGATGACGACGGGATCATCCGCATGTATGCCTGCGACATCCTGTCGGATGCCGGCTTTCGTCCTCTCGAAGCAGAGAATGTTGATGAGGCTCTGAGCGTACTGGAACAGCACGCTGGCGACATAACCCTGCTCTTCACTGACGTGCAGATGCCGGGCGGACGAGGCGGTTTCGACCTGGCCAGAGAAGCCGCGGAACGCTGACCTGACATTGAAATACTCGTTGCTCCCGGTGCGGCTAAGCCCGGTCCCGAAGGCCTCCCGCCAAATGCAGTTTTCGTGGGAAAGCCGTTCAGCGCGCAAGTGGTGAAGCTCGCTTGCACGAACTACTGCCGGAAGGTGAGAAGCCTGAACCGTTGAAGAAGCACGCCGCTCAAGGGTGAGACAGGCTGAGATTGGTGTAACAACCGAACGATTGTAACACATAGAAAGGAATTACTTGGCTCTTGGCTGATTTAACAATGTAAAAGGCCTCAGTGCATTATTGGGACATAGATTCACGGTAGGCTGGACGTGATCCTGTCTTCAATGGAACGAATGCCCGCTTCTCCTGTTGATTTTGAAAATCATGCGAAGGACACATGCCTTGCCTTTTCGGACTGCCCGCTCGTTCCCTGCCAAGTTAGCAGGGACGCTGCTCCTAAGCTGTGTTTCTGCCGCGACGCCGTTGATTGCGCAGGAGCCGCCTGCGACGGAACAGGCCAGCGTGCCACCAACCGAAGACGCGTCCTTGACCGCCGAAGAGGCCTTGGTGCTCGACGGGAAAGCCTATGCCGAGCGTTTCGGCGTCTCGCTCGAAGAAGCAATGCGGCGCGTGACGATCATGGCAGGTACGAGCGAGCAAATCGAGGCTATTCAACAGGAGTTCAATCAAGAGCTGTCCGGCGCTTACTTCGACAATAGTAACAACTTCGGGCTGGTCCTTCGTCTCACGGGTGCCGAAGCGCGGCAGCAGCGAAGGCTGGAGCGTCGCGCGATCAAGCGTGATGCCCGGCAAGAGCGTCGAGATGCAAGAAGGTCTGAGCGACAAGCCGCGAGGGCGGTTGATCGTCAGGGCCGGCGCATCACAGACGCAGAACTTGCTCAGGCTGAGCAGGTTATCGGCTCCGATGTGTCGACGACTGTCAGATTCGTGCCAAATGCCCGCTCGACCCGAAGGGCGGCCCTTAGGGCGATCGAGCGTAATGGTCGGCAAATCAAGGAATTGCTGCCGGCAAGTCAGTCAACCGGATATGATGAGAAGACTGGAGAGATCGTTGTTGCGGTCGTCGGCACCGAAAACTCCGTTGCAGAAGCAACTCGAAGCCAGCTCGCCACCCTGCTGGGGGTGCCAACAAGGGTGGAGTATCTAGCGAAACCCGTCGGGCCGACCGCGGCACGCGGTGGGACAGCGCTTCAGAACGCAAGCGGAGGTGCGCGGTGCACGGCTGGCTTTATCGGGTATGATTCAAGCAATCGCCCGGGCATTATAACGGCCGGTCATTGTGAGAAGCTGGCGCCAGGCACGTTCACGTATGTCGATACCGACGGCAAGCGCTACAATCTGATCACCGACACGTCTTCGGTCGTCTACGATTCCAAGCGCGATTTCCTCTTCCTGAGATTTCCAACTGGCCTGACCGGGCTGCCGCAGTTCATCGGGAATAAGGGTGAGAGTCCGCGGTCGTTGACGGGCCGTCGAACCCTTGCATCTACCGAAGCCAAGATTACGGATGGCACGCCCCAAGGGAGCTGGATCTGCTTTTACGGCGTGACCTCGAGCCCGACCTACGGTCAGGGATGTGGTGAAGTATACTGGAAATACATCGACTATACCCATCCGACGGCCTCGCCGGGGACCGGTCCCAGCTACTACGCCACGATCATCGGACCAACGACGGGACTTCGCTGCGGACCCGGAGATAGCGGCGGCCCCGTGTTTGCTTGGCAGACAGCGTTCGGCGTCGTCACTGCTTGTAGCGAAAATTCCTACAACGCCGGCAAGGATTCGGTTTTGTACTACTCCAGCACTGACGCCGCATACGCGGCAGGCTACCGGCTTGCCTACTAGGAAGAAGCTATGAGAACTGTATTGGCGGCTGTCGTTTTGCTTTCATCGGCATGCTCATCAGGCAGCGATGGCACTTCTGCGCCCAATCGTGCTGCAGTGGCGACTGAGTCAGATCCAGGCATACATGGCAAAGGAGCGTCCGAGACAGTCATGCTGCTTCAATACGACCAGCAGCCAACCGCCAACGGCGGGCCGCCATCCGCCGGGCCAATGGCGCGAGTTGAGGGCATTTTGGAAGCAAACGGCAGCTGCATCCGGCTTCGGATGCAAACCGAAGCCGTCCCCTTGGTCTTCGAAAAGGGGACGGCTGTATCTGCCAACGCGAACGGCATCCGTCTGACAAATGGTGAAGTCGTCCCCTTCGGCGCTAAAGTCGAGCTAGCTGGTTCTCGGGTTAACGATCGACAGGGCACGTATCCGATGGACGGGGTTGCGGAGGCGTGCAGCACCCGTGATGCTATTCTCGTAACTGCTGGCACTCTTCGTCGCTTGACCAATTAGCCGCAGGCCACCTCTTGGGCGCGCAGCGCTACGACAAAACGGTAAGTCCGGTAGGTTCGGCTGCAAACCCACCACCGCGCAGCGAGCGAAGTCGATACTGTGTGCCTTTGACTCCGAGATTGCCGAAGACGGCTGTCGCCATGAAGGTGATTGCGTCGCCGAGGTGTTCGACCTTCACGGTATACAGGACCGCCTGTTCGCGCGTTGCAGCATTTCGAGGCACTGTATCCATCGAGCATTCCGAGGCCGGCAGCACTGGCAATCCGATGCTCGGCGCGAGGAGTTTGATTACGAAGGCAGGAGCGTCGCGCATTCCGTTGTCTTGTGCACCCTGAAATCCCAAGCAAACCGCCTTCGCTTCGGTGAGCGGTGCCCCCTGGGCCAAGGCTTGACCGAACATTGCGATCAACTGCCGGTCGCTGATCCCCTCGCCACTGCCAGATCCGACAAGTGCAAGTCGATCCCCTGCGGGTAACTGGGCGTCCACAGCGATAGGCGGCGGCAGCAGACGAAGCGACGCGGTCCTCCCGTCCTTGAAGCCAATCTTCAGAGTCCGACCATCGCGCACCCAAGTTTGGGCAGTCATCATCCGGTTCCAAAAACGATTACCAAGCTCGCTGGAAGCGTCGTCAAGGCATCGCATCGCGGTAAAAATGGGCAACGGCACAGTGTTGACGTTTGGAGAGATGGCGAAACGGCCCTGATGCCATCGCATAGGGCTCCCGCCCTCGTTGCACGCTGCCGTGCCGCCGATCGAGCCATCGCGTCCGAACGATATGGTCGCTGCTGCGGGCTTCGTCGTCGGCACCTGCGCGCCGTCAAGCGCAACAAGTTCCCAGTTCGTCTTGGCGATGGTTTCGTCGACGGGCTTTGTGCCTGTATCCTTGGCTCGATTGTCCGAGCAGCCCGGCGGGATCCCCAGCACGGCAAGTGCCACCGTTAGTATTCTGAGCGAACTTGCATGGTCTCGAAAGGCCATCATGTTAGTCCCGTCTTTATGGCTTTTTCACCCGCGCGTCGATGCTCGGCGACAATGCGCGATACGGTTGGCTCGCTGACATCGTAAAGCCGCGCCATCTCGGCGCCCGACTTCCGCCCCGAGATCACCGAGTCCGCAATCTCACGGCGCTTCTTGGCGTCGAGCTTGCGGCGGCGCCCGCCGATACGGCCCTCGATCCGCGCCTGCGCGAGCCCCGCCGATGTCCGCTCGCGGATCATCGCACGCTCGAACTCGGCGAAGCTGCCGACCATCTGCATCATCATGCGACCCGCCGGCGTGGTCGTGTCGATGCTTTCGGTCAGCGATCGGAACCCCGCACCCGCGTCCTCGATCTTCTCCATCAGGTGCAGCAGGTCTTTCAGGCTCCGGGAAAGACGGTCGAGCTTCCACACGACGACGACGTCGCCGTCGCGCAGCTGGCCGACGAGTTCCTGAAGCTTGGGCCGATCCCAGCGTCCGCCGCTTGCGGTCTCCTCAAACGTGCGCCGACAACCCGCCGCCTTGAGCGCGCGCGCCTGCGCGGCGTTCGACTGGTCGTCGCCCTTCGACACCCGGGCATAGCCGATCAGATACGGCTCGGCGCTCAAACATCCTCCTTTCGCAAACGAACGTTTACATGGCCGATCGCCGGCTCACGCAAAACCGCGACGTTGCGTCTTGCAATATCCTCTTTCAAAACGGACGCCAATGGCAAGTAGTTTTTGAGAGGTTCAGCAATGCCTGCGCGCATACCGATGACCGAACGGCAGCGTAGCGCACTGCTCGCCTTGCCCGAGACCGAGGACGAGGTGGTCCGGCACCACAACTTCGACGCCGACGACCTTGCCGCCATCGCCGAAGCGCGGACGCCGGAGACCCGGCTCGGCTATGCGCTCCAGCTCGCGTGCCTCCGCTACCCGGGACGGCATCTGCGGAGGGGCGAGCGGCTACCGGCCATCATGCTCGACCATGTAGCCGAGCAGGTCGGCGTCGATGCCGCCGCGATCACGTCCTTCGCACGGCGGATGAGCGCTTCCTTCCGCGTCGTCTCCGGCCTGTCCCCCTCCCCGATGACGTGGTGCAACGCGAGGTCGATCGTATCGAGCAGATCGAGGTGATGCGCCTCTGGCGCTCCCCGCGCCAGGTTGTCGCCGAGGAGATCGAAGACGCCGGCTTGCGGCAAGTGCTGGACAGCCTTGCCATCGCTATCGAGAAGCAAGAGTCTCAAAAAAATGGTCAACCACTCCTAGATTCATATGATCTGAGAACGAATGGAGTTGGCCTAGTCGGCCAACACCCTAACGCCTGATGGCGAGTACAGTCCTAACCGACCGGACCGCACAAACCACAAACGGCAAGACCAAGCGGCAAGGTTGGACGCGCCGCTTCGCGTCGCGATGCTCCCGAAGGGAGCAAGCGTTTACCGTCGCGCTGAAATTGCCGCCTTTGTGCCCGGTGCAGCCGTTTTGGGTGCGTCATCGCGACCGTAGCGCCATGCTGAGCACCAACTTGCGATTGAAAACGCAGCCCACCTGGTAACTAATGCGCGATTCAGCGGTTAATGGACCGTCAGCATCTTGCTGCTAGGTGGTCGGCATGCCCCAAGCGACACTTCAGGCCTGGCTTTCACTCTATGCCGCGGTCGGCGTCATGGTGGCGCTGTGCGCTGTCCTCGCGATGATAAAGACCGCCTACGATTATCGTCTGGGAACTAGGGTCAGGACCCATTGATGTGAGGACGACGATCTGATTCAGGCTCCGTGAGGAGACTGGTGATGAGCGACCTGTTTTGGCTGACCGACGAGCAGATGGATCGGCTGCGTCCGTTCTTTCCCAAGAGCCACGGCAAGCCGCGCGTCGATGACCGCAGGGTGTTAAGCGGCATCGTGTTCGTCAACCGCAACGGGCTGCGCTGGCGCGATGCGCCAGCCGCCTACGGCCCGCCCAAGACGCTCTATAACCGGTGGAAGCGCTGGGGAGAGGCAGGCGTGTTCACGCGAATGATGGAAGGCTTGGCAACGGCGGATGCTGAGCCGAAGACAGTGATGATCGACGCGACCTACCTCAAGGCGCACCGCACGGCATCAAGCCTGCGAGTAAAAAAGATCCCATGGGCGCGGGCTGGCGCCGGTTGAGGCAGACTGACCTTCCCGCTTTGTCGTGAAGGAGGTCGCCCGTGTCCATTCCGTCCCATGCCGCCGTCAGCACGCAGCTGAACGCCATCTTCGTGTCGCTTGAGCTGAGCCGTTCCACCTGGCTGGTGACGTCGCTGTCGCCAGGACGCGGCGAGCGCATCTCGCGGCATCAGGTGAAGGGAAGCGACGTGCCGGCACTCCTGGAGCGGTTCGCGCAGTTGCAGGCGAAGGCGCGGGAACGGACAGGCGAGCAGTATCCGTTGGTCGTCATCCAGGAGGCGGGGCTGGACGGCTTCTGGATACACCGCTGCCTTGTGCGCGAGGGTATCGAGAGCCACGTCGTCGACGCCGCCTCGATCGCGGCCTCGCGGCGCAGCCGGCGCGCGAAAACGGACAAGCTGGACGGGGAGGCGCTGGTCCGCACGTTACTCGCCTACAAGCGCGGCGAGCCGCGGGTCTGCGCGATGGTGACGGTGCCGAGCGCGGAGGACGAGGACCGCCGGCGCGTCTGCCGCGAGCGGCGCTCGCTGGTAGTCGAGCGCATCCGGCACATCAACCGGGTCAAGGGCCTGCTGTTCGCACAAGGGGTTGGCGACTACGAGCCGCTACGCACCAACCGGCGGGCGCGGTTGGAAGAGCTTGTCACCGGCGACGGGCGGCCGCTGCCCTGTCATGTGAAGCGCGAGATCGAGCGCGAACTGGACCGGCTGGAGCTGGTCATGCGCCAGATCAAGGAGGTCGAGCGCGAACGCGACGCCATGCTGGAGGCGGCGACGGACGAGGCAGCCGAGCCGGCCAGCGCCCACCTGCTCCAGCTCCGCGGCATCGGACCCGAGTTCGCCGGCGTGCTGCACGCCGAAGCCTTCTTCCGCAGCTTCAGCAACCGGCGGCAGGTCGCCTGCTATGCGGGCCTCGCGCCATCGCCGTGGCAGAGTGGCAGCATGGACCGCGAGCAGGGCGTGTCCAAGGCCGGCAACAAGCGGTTGCGCGTGACCATGATCCAGGTCGCCTGGTTGTGGCTGCGGCATCAGCCGGAGTCCGAGCTGACCCGCTGGTACGCGGAGCGGGTGCAGGCGAACGGCGGTCGCGTGCGGCGCGTGATGATCGTGGCGCTCGCCCGCAAGCTGCTGATCGCGCTGTGGCAGTTCAGCTCGGCCGGCGTCGTGCCCAAGGGCGCGCTGCTGAAGGCGGCCTGAGCGAGCTACCCTATACGAGTTCCCGCAGGGCATCGCCCCTGCCGGATCCAGGTGGACGGACCGTCGGCCCCTCTTGGCTTCACTCGCCGACAAAAAGGTTGGTCCCGTCTCCTGAGCCAGACCCGACGCAAGCGGGATTGTGGTGCGGCCGCGCACGAGCGGCGACCGGATGTAAGGTTAGAGCGGACCGGTCAGCGGGACGCTTGTTGCAACAGGCTCAGACCAGTGATCCGAGAATCGAGGAGGACGACCATGGCCTGACGCTCTGACCATCCCTGACGATTGATCTGGATTGGCGACGACAAAGCGATAAGCTGGCGTCATGTACGCCGCACGAGCCAAGCGCACCTATCCTTCGATCTGGCGGGTGATTCTGGCTTTTGTGGTGGTCCCGGGCGCAGCCGCCTTGTTGATGGCTATTGTTATGCCAGCATACGAGGGCATCACTGATCCGCTTGAACGGATCTGGCGGAGCGCTGTGGCATTTGCCGTGTTTGGCGCTTACCCTCCAGCTTTCATCATCGGGCTCCCGGCGTTCTTCATGTTACGCCGACACGTCGATGCGACGATCATCAACTGCGCTGCAACTGGTGCAGTGGTCGCCGCTCTTCCCTGGCTCGTGCTCGCGCTGCTCAGTCGACCGGACAATGCGAGCATTGGTGGACGATCAACCGTCATCAACGGATCTTTGACCGCTTATGGATGGCTGATGAACTTCTATTACGTCGGCCAGATTGCCCTTCTAGGCACTATTGCAGGCGCGCTGTTTTGGTTCATTGCTGCGGCTGGCAGCCGAGCCGGCAAGGTAGAACAGATATGATTGTGCGGAAGGAAAGAGGCTGAACGGTCTACCGCACAGCCTATTGACCTGAGAACTCCCATGTGAGGGGGCCTTGCCCGTCTGATTGGTCGCACCAAAGGCGGCATGAACACCAAGCTCCATGCCATCGCAGATGCGAACGGCCGCCCGTTGAGCTTCTTCATGACGGCGGGTCAGGTCAGCGACTACACCGGCGCGGCAGCGCTGCTCGACGACATGCCCAAGGCGCAATGGCTGCTCGGCGACCGCGGCTACGACGCCGACTGGTTCAGAGATGCGCTCCAGGCAAAGGGCATCCAGCCGTGCATCCCGGGCCGGCGGTCCCGCAACGAGCCTGTCAGGTATGACAAGCGCCGCTACCGGCGTCGCAGCCGCATAGAGATCATGTTCGGCCGCCTCAAAGACTGGCGACGCGTCGCAACCCGCTACGATCGCTGCCCAACCGTCTTCTTCTCCGCCATCGCCCTCGCTGCCACCGTCATCTTCTGGCTGTGATCAACGAGTCATCGTGTAATTTGTGGCTGCTTCCCCGGGCCGGCTGAGTGGCGCACCTTCTGGTTGTCGGACCTGAAGGAAGGAAACAGCCATGAAGCACTATGCCGGAATCGACTTGTCGATGGAAACATCGCACGTCTGCGTCGTCCAAATCATCCTCGGCCTGCCGCATCTCGCAAACGGGCCTATCCTTCAGCGCGCGGTCATGCTGCAAGCGCCGGTGCTGATCTCGGCCAATTGTCTGTCGCGCTGGCGCAAGGCCGATGGCTGGCGCGAGTGGTCGGGATGGCGCACCGGCACGCTTGCCAATGCGGCACCGCTCGCCAGTGTCGACCTAGATTCCGCCGGTTACACCATGATGGTCCGCTATCGCGGACTTCCCTGGAGCATCGCCGATTACATGGCACTCGCCGCGTCATGGCCGTTCCGGCGCATCTCGTCGGCCGATTACTGCTGTGAAGAAGGCGTCGCCCACGACCGCGAGGAGGTGCTCGACCGCATCGCGCGCACCACCGCCACCAACCGCGAATGCTTCGCCCGCGCCGGCGACCTCGGCATCCGCGACCGGCTGATGCCCGTGCTGCAGGGCCGCGTGCCCGACGACTATGTCCGTTCGCTCGAAGCGATCGGCGATCAGATCCTGCCCGGCACCGTGGTCGGAATCGGCAGCATGTGCCGGCGACCGATCCACGGTCCCGAAGGGCTGATCGCCGTCGTCGAACGCCTGACGCGCATCCTGCCGATCGGCGTCAAGGCGCACCTCTTCGGGGTGAAAGGCGCCGCGCTCCCATACCTCACCCCGTTCGCCCGCTGGATCGCTTCGATCGACAGCCAGGGATGGGGCGTCGGTGTGCGGCAGCACGCGCTCAGGCATCGCATCGCCAAGACCGATGCGCTCGCCGCCGACTTCATGGAACATTGGTATCGCACGCAATGCGCGCGAACGCTCGACACAGCGCGACACCTGCCCGTGCCCGCGGCATCTGCTCCACCACCGCCAACCGCCGACCCCTGGGAAAGCGCGATCGCGCAGGCCCGCGCCGAAGTCCGCGCCCTGATCGAAAGCGGCGACCTCGATCATGACGAGACCACCGCCCCGTGGATCGAGCAATGGGCTGCCGACATCTATCGCGAGCGCATGACGGGCTGAGCATGCCCCGACGGCCGATGCGCACGATGCCTTCCGGGACGACCGCCGCGCAGCCAAAGAAACGTATGGCCCGCCCCGTCTGCAAGGGGGATTTTGAAGTGTTCTGATCAGTCTGCGTCAACGTATGCGGTCTCATGGGTGACCCCATGGCCAAGATGGACATCCGCACGTCTGGAGCCACAATAA
>Ga0302136_1000099_pt1 | contig 43999 bp, 72 predicted proteins | sample CBN3_20m_MG_FD_203116 | JGI IMG/M metagenome (GOLD analysis project Ga0302136, IMG submission 203116) | Marine microbial communities from Western Arctic Ocean, Canada - CBN3_20m | ecosystem: Environmental > Aquatic > Marine > Oceanic | place: Canada: Western Arctic Ocean | collected 2017-09-15
GTACGGCTTGTTCTCTGCGGTGAACTTTGACCAGATCGGTGAACACGACCGGCTCGGTATGACTTGGCGGTCTGACGCCTGCCAGCAGCCCGGTATCACGATAGGCGAATGCAAAGCGATTCCGCCAGCGGTGGTTGCTCCGCTGGCTGCCTCCGCTTGTGGATACATCGGCACCGCCGAAGCGTTCACGGCGTACATCCTCGATGAAGATTCGCTGGCTGGCGTTCCGCTCTCGCAGCACGAAACTCAAGCACGCAATCGTTTCATCGCTGCCGAGCAATGGGGCGTCGAGAACAAAATCTCGGCCGTCCTGGCGACCGCTGGAGCTGCTGCTGCTTCGATCATCGACATCGCTCCGCTCGTACATGCTGGCAAGAGCATCCCCGACAAATATCAGACGATGCTCGCGCAGGTCGAATCTCAAATGTCGGTCCTGACCGGCAATGAGGGCATCATCTACATGTCCCGGTTTGCGGCGTCGATGCTGTCCACCGTCCTGACCACATCGGGCGGAATGCTTCGCACGGTCCTCGGGACTCCTGTGGCTGCGATGGGCGGCTGGGCCGACGTGACTGCGAACACGCTCATCACCGAGGATGTCATTTACGGCACCGGTCCTGTCAAAGCAGCACGCGGCGACATCGACCTCTACAACGGAATCGGCGATCTGTCGATCAACGACGCCTCGATCATCGTGCAGCGGACCTACTCATTCGGGTGGGACTGCGGCGTCGTCGGCGCTTCGGTAACTCTCTAATCAACACATCGCCTGAGGAGGCAAAGCAATGGCAACTCAAATCCTGAACTCATTACGAGGCCGAGTCATGCGGCTCACCCGTTTGGACGAATGCGGCGTGCCCGTTGTTGGTGCCTGCTCGTCAATCGTGACGGCCGGATTCATCACAGTCGAGTTTGCGCCTGAGGTCGAAGCCGGTGAGGAGTACACATCGAAGAACGCATGGGGCGACTTCTGCATCGACGAGAAATCCGCTGACTACAACAAGTGGGTCAACGTCAACATCTCGATGTGCGAAGTCAACCCTGACGTGCTCGATATCGTCGGTGGCGGCAACGCAATCACAGACGGCACCGACACGATCGGCTCGTCCTTCGGCCAATACAACAGCCTCGGAGCGTTCGCTATCGAAGTGTGGACTAAGCAAGCTGGCGGTGCCTGCGTTGCTGGCACGCCGGAGTGGGGCTACTTCCTCGCTCCGTACTGCATCAACGGTTCGCTCGACGGTTCGATCACCATCGAGAACGGCGTCCTGACGATCGGCCTGAAGGGCGAAGGACAACCGTCCGTCGCTGGCTGGGGCGTCAACCCGTACGCAGACAACCCGCTTCTGACCGCTGCTGGTATGCCGGTTGGCGATCTTTGGGCAGTCGTTCGCACGACGGTCCAGCCGCCTGCTGTCACCGTCGGCTGCGTGGCTCTCGCCTGATGGGCCGCTTCGACCATTTGTATGTCCCGGTGGCGGCTGAAGTCGTAGCTCCGGTGGAAGTCGCCAAGAAGGCTCCCGCTCGGAAGAAAGCTACGTCCAAGAAGTCGTCCAACAAGTCGCCCGCCAGCGACGACTGATCCTCTAGGCTCGGGCCATGAGCCGAACTGTACAATCTGCCTGGCCGGTCGTCACCTATCAGTGTGACGTGTCCGTTGTCGCACCCGACGTGTTGTCTGCGGCGCTTACGTCGGCGTCTACGTGGCTCTGGGCGCTCTCTGGCCGCAGGGTCGGAGCGTTCACGACTGTCGAGGACCGGTACAGGGGCGCTTCTGATTGCGGGATTTGTGCGATTGGCGCATACAAAGACGGCAACGGATTTTGGCGTAACGGGATTCAGCCGACAAACTGCTGCTCGCTGACGTTGGAATCTCAGCCGGTCAAGTCGATCACGGAGATCCGCTTGTCGGGCGTAGTCCTCGATCCTGCTTCGTATGTCCTCGAAGGCAACACGATCGTCCGGCTCGGTCAATGCTGGCCGTGCGACTTGGATTGCCAGGCCGCTCCGATTGAAGTGGATTACACGTGGGGCGTCCCTGTCGATGTTCTCGGCCTCGAAGCGTGTGCAGAGCTGACGTGCGAGTTCATCGCCGGTATGACGGGCCAGGCTTGCCGTTTGCCGTCTCGGGCCGTGTCGGTGTCGAGGCAGGGCGTGTCGATCGAGATGCAAGATGCCCAGCAGTTTGCTGATAACGGTTTGACCGGGTTGCCGATCTGCGACGCTTGGATCAGGACGTTGAACCCTGGACAGTTGCAGCAACGTTCGAGGATCATTTCTGTTGATACCGGCCGACGCGTATGAGCACGCCGCTCGGGCCTTACGAATTGTGCGAGTGGCTCCGCTCCGCCATCGAAGCCGACCTGATCGCGTGCGGCTCCGAACCAATCACGAACACGTACAACGGTGTCGGCCTAATCGCTTGGGATGACTGCTGCGGGCAGCTCGTCGTGACGCCTGAGCGGATCTACAGGTCACAAGAGTTCCCGAATGAAGACACGACCGACGAACGATGCTTCGCCGGGTCGATTGCTGTGACCCTTCTAGCGTCCCTGGTTCGCTGCGTACCGAGTCCTGACGACCGGGGTAACCCTCCAAAGCCCGCAGCCCTTTCGCTCGCTCACAAGGCGATTCTCGACGACGCCGCAATTGTCTGGCAGTCGATGGGCGGGCCGATAGATCCCGAGTGGGACCGGGCTGCGTTGTCTCAGACGTTTGTCGGCAACCAGGGCGGCTGTATCGCGATCGAGTCGCGCGTCACGATCGGCGTGCAATCCGAAGATTGGTGTACCGGCTGCTGATGGCCGAGGTCACTTTTAAGCTCAACCAGAAGCAAATCATCGACCAGTTGACTGGTCCTAGCGGTGCTGTGGCTCTCGACTTGTTGCAGCGTGGGCGGCGGGTACAGAACTTGGCGCAACGTTTGGCTCCTGTCGATCAGGGCACGTTGCGAGCCTCGATCACGACCGAGGTCAGCGGCTCCGGCAAGAACTTGATCTGCCGCATCGGAACGAATCTGGACTACGCGATCTACGTCGAAAAGGGCACCGGTATTTATGCGGGCCGAGGATACATCACGTCCAAGACGGGCGGCTTGATGCGCTGGCCGAACAAGAACAACAATTACAGGACCACGGGTGGCAATCGTCGGTACTCGGGCGGCAAGACAGCCAAGTACGTTTACGCCAAGAAGATCAAAGGCATGAAGGCGCAGCCGTTTTTGGAGCCTGCGCTGGTGGCGGCTGCTTAGCCATATCCCCGATGCTTGATCTTTAGCGGGCCACACCGACTAGAGTCTTGAGCAATGCCTATCTCCTCCAAGAACCAAGACTCGTTCAACGCTGCGCTCAAGCGCGTGTCCGAAGAAGCGAACGTCCTTAAACGGACCTACAAGGGTCTTGAGTTCGAGTTCTCGTTCTTGCCGTCGATGTCGATGCCTGCGATGGAAGTGGTCGGCAAACTCCAAGAGCTTGGTGAGTCGTCCTCACCGATCCCGGTGTTCAAGACGGTGCGCGAGTTCATGAAGCTCATGTCGGTCTCCGACACTTACGACGATGTCGTCTTTTTGCTTGACGAAGCGATCATGACGCCGCAGGACTTGATCGAGCTACAGCAAGCCGTTGTCCAGGGTGTCGCTGCCCGCCCTACCGTGAGGTCGTCATCATCGGATTCTGGCTCGTCACCGGATGGTCCGACTTCGACGGCCTCTGCGCTTACCGAAACATCGACGCCTCAGCCCTCCCTCTAGACCGGCTCCTCAACCTGTTCATGTCGTACCTACGGCAGCGGGTAAATGAGGAGCAATGGCAAGATGTAGTCGAGGCGCTCGAACCGCCGAACAGAATCGACCCGCTGACTGGCTTGCCATACGGCTGGGTTGAGGACGACGAACTTGACGGCTTCGAGGCCATACTCACGGGATGAGGCGAAGGTTAGTAGCCTGACGGGATGCCAACTCCGATCGCTGAGGCATTCGTCTCGATTCAACCTGTCTTCGACAAGTTCGACTCTGGCCTCAAAACGTCTTTACAGAAGGCCGAGAAGTCGGCGGAGCGTGCGGCGACGCAGATCGAGACGACGTTCAAGAGCGCGGCTTCGGACTCGGCGCAGGCGTTTGACGCTCTAGATTCCGACATTGAGAACTCGGTCAAGAACCTGGACCTCGGTGCGGTCGAGAAGTCGTTTGATGCTGCCGCTGCTGACGCGTCCGAATCGTTCCAAAATCTCGACGGCGATATTGAGAACACGGTCAAGAACCTAAATCTGAGCAAGGTCAAAACGTCGTTCGATGCGGCGGCTGCTCAAGCCGGAGATGCCTTCAACACGATCAAGTCCAAAATCGAGGGCACGATTCAGAGCCTGGACTTGAGTCGCGTGAAGAAACAGTTCGATGGCGCGGCCGCGGATGCTGTCCAAGCGTTCGACGGTGTTGAGAGAGACATCGAACGCAAAGTTGACGACATTGACGTAAACGTTGACGCCGATTTTGAGGCGGCTGGCAGCTCTGGCTCTGCATCGTTCCTCTCAGGGATGTCGGGGTTGAAGGGCGGTGTCGCTGCGATCGGCGTTGCCGCTGGCGCTGCGTTGACCGCAGGGTTCAAGGGGGCGATCGACCGGGACCAAGTAGCCGCCAACTTGCAAGCCCAGTACGCTCTGACAGAAGAAGATTCAAGGATTGCCGGACGGGTCGCTGGGCAGGTCTACCGGTCTGCTTGGGGCGAGAGCCTGGAGGCCGCTGGTGCGGTCACTGGAGCACTTCTGCAAGCGTTCCCCGATCTCGATCCTCTGGGCGGCGAGATTAACGATTTGGCTGGTCAGGCGTTTGCTCTCCAGGAGGCGTTCGATATCGACGCTTTCTCGATTATCAACTCGGCGAGCATCGCCGTGACGGGCGGCTTGGCGAAGGACGGAGCTGAAGCGCTCGACTTGCTGACTAGCTCGTTCCAGAACTTGTCGCCGGTTGTCCGTGACGAAGTGATAGCAGCAACGGACGAATACTCGAAGTCGTTTACCCAGCTTGGCATCGACGGTCCGGCAGCGTTCGGGTTTCTCACATTGGCGGGCGAGCAAGGCATCTTCGGTCTGACCAACGCTGGCGACGCCATCAAAGAGTTCACCATCCTTTCGACGGATGAATCAACAAAGTCGATCGAGGCGTTCGAGACGCTCGGCTTGGCAAGCGATGAGATGGCGAACCGGTTCCTCGCTGGCGGCGATACTGCTGAAGAGGCGTTTAAGGAAACGGTAGATGCTCTACTCGCGATCGAAGATCCGGCCACACAAGCCAACACGGCGATCGCTTTGTTCGGCACCCCGCTTGAGAACCTAGGTGTAGACAACATCCCAAAGTTCTTGACTGCAATGACTGGGGCTGGAGATGAGCTGGGCAACTTTGAGGGCAGCGCTCAGCGCGTCGCTGACACGTTGGGCGGCACGGCGACTGCGAAGTTCGAGGCGTTCAAGCGTGAGGCGTTCGGGACGTTCGTTGACTTCCTAGTTGAGAACGTGATACCGACCGTTGACAAAGTGAAGGAGTTCTTCCAAGAAGACCTGGTCCCGTTGATGCAGGAGCTGGCGGAATACTGGGAGCCGTATCTCGTGGCGATCCAAGACGTGTGGGATGAGATGACGGGTGGGATCGAAGAAGGCGCCGGTGCCCTGATCGAACTTTGGCCCACGATTCGCGATGCGCTCAAGCCTCTCGTTGATTTCTTCGTGAATACTTTGATACCGATCGTCGCTGAAATACAGATCGCGTTTGTCAAGTTCCAGGTGAAGTTCTTCAAGCTCTGGCTCGACATCGTTGCGAGCACGATCGGCAAGATCCAAGAGCTGGTGACCTACTTTCGGACCACGTTGTTCCCTGCGATCAAGAAGGTGTTTGACGACATCCTGATTGCTCTTGAACCGTTCGTTGCCTACTGGAAGGAGATCTGGCCTCAGATCCAGACCACGGTGCAGAACGTGTGGGATGCGATCGTGGCGATCACGTCGGCGGCGATGGCGGCGCTCGAAGTCGTAGTGAAAGTTGCGATGGTTGCGATCGGTGTCATCATATTTGTGGCTGTGAAAGTCATTCAGACGTTGTGGGAGACGTTCGGCGAAACCATTTTCAACACTGTCAAAGTTGTGTTTGACAACCTCCTCATCTTCTTGGACATCGCGTTGCGTGTCGTCTTGGAGACGATCAACTTCATCACGGGCCTCATCACCCTGGACTGGCAGCAGACGTGGGATGCGATCAAGGCGATCCTGGTGCTGGCTTGGGAAACCATCCAGTTGATTGTGAAGATCGCAATCGACGGGGTGTATGCCACCATCCAACTTGTGCTCGATGCGATCGGGCTGTACATCGACATCGCTCTCGGTTTAATCAAGGCGTCATGGGATCTCATTTGGGGCGGTCTGTCTACGTTTGTATCCGAGACGTGGGACAGCATTTCTGGTTTCGTTGTTGGCGGCATCGAGGCGATCGTTGGGTTCGTCACTGAGCTTCCTGGCAAGATTGCGACTGCGGTGTCTGGCGCGTTCGACTCGATCACTGACGGGTTCAAATCCGCGATCAACGCTGTGATCCGTATCTGGAACGACCTGTCGTTGCCATCGTTTAAGATCGGCGGCTGGGACATTGGGTTGGGAATTAAAGCTCCAACGATCAACACGCCTGAGATCAACCTGCCCGACATTAAGGAGTTGGCGAACGGCGGAGTCGTTCGTTCTCCGACGCTGGCGCTGATCGGCGAGAACGGTCCTGAAGTTGTGACTCCGCTAAATCGTCAGCGGCGTGATTTCTTGCCTGGCGGCGAGATGACTGGTGCGGTTGTGTCAATCAACCAGGCGAACTTCTACGATGGCACAGACGCCGACTTGGTGGCACAGAAGACGATGCTCGCGTTGAGCGCTCGAAGGTTGACGGCATGACCGGCAGGAAAGTGATTCGATGAGTCTCGTATATCTGACAGAGGACACGCTCGGCCAGCTCGATCTCGGGCCGATCAGCTTGGGCGGCGGGCTACGCGAATGCAACGCCGCCGGTTACGTCGTCACGGGCTGGGAGATCGGTTTCCCTGCCTCGCGACCGGTGACCCGCAACCGTGCGCTCAGCGACGGCACGATCGACTCGACACGGTTCATCGGTGCCCGAGCTGTCAGCATGGCGATCACGCTCGACGTGAATAAGCAAGACCCGCAAATCTCGATCGACAATTTGACGGCTTACATGAGTCCTCGGCTCCGCCCTCGGCTGAACTGGACCATCCCTGGTTCGACGCAGGAGCGTTCGCTGCTGGTCCGTGGCGAATCGGCTCCCGTGACAATCCGGCGGCCGCAGGCGAACACGCTCACGGCTTCGTTCATCGGTGTTCGCGGCGTGTTGGAGTCACCAAACGAATCGACGCTTCTGATCGTGCCTGGCAGCGATGTTGAGACAGGTCGCAACTACGACCTGACGTTCGACCGGGTGTATCCGGCAGGTATTCCGATTGGCTCCAGAATCGTTGTCAACGACGGCAACGAAACGACCGACTGGTCAGCGACCATCTTCGGGCCTGCTGTCGATCCGACCGTGACGATCAACGGGGTCAATATGTCGTTCGACCGTAACGGCGGCCAGACGTTGGCGGCTGGCGAAACTTTGACGATCAACACCCGCACCAAAACGGTGTATCTGAACGACGATCCGACAGCGTCCCGGTACGACAAAATCAACTTCACTGACTGGTCGTGGGAAGAGGTCCGCTTCGTGCCTGGGCAAAACATCGTCCGCTATCAAGAAGCCACGCAGCAAGGAACCTGTCAGTTCACGTGGCGGTCGGCGTGGCTATAGTCGAGAACGTTTTCACCATTGCGGTTGGCGACTCGTCTGCTTCTCTGCCGGTCCAGGAAGTTGCTTCGTTCGACATCCTGTCGCTGTCGTTGTCGCTGGACGCTGGCGGCGAATGCTCGTTCACGGTTCCAGGCAACTCGGCGACTGCTCTGCTCATCAACGAACTGGCCTCCGATGTCTGGGTTTACAAGAGCGGCGCAATCTTCGCCCGGTACCGAATCATCTCAGTCGGCCAGACGTGGGGACCGGACAACGATGATGTCGTGTTCATCACCGCTGTCGATTACAAACGCCTAATGAACGCAAGGCACGTACAAGCTGCCCTGACGTTTGCCTCCACGGGCCAAGCGGACATCATCGCTGCGATCATCGCTCACACTCAAAGCCAGTCTGGTGGCGACTGGGGCATCACTAACGGGACGCTCGACAATGACGGCCGGTTCCGTGACCGGTCTTACGTTCTCGGCGAGAATATTGGGACGATCCTCGCCAATCTGTCAGGTGTGATAAACGGGCCGTATTGGTCGGTTGATGGCAGCCTGGTTCTCAACGTCAGCTCTGGCGACATTACGGCGTTCCCGATCCAGGGCACGCCGATCATGCTGGGCGGCACAGCTCGGGCTTTGTCGCGCAGTGGCAGCACGGGCGAGTTCGCTAACTCGGTGTTTGTTGACGGCGACTCTGCTTCGACAGTTCCAGCGGTCGCCGATGCGCCTGGCATTGCGACTGACCCTCGGGGCAGATGGGAACGTGCTGTCGGTTTCCCGAGCGTCACGGAGCAGGCCACGCTGACGCAATACGCTGCGGGTCTGGTCGAGGAGTTCAACTCTCCGCTGTCCACGTGGTCGTGCGATATCGACGCAGCGAGATATGTGTCCGATGCTGCGTTCTCGCCTGGCGACCGGGTGACGATTGTGGTGCCTGCGACGGCGGCCGCACCGATCGGCAACCCAGGCTTCAGCGTGACCGGGCAAGTGATGAACGTAAATCTTTCGTTCACTGCTGACGGTGCCCTGACGGTTTCGATGGAAGTCATCGAAACGTCAGCGATCTGAGTCTGGGATCTAGGCTGAACTCATGACCGTCCCAAGAGGTACACCGCCTGGCGTCGAACAGTCTGCTGCTTTGCAAGAGGATCAGCTTCGCCGCATCGCTGCCCTGGAACGTGCCTCAACGTCTGGGAGCGGCGGCGGGGGCGGCGGAAGTGGCGGCTACGTCGGCCAAATCACAGCGTGGGCTGGCGGTGGCACTGGGGCGACGCTCCCTACTAACAATCTGGTTTGCGATGGGGTTGCTGTCTCTCGCTCTACCTACTCGGCGCTGTTCGCTGTCATCGGAACGAAGTACGGGACGGGCAACGGAAGCACGACGTTCAATCTGCCGACCGGCACGACCGGCGAGTTTCTCACTGGCATCCCGGCAGCTCAAAACACTAGAGCGGTCGTTGCGAATACGAGCAACGAATCTGCTAGCCACACGCACACGGGAACCAGCGGTAACCAGTCGGCTAATCACGCTCACAACTCGAACGCCGGGAATCAGTCTGCTAACCACTCGCACAACGCTGGCAACCAATCGGCCAATCACTCGCACGCCGTCAACATGGGCAACCCGAGTTCCAATCACTCGCACTCGTTCTCTGCGAACACTGGCAACGTCAGCGCCAACCATCAGCACTCGTATTACTCGGGTGGCAGTGGAGCCAAGAACACAGGCAATATCACCGCCAACCACTACCACGGTGTCAACGGCAATACGGGCAACGTCAGTGCCTGGCACACGCACGCAACCAACGTCGGCAACAACAGCGCCAACCACAGCCACTCGATCAACAACCAAACGGCAAGCCACAGCCACACGATCACCGTCGCCAACAGCACGACGAACCACACTCACACGCTGACGACGGGCAACGAATCTGTCGTCCACGACCATTCAGTCGGGAGCCTCAATGTCACTTTCCTCATCCAGTACGCCGCCTGATCCGAGCGAAGAAGAAGTACCAGACTGGTCAACCGTCGTAGCGCCACCGATGCTCCGGCTGATTGACGAGCCGACGCAGCGAGGCGGGGTCGGGGACTACGCTCGCTTCGCTGAATACCGTGACGCCCGAGGCATCTTCATTGCGGTCAGCGCCCGGCCAATCTCCGCTGGCGCAACCGACAGATGTGACGCCGACCGGTACGGTCCGTTCGGATATCACAAGTGGGACGAGGACGCTCAAATCTGTATCTGCGGAAGCACCGACATGCCAGATCCGAACATGGGCAACCACCTCATCACGATGGAGAACATCGAATGGGTTGACGTGATCTTTGATGCTGCTCCGATCGGGTATCTGCTTTACCTGGAGCACAAGACCGCTGAGCTTGACGAACAGATCAGGCTGGTCACGCCGACGGCGACCCGCACGTTGCAAGAGCTGTTCCGCATCATGATCGAATGGGACTTCGCTTACAAAGAGCTTGGCAACACCGAATTGGTGTCTAAGACGTGCAGTGGTATTCTCGACTCGATGGGGATGCCGGACGAGTTCCGGTCGTGGCTCCTCAGCGACGTTGACGACCAGTTCGTCGCCCGATATCTGAAGGGCAATGTTCGGGCTAGAGATCGGGGGAAGAATGTTCCTCCGCTGCCTGATCTGTTCGATGATTGGACGACTCGATTGCTAGTTGAGAAGACCCGACAATTAGGAGTGCATCGTGCTTGAATCCGAAGTGTATGAATCAGTGCCAGGAATGTCAGACAAGCCTGGCGTTGAGTATTCGTGGGTCGGCCCGCAGGAGAACGGCATCCTGGTCGTGCGTGGCTGCTTCGATGAGGGCGTGATCGAACAGGTCCACCTGCTCGCTTTGGACGCTCTGCCAGAGATCGGGTGGAAAGGCGAAACGATCTCAGGCCAGATGCCGAACATGAAGAACTGCATCGACGGCAGCTTGGCATACGACAACAAATCTTGGTCAGGCGACTGGGCACCTGACAAACTTTTGGAGCTTGGCTACGACTTGAAGGAGCTTGAAAACCAGGTGTTCCTGGGCCTCAAGGAAGCGCTGATCGTCTACCGGGGACTGGTGACGCAGCTCGATGACGTGCCGCTATGCGACTCGGGATATCAGCTCCAGATGTACAAGAAGAACGACGGCTTTTACAAGGAGCACGTTGACTCGCTGCCTGGGAAGCAGACGGAGCGGGTGCTTGGCTGCGTCATCTATCTGAACGACGTGGCAGAAGGCGGGCAGACATTCTTCCGACGGCAAGACACTTACGTCAAGCCAGCGGTCGGCAAAGTCTTGTTGTTCCCTGGCCTGTGGACGCACCCGCATGAGTCGATGATTGCCGAGACGGACGACAAGCTCATCATCTCGACGTTCATTGAGGTTGAGGCTCAGAAGCCTCACGAACCACATGACCACTAACATGCGAATGCCAGACAACAGCGATGGGGCTTTGGAACCAGATCAACAGCCGACGCTCTCCCTGGCCGTTGCCGGGACGATGGAAATCCCAGGCAGCGAGGACGGGATACGCCCGCCTCTGCTCATGCTGTTCATGGCTAACGGCGAGATCCGCTGGGTCAAGCCTCCCAGCGACGATCGCCAAGAGAGTTCTGAGTAGTCGCTACGCTGGTCCCGTACGCCTAGTACCCTCGTATCATGCTCTACAGTGGCGTGCCAACAATCGACACCCGCAACGAACAGGTAGATTTCTGGCTACCTGTAAGCGTCCCCTGGGCGACCAGCATCTGCGCCAAAGGCACTGATGGGTTACCGTTTGACTTGACTGGCGCAACTATTCAAGCGGGTCTACTCGATTCAGCAGGTGTAGAGATTCTGTCGTTCTCTATGTCCGTCGATCTTCCGACGGCCTGTATCGGTGTGTCGGTAACAGGAGATCAGACTGAGACACTCGGACTTGGCTGGTATTACTGGTATCTGAGAGTCCAACTGCCTGCGGACACAGAGTTCACGTATTGGGTTGGCGGAAAGTGGAGGGTGTTTCGGGTCTACACGTATGCCCCACGTCGTCCGAACGTTGATGTAGTGGATGTCGTTGTCGGGTCAGAAATTACTGCCAAGGTGAACGTGTGTGTCGCTGGTGCTAGCGGCGGCGGTGACCTATTGGCTGCCAATAACCTTTCTGACGTTGACAACGCCGCTGCGTCGTTGGCGAACATAGGTGGTGCTACTGCTGCTCAGGGCGCACTGGCTGATACAGCGTTGCAGACAGTTGATGTTCCTGCTGATATCACTGCGACTGGAACACCTGGCACTACGACGTTCCTTCGGGGCGATGGTGCGTGGGCAGCTCCTGCTGGAACATCGGGCGACCTCCTTGCTGCAAACAACTTGTCTGATGTCGATGACGCTGCAACTTCTCTAGCAAACTTGGGTGGTGCTACTGCTGCTCAAGGGGCGCTCGCTGATTCTGCGTTGCAGACAGTTGCTGTCCCTGGCGACATTACAGCGACGGGAACGCCGAACGCTACGACGTTCTTGCGTGGTGACGGTGCGTGGGCCGATACCGGGTCGCTGCCTGACGGTACGGCTCTCGCACCTTCGCTCACTTTTACGTCCGATCCCGACACCGGCATGTACTTGGCTGGTACAAACGAGATCGGGTTTACCGCTGGTGGCGTAGAGCTGTTGAGCGTAGGTTCGGCCGACGTGGACGTTGTGACGGGACACTTGAACGTGTTTTCCAACACTGGCTCTGACACCATTTCGCTGGGCGAGTTTTCGGGCGGTTCCAACCTTGCCGCAATAGAAACATCGTCTTTCTATGCGCTGCTGGGAACGGGCAACCCTAACGATGCTGCGTTCATTCGTACTAAAGGCACTGGACCGCTAATCCTCGGTGCGAGTCAAGGCTCTGATCTGACAATCGCCACAGGTGGAGCAATTACTCTCTCAAGCGACCTCACCGTTGGCGGCGACGTTATTGCGTCGGACGGTTCTGCCGGTGCGCCGAGCCTGACGTTCGCATCGGACGGCGACACTGGCCTGTATCGGGTTGGGGCAAACCAGATCGGATTCTCCGCTGGCGGAGTGGAGCTATTGAGCGTTGGCACTGACGACGTTGATGTGATAACGGGACACCTCAACATGATCTCGAACACTGGCGCACAAACGATGTCGCTCGGCGAATGGTCGGCCGGTTTCGACTACGCAGCCGTCGAGACGCCAAGCATGGTTGTGCTGATGGGCAACGCCTCCGACGTGAACAGCCAAGGGTTCATCCGCACAAAAGGCACTGGTTCGCTTGGTTTGGGAACCAACAACAGCACCGACCTGACCATCACGAATGGCGGTCAGGTTGCGTTGACTGCGGGGTACGGCTTCACGACTGCCAGTTCAGCCAACCTCTTTCTCGATGCCAACACTAAAATCTACCGCTCCACGTCAGCAGCCAAATACAAGACCGACGTGGAAACGATGGCTGATGAGTACGCCGACGCAATTCTCGATCTGCGGCCTGTCTGGTACAAGTCGCTTGGGCAGCATGATCCTAGTGACTGGGGATATTGGGGGCTGATCGCTGAAGAAGTCGCAGCCGTTGACCCTCGCCTGGTGCATTACGGTGTGGCTGAAAGCTATGAGCCTGCCACGGGTGCAGGAGGAGAGCTGCTTGATCCTACGGTGGCGGACCTGACTGAACCTGAGGGCGTGCAGTATGAACGGTTTGTGCCGCACCTAATCAACTTGGTGTCACGTCAACGTGCCGATATTGAAGCGCTTGAAGCCCGGCTTGCTGCACTGGAGTCATAACGTGCAGCTCAATGCCCGCCGAGCCAGCTCCGCTCTGAGGTAGCCTGCGAACATGACCATTCAAGTTCCCATTTGGTTGCAGGCTGGAACGTACCCGGCACGGCTCGACCGAGGATTCATTGAGCAAGTGCTGCATGGTGCCGAGCGTGTCTTCGAGGGCTGCGTTGTTTCGCAGACCGGCACTGGTGGCGACACTGTCAATGTTGCTGTCGGATCGGTAGCGATCAAGGGCGACGACGAAGTGAACCAGGGCATGTATTTCGTGGAGGTAGTTGCTGCGGAAACGTCGAACTCCCTGGCTGCTCCTGGCTCGGGAGTTCGCACCGACATCGTTGTGCTGCGGGTCAACGATCCGGCGGCTGGCGGTGCTACTGGCGACAATGCGACGATCGAGCTGATCTCTGGGACGACCGTGCCAGACTCTGCGATTCTGCTCGCCACGATTGCCCGCACAGCAGGCCAAGCGATCTTTGACGCTGACATCACCGACTCCCGCCCGCTCGGACCGTACCCGTACGGCGTGGGAACGTCTGGACCGCCTGCTCAGGGCGTCGAAGGCGATCTCTACATTCAAGTGGCCTGACATGCCTTTGTTCCCACCGAACTTGGCATACGGCCGTGTGGCAAGCGTTTGGCGGTCGTGGGCTACGGCCTGGGTTCATCGCTCTGGAAGCTGGGTCACCGCTGAAAGGGTCTGGGCTTACTCTGCTGGTTCGTGGCGGCTCGTATGGTCCGAGACGGCGACACCCGCTCAGAATCCGTTGGCAGTCCTTCAAGCTAACAACACGGTTGTCATTACTTGGGATGCGCCTGCTGGCGGCACGGCCGATCCTGAGGTGGCGAGTTCGTACAACGTGCGGCGTTCCAACAATGCGCTCGTTGGCTCAGTCTCAGCGACAGGCGGTAGCTATTCTGTTACTGACTCAGTACCGCTTGCGGGCACGAATGCGTACACGATCTGGTCGCTGATCTCGGGCGTCCAATATGTGTCGGTGACGACGAACACGGTGACCGTCGCTGGGCCACCGACGGGCGTCGTGGCGACACCAACAAACGTGGGTGTTGATACAAACATCGGTTTGGTTTGGGATGCTTCGCCTGGTGGAGCAACGTACAACGTTTACCAACCGGACGGGTCGCTCATCGGAAACACTGCCGGACTGTCGTTTACAGACACAAATCCGCAGCCAACGACCGACGGATACCTAGTCCAAGCTCTCACTCTGGGCGGTGGAAACATCGGCACGGGAACATCGAACTTGTTGACATTGGCACAAGCTCCAACGTCGCTGACCGCTGGTGCTCCGACCTCGGGCGACAATGTTGCTCTCGCCTGGTCTGTTGCGTCGGTCGGTGACCACGATCAGATCCAAGTGGTTCGGGGTGGTTCGTCGCTGGTCTACCTGGCTGCTGGTTCTACTTCGTACACGGACACGAACGCCCGTGAGGGCACGGTCGAGTCGTATCAGGTTCGGGCTGTCATCTCTGACAATCCTGGCCCGTATTCCAACACGGCTACTTCTTCGATTCCGGCGAGCGTGCCGCCCTCGGTCACTGCCGTGGCTACTTCGACAAAGGGTCAACTGAGACTGACCTGGGGCACGCCTGCTGGTTCGTTCACTGGATACGAGATTCAGTACCTGTCTGACCCTGGTGGCGTTTGGACGGCTTGGCTCACCCTGTATGGGGGCAACGGGCCGGTGATCCGAACTTGGTCCGCTGGTTCTGGCAGCCGGTCGCTGCGGATTCGTACACTGGCGACTACAGGAAACTCGGCATATGTAACCGTCTCTGCTACACCTACTTGGCTGTACCCGCCGAACGTTCCGGCGAGCGTCAGCATCGCTCCTACTGCAACGCTAGGGCAACTCACATTGTCGTGGGCTACGCCGTCTGGTGCGGACCCGTACGATTTGCCAAGCAACTATGTCGTCGGGGTGTCTGAGAACGGAACAAGCTGGGTTGACGGTGTAGTTTCGTCGGCCACGTTGAGCGCAAATACTACATTCGCTGGCACTGGCGGCGTCAGATATATGCGGGTCGCTTCACGCAACAGTGCGGGCGACTCGGCGTTCGTCACGAAGTCAGCTACGCCACTCTGGGACAACACGCCTCCGGCTGTCCCGACCATCACTTCGTGGAAGCCTGAAGCGTCTTACGGTCGGATGGTCCTCCGGTTTACGACCAGCAGCTCAGACAATTACCAGTACAGAACCCAGATTCTCACAAACGGTTTCCCGTCTTACGGTGCCTGGACTTCTGTCGGAAACAGCGAATCAGTTACCTACGTTGCTGGCACTTTCGCTGACGGCCAAACTCTCAGCGGTCTCGTTGAAGTGCGGGACCAGTACAACAACACAAGCACTCTCGTTGGCGGCGACTACACGCTCAAGCCTGCGGTGCAAAACATCTTTGCTACCTCGTCTGGCAACTTCCGCCAAGGATCGTGGAATGCCTACACCGGGAACTCTCGCCCGTACCAGGGCTACTTCTCGAACCCGTCGTTCATTTACACGGGCTGCTACTTCTTCGCAACCAACGCAATTTACAATGCCATCCAAGCCACATCGTATTTGGGCGGCACAGTCACGGTCACAGGCATGACCGGTCTGGTCGCCAGAGCGTCGGGCGTCGGTAACTCGGTGCAGACGGTGTATATGGGTACGTCAGCGACGGCGAGCGCTTCGGGAACTCCGAGCGTCCAAAACATTGTGGCCTATTCCAACCTGTCAACGAGCGCCACTTACACGCCAGCGTTTAATGCTGGGGCTGTCACTGCGTTCTCGAACGGCACCGCAAAATCTGTGGGCTTCTACGTGAACAGCACCGCTTACTCGGCGTTCTACATGCCGTCCGAGAACGTGTTTGCTGGCATGGTCACCGTGAACTCGCTCGGCTAGATCCCGCTGACGATTGTTCTGATCGGTGTACCCTGGACTCATGGACATTGCATCTGAACTACGCCTCGCTGGCTTGACCGTGATCGAAGGCCGTGCGGGCATCGGTCGAACGTCTCAAGTTGCTGGTATTGACGTGCTGCCAACAAAGACCGGCGCGAGCCATGAGGGTGCCGACGACATCAACGACATCGTCGCTCCGGCTCGGGCGGTCGGGTACATCGAACGGAGCGGTCGTGTCTGGCTGCTCGCTGACGGTCCGGTCGAGGTTGGCTCCAACGCGCTGGTCTACTTGGCGCAGTACAACGGCGATCCGAACGAAGCGCAAGCCGATTCTCTCGCTGTCGTCCTGGCCGTGTTGGGGGATGCTTACGCCCTGGATGCGTCGGACGAAGATTCCGAGGCCGTAGACGGCGATATAGAGGCCAATACGGACGAACCAGAAGGAGACGAACAATGATCGCAAAGCCAACCTTGGAATCTGAGCCGGTCAGGATCGGCACGGCGTTCACCGCTGCGCTGGTCGCAACGATCAACATGCTCGGGATGGCGCTCGGCTGGTCCGGCGATTTGATCGCAGGACTGAACGTCGCTGCTGCCGGATGGGTCGGGCTGCTCGGCGTTTGGCTCCGCTCCAAAGTCACGCCTGTCGCCTCGATCCCGCCGCCCGAGTTTGCGTGAGCCTCTACTATCCGAGAGCGCACTGGGAGAACCCGGCGCAGCCTGTAACTGGTCCTGGCCCGCAGGGCGTTCGGGGCACGTGGGTTATTCATTACCCTGGCAACGATGGTTTCCATGCGCCGTTGAGCGACTACGAAATGATCGAATACTGCCGGGCCATGCAGAACGATTACGTCACCAACCGGGGCTACTCGCTGGGCTACTCGTTCGTCGTCAGTCAGTCCGGTCTGGCGTACGAGGTGAGAGGCTTCGACATCAACAACGCCGCCAACAAAGGCGACAAGTTGAAGCCCGAGATTCCGAACTTCAACGCTGTCTCGATGTCGATTCAGGTTGCCGTGTCAGGTCAGGACGCTGCGTCGCCTGCGGCTGTTGTAATGCTCAACGAGATCATCGCTCTGGAGCCGGACTGGGATGTCGTGGTTCATGCAGACGTGGACTACACATCGTGCTGTGGAACAGGCATGATCGAGCAAGTACGGTCTGGCATAATTGGTCAGAGCGTTCAGCCTGCGCCGCCTGCGCCTAGCACTGGAGACGATGCCATGATTATCCTCGACAAGCCGATCCGCATGTTGGACACCCGTGACGACATTCCGACGCCGTTGCCGTCTGGCGTGTGGCCGCAAGGGTTACCGGATGGTATTCCTGCCACTGCTTCTGCGATCTTCGTAACGGTCACCGCAACGCAGGCCGAGGCGCCTGGCTTCATCACGCTGTGGGGGTCAGGCTCGCAGCCGAACGTTTCCAACCTCAACTATTCCGCTGGCCCTCAAGCGATCGCAAACACAACGTTAACCCGTGTCGTTGGTGGACAGTTCGAGATGTTCAACGAGTCGCCAACGCACATCATTCTTGATGTCGCTGGTTACACGGTTTGACGGCTTGAGCTTGATGGGTGCCGTGAATCCTGATGACTGAAGCAATGTGGGTATTTCTCGGGGCGATGATCTCTACGATTATCAGCTCGGCGATCACGTTGTACCGTGCCCGCCTCAACGGGCCAGACAACCAGATCAACTCTCTCACCGCATCGGACAAGCTCATCGGACGCCTAGAAACTCGCATCGACAAACTCGATCAAAGAGTCGAAGCGATGGAGGCTGAGCTGGACAGGTACTACGCCCTGCACGGTCCGCTGCCGCCAGTGGACGACGACAGCCAGGCGTGATTCAGAACAGCCACTTCTTGCAGGAGTAAGGCTTGGTCCAGGGGCCGAGGCTCTCGCATGAGTGGTAAAGCATGGAGGCAGCGTGGACTGCGCCTTCGGGAGTCGCCATGTACGACCGGCTGATCCCGACGCTGTCCCATCCTGCGTCGAGCGATCCGTACCGGTTGACTTGGAGCGGCCCGTAGCTATCGTCGCGAGTTCGAGGTTTGTAGTTCCGTGCGTTCGTGCAGCGACTCTCTCGGTACATGATCGGCTGAAACAACTCGTATGGCATTCCGTACTTGGCGAGCAACGGTTTCCATGAAGCACAATCCCAGTCGGTCGGCATCGGTGTCGGTGGCGGGTTGATCTGCGTTTGAGTTCCTCTGACGGCTGGCGCGTAGCTGCCGACCGTTGCCGCCCACGTGACGGGACCGACGATGCCGTCAGGCAGAAGCCCTGACATCCGCTGGAGCTTGGTCACAATCGCAGTTGTAACTTTGCCGTACTGGCCGTCAACGTCGATGACCCAGCCGTTGTCGGCGAGGTACTGCTGAAGCTCTTTGACTTGTGAGCCACTTTCGCCATAGCTGAGCCAGACCGTTTCTTGTTCTGCGGCTTTTGCTGCGAGCGAATCGAAGACGGCGACCGTGGTGAACGTGACAACGAATACGGCGAGGACCGCTGCCCACTGTTTGCGGCTCAAGCTCCGGCCTCACCTGGAGTCGCTGTCCGGTCGTCGTGCCAAGCCGCGTGGGTTGCTGTCTGGGCGGCTGGGATTGCGACGAAACAAGTTTTACAGATCGTCGTGTCGATGCGTTCCTGGCGGCGGGTGGGGAGTGCGTTGCTTTTAATCATGTGTTTTGCTCCTGTTTGATTTCGGTTAGAACATGAGGTTGAAGATGAGGGCTGATGCGAACAAGATGGTCATCCAGATGACGGAGAACATCGTGAAGATCGCAAGGCGCTCGACGGTTTTGTTAGTTGATTCTGAAACTTGACGTTTGGTCATGATCTTCCTTTTACTCCCATTTACTCCCATTTCCATCGGTTAGTCGAGGGCGGTGCAATCTTGTTTTTGTTCCGCGATGCGGAATGTTTCCGCGATGCGGAATCTTTTGATGCCTGTTGGACGGTGAGCGTCTGCCACGGCTTGTTGGTATTTGCGGGTCGGCGACGCCAGACACCGTCCAACTTCTTGAACTGCCACGGCGACCGAGCCAATCGTTCATCGGCCATCAGAACGGTTCCTCCTCGGCGTATGAGGGATTCGCTTTCTTGGCTTGCTGCGGCGCGCTGGTCCGCTCGGTGCGGGTGACTTCGCAGGTGGCCCATCGGAGGTCTGGGCCGATGGAGTCGGCGACGACTTCCACGATGTTCCGTTTCTCTCCTTCGCGCGTTTCGTATGTCCGCTGGGAGAGCCGTCCGGTGACGATGGCCCGGTTGCCTTTGTTGAGCGACGCAGCGACGTTCTCGGCGAGGTCTGCCCAGCAGGTCACGTTGAAGAAGCTGACTTCTTCGGTCCACTCGTTGTTGACCATGTAGCGCCGGTTGACGGCCATCCCGAACGAGGTGACTGCTTTCCCGCCTGATGTGTATCTGAGGTCTGGTTCTTTGGTGACGTTCCCGACCAGGGTTACGGCTGCATCATTCGCCATTGGTGGCTCCTTCGGTTGTGTTGCGATTGTAGGTTTTGAAGTACGCCAGGGCTTCTCCGTGGCGCGACTCGGGAAGCTCGGCAAGCGTGTAGCCGAGTTCGATCTTGAAGTTCTGAGCGAACAACGCACGGTCTTCTTTCGACCAGGCGCTGATCGTCGTGCGGATCTCTATCTCTGCCTCGGTGCGGGCGTTCGGCTTGACCGCTGCCCGGTGGCCCTGCGCGCCGTCGTCGTCGTTGACGGTGAGGGCGAACAGCATGACCAGGCTGTAGCGGCGGTGATATGTGATCGCGCTGCCGACCGCTTGCGGGTCACCGGTGACTGGGAAGATCGGGCCACCGAAGTCGATGCGATCGCCGCTGACCGTGTCGATGATTGTCGTGGACATCTGCTGCCGGTCGGCTCCGTGGGGCACGACGTGCTGCGTGAACGTCAGCCCTTCTGTCGCGCACGCTGCGCTGCAAGTGGCGAGCACATCGTTGAGCGTGACGTAGCTGTACTTGAAGTCTTTGCCGAGGTCTGCCGTCTTGCTTTTCGTGACGGCTTCGGCGTGCGCGACTGCTCGCGCGAACTTTGCGTTGATTTCACTCATGGTCCTGCACTCCTTCTTCGAGCTTTACGGTGTTGCGCCACTGGCGTGATTTGTAGTCGTCGATGTTGAGGTTGAGTTCGCTTTTTGCGTTGCCCTTTGTTCCGCTGATCGAGGGGACGTACATGCTGAGGACTCGGATCGTTTCCTTTGCGATGTTGCGGCGCTCTTGGTTGATCTCTCCGGTGCCGATGTCGATGGCGACTTTGGTGGCGACGGCGTGGGCGAGGTCTTCTCGGAAGCGTGGCCCGTCAGACTTGTCTCGGAATGTTGCGGATGCGAGCGATCGGCTGCGGACAAATCGTCCAACGTTGGGGATCGTGACGGCGTCGCTCTCCATTCGTTCGTTCAGCGATTCTTCGCAAACGTCGCGGATCTGTTTTGCGACGAGGCTGAGGTGGAGGGCTGCTTGATAGCGGGCACCTACTTCGTCCAGCGTGCCGTTGTCGGCGCTGTCTGCCTGTTCGCTGAGCGCTTCGAGCGCTGCGTATAGGGCGGTGTCTAGTTCCATGTTTTGTGCTCCAGTGGTTTTCGTCGTGCCGGATGGCGTGACGTGTTGTGTAGGAGAAACAGTACACGACCTGAGTCGTGATTGCAACCTGGTCCACTTTTAATGTCGTGGTCCACTTTTAATGTCGTGGTCCACTTTTAATGTCGCACCGATAATTCTTTTGGTTGGGGGTTGTCAAGTCGATTGAGGTCGTGTATGGTTACCTCCATGACCTACGACATCAGCGACCGAGTCGAAGCACCCGAGTTCTTCGACATCCCCAATTACGATTACACCTCGGAGATCCCTCCGATCGAAGGCACAACCGATCCCCGAGCCGACTGGGTTGCGTACCTGGATGAGCTGGAGGAGTACGGCTGCGAGTGCGAGATCGACTGGAAGTGCGGCGTCTGTCGGGAGAACGGTTACCGCCATTCGCGCCTCGACGCATTCGGCTTCGGTCCCGACGCTGATCTCGCCGGAATGGAGGTGCGGTGATGGACCTCTACTTCATCGACTCATCGGGCAGCGACTACGGCTGCGACTGCCGCCGCTGCTTGAAGGGAGATCCTGGCGGGTGCCTCTCCGCCGAGGCGATCTTCTTCGACCAGCTCGCTCGGGGCATCGTCGGTCCCGACGACTACTTCATCATGAAGGACGAGAACGGGGTTCCGATGTGATCCGGCCTCTCGCCAAGTTTTCTTTCGAGAAGTTTGGTGAGGGGGTTGTCATTACCGATCCGAGTCGGCATAATGAACTCATGAGCAACACGCAAAGCAACATCGGACAGCAGCCAATGATTGTCGGGGAGCGCCACCACAACCGCACCGCCACACGGTTCGCCTGCAACCGCAACTGGAACCGTCGAGGCGACAACGTCAAATCGAAAGCCAAGAAGTAATCGCAAGATTCTTTTGGTTACGGGTTGTCAAGCCGACTCGAATCGTGTATGGTTACCTACATGAACACGAACCCAACCACCGGCCACCAGGCCAGAAACGAGAACACCATGAACGTCGCAACCACGACCGTCCGTCACGCAAGGATCGCCGAAGCCGCAAAGGCCCACGCCGACTTCCCCCAGTACCACGACGGCTACTGGAACGACTGGAGCGTCGGACGCATCAAGCGGAACCTCCGCAGCCGTGGCGCTCAGATCGCCAGCAAGGGCCAGATCGTGCTCGTCAACGAGTCGAGCCTGACCACGGCAGACCAGCCCGAGGTCGCCTCTGGAATGCGCCGAGCCGGATACATCACGGCCCAGCTCCCCGACCACTACGCCGGGAACACGGCCACCTCGATCAAGGCCACCGACATCGAGATCATCCGATGAGAACGCCGACCTCGACAGGACGACGCGGCTTTGTCACCATCGACCGAACGTGGCTAGAGCAGTCCGATTTAAGCGACGGCGCGATGCGCCTGATGCTTTGGCTCGAATCGCACTCGGACGAATACCTCGGCCGCATGAACATTTCCAGGTCTGCCGAACGGCTCGGATGGGGACGCAATCGCGTCAAACGGATGATCGCTGAACTCGAATCTCTTGGACTCATCTCGACCGAGCAGATGCCGCGCGAGTTTGGCGGCACTGTCACGAAGTTCACGCTGCACCTTGACGCCTGGACCGCTGGTCCACAACAGACCATCGCGATGGTCCACGGTGAAGCGCGAGCGGTGGTCCACGGTGGAGCACCTTCCTATGAGCATCAACAAGTTGTAGAAACCAAATCAGAGGATTCTTCAAGCAGCGCTTCGCTCGCTTGCCTCGACCTGCAAATCGTGGAGGCAGAAGTCGTTGACGAGTTTGACCGATTCTGGAGCGCTTACGGAAACCTTGCAGGAACCTCGAAACGGCTTACGCTCGGATTCTGGAAGACAGCGCTGGCTCGCGGCAACGATGCCGAGGAGATCATCGCTGGACTTCAGGCATGGGTTGCGTACTGGCGCACGCCTGGAGCAAATAAAGCGATGTACGCGCAGGGCTTTCTCAATCAGGACAAGTGGACGGTTTCTCCGCCTCCGGTCCAGATCGAAGGTTCGCAACATAGATCAGCGCCTGGTGCCGACCGGCTCAGGCTTCGGATGCAAGCAGCGAGGATGAACCAATGAGAAACCTGACCGAAACGCAAGCCGTCCAACTTTTGAGCACCCTGGTCACTGCGACGACCGGATGGAATGACGACTCTGTCGATGCGATGGTCGAGCAGATCAAACGGAAATGGTCGGACGAAGCTGCTGGTGCCGAGGCTGTCGATTCTGTTGTCGGTTCGTGGGAGCAGTCGTCTCGTCCTCCGTGGGGCGTTCTGATGAGCGCTTACCGTGGAGCGGTGCGGCGTCGGACGATGGACGCTCCTGCTCTTGGCACGTCGTCGTGGTCGTCGATCTCGGTGTCCGAGGGCCGCAAGATTGCTGCGAAGGCATACGCCCAGTCGTGCCGTCTGCGCGACCCTGAAACCGATCCGCTGATTTTGTCGGGGTTCCGCACGAGCGAGCCGGACCCGATGGTCTTTGATCGGCTGCTCGGTTTCAAGGCCGGTATTGATGGTTGATCGTTCGCTCCTGTCAATCCGACCGGGCGATCGTGTCCGTGTCGAGGCTGGCGGCTGGGGATCTCCGTGGGCGACCGTGGTGCGGACGCTTGGCTCTGAGCGCGTGACGGTCGCTCTGGAGCTGTCTGGCGCTGAGCTGACGGTGCCGCATTCGATGTTGACCGGGGCGGAGCGAAAGAAATCCTGAGAATCTTTGGATTGGGGGTTGTCATCCCGACTGGGATCTGTTATGTTGTTCTTGTTGCCGAGAACACCGGCAGCGAGCACATTGACAACTGAAGAGGTCAGGCGACCGACGAAGAACCGAAGAGACCGCCAAATGACCACACCGCTGACGGCTAACGACCACGACCAGCCCGCCTTCAAGGGCCAACCCAAAACACCGGGTTGGGATCGGAGGAATAACGAGTCTGGCGATCCCTGAACGAACGGTGTGCGATGGAGCGAGGGGTAGAGCGAGTGAAGCCGGAAGCGCCGAGCAAAATCAAAGGGGAAGCGAAGTCCGTACTCAATGCATGGGGTGTCACGGAATAGATCCTGAGAAAGTAGCTCGAATCGCCTGACCTGTTCAGTTGCCAATGTGCATCACACTTGCCGAGGAGGCACGATGAAAAGCAAGCGATACCCGATGCCGCCAGGGCGACACGACGAAGCTCTGGAAGCAGCCGAGTATCGCTGCGTTGGATTGGCGCACGGGCTACCTGCTCCGTGCTTCGGTCGTTTGGTCGTTCATCACAAACGGATGAGGGGTTCCGGTGGAACGTCTGACCCGTCGATTCACGACCTTGAGAATCTTGCCGTCCTTTGCGGCGGCGTCACTGGTCGCGACGGCCATCACGGATATGTTCACGACAACCCTGCCGAGAGCTACGAGAACGGTTTGCTCGTCCGACGAGCTGGCCTCCCAACAATAAGAAAGAACGACCGATGACCGACCATTATCAACCCGACCTTTGGGGCGCGATTGCTGAAGAGTTTGCACCCGTGCCGCTCATCGAGCATCTTTGCCCAACCTGCCACGGCGCTGGCTCAATCACTTCCGCTCGCATGGCCGAGATGATGGAGCGACCCGGCCAAGTTGCTCGCGGTGCCAGCGAGACAAGCCGAAAAGCAGGCACGACTCCACGCAAGGGGACGCAGCGATACCACGTCCTGATGGCGCTGGCAAAGCATCGCGATGGCTTGACGGCCTATCGCGTCTCAGCCTTGATCGGCAAGTCACCGAACCAGACGGCTACCCGGCTCGGAGAGTTGCATGACGACACTTTTGTCAAGTACCTTCGCCATCCCGTCTCCCGCTCCATTGTCGAGGAGCCGACGACTGAAGGGAATACCGGCATGGTTCACGTTCTCACCGCTGCGGGCGATCTTGCTTTGTTGGCAGCTCAACGCGCATGAGCGACATCCGACCCGTTCTGAACCAAGCCGAGATCGAGCACATGATCGTGGATACGACCGAGTCGCTGGAGCTGCTGGTCGAGGAGTACGCAGCGATCTCGGAGCGGGCTGCTACCGCCGAAGTCGATTTTAAACGGATTCAGGCGTTGACGGTGATTCGCCAGATCGAGAATCCTCCGCTCGACAAGTTCGACAAGCCGCGCAAAATGTTGGCATCGGAACGCGACGCTCGCGTCGAGATCGAATGCAACGACGCTCGGCGTCTGGCTGCGATCGCGGCTTCGGCTCGCGAGGTTTCCCGAGAGTCGATGTCCACTCACCGGACTCGTATTGATGCTGCGCGAACGCTCGCTGCGAACGTGCGATATCACGTCAGCGACAGATGATGGTGGCGCTGCGACCCGAGTCGGCTACCGTGTATGTCATGCTCGACGCTGACAAGAAGAAACTCGCCAAGCTCCAGACTGCTGTCGCTCGCGGCAACATCGCGATGTTGGAACGGAACGCCATGTTTAGGCGGCTGTTCAGCGACGGCATAACGCACTCTGCGATGACGTTGGTCGTCAACGAAGTGAACGCCGCAGAAGGCGACAGGGAGGTCACTGCGGACGCCGTGTACCGGGCGATCAAGCGGCTGAATGATAAGAACGAAATCAATCACTGAATTGTTTTAGTTGGGGGTTGTCAAACCGATCACGGTCGTGTATGGTTTCTCTTATGACCAACGCAACCACTCAAACCGACCGCCGCTACCCAGCCACTCTTGGCACCGATGTCCACGTCGAAGATGTCACGATCGACTCGCTCGGCAACCGCTACCTCATCGTCGGAATCATCAACGACGAAGACGGACGCTGGTTGGAGCGTCGTGATCTCAACTACGTCGATGGCGAATGGGTCGCCTCCGGCCGGATCTACACCGTCGATTCCGACAGCAACTTCATGGTGGTCCGCTGATGACCAACCAAGAACCCCGAACGTTCAAGTCCGGCAATTACGGGCGAACCGGCGAGTTCCTTCTGTCGCTCTCGGCAGTTGATTACGGCCTGGTAATGCACGCGCTAGTGCTTGCTGGCACTGTCGTCGCTGATCGTCGGGGCATTGACGCCGCTCGACCGTATGACGAGCTACACGATCGCCTGATGGACTGGAACCCCGAATGAGCAGGGCAGACGACGGCGCACGTCCAGTTTTGGTTGGTGGCGCAGAAGAAGACGCTGGAATCACCAGTCATGGTGTCACGCGTGCATCAATGCTCCGGCCAGGTCAGCAACTGGTTTCCAACAATATTTACGGGCCTGTCTGGTACACGATCAAAACTGTGGAGCTTGCTGATGGCGAAGTGATAGCCAAAACAGGCGATGTGTCGTTCATATTTCCTGAAGCTGACATGGTGCCCGTGCGCGACATCCTGCACACCTACACCGAAACGAAAGAGAGCAAGACGCAATGACCGGTCCAATGAACCCGCAGCCACTCACGTATTTTTGCAGCGAATGCGACGAAGAATCCGAGCCGTGGGAAGACGAACCGCTCGGCTTGTGCCTTTACAACGGCAGGCCACACGGAGGTTTCGGCAGCGGTCCTGGACCGTGCGATTGCGGTGCCTCCGCAGACTGGACCTGCGAAGAATGCGACCCGCCTCAATGGACGGCTCTCGATGAAAGCTACGCCCGAGCCGAAGCAATGGGCCACGGCGAACACCTGTGAAACAGATGATCTTGAAAGGATCGGAATCATGAACAACGCATTGACCGTCGCCGAGGCGGCAACCTTCCTCGGCACGACACGCCAGGCCGTCAACAAAGCAATCGCGAAAGGGACGCTGGCCGCTGAGCCGGTGATCGAGCGTGGCAAGGTCACCCGGTACCTGCTCGACCCTGAAGTTGTGTCGGAGCGTGCGAACGCCCGAGTCGTTCCTGACGGCTATCTGAACATCGAACGTGCAGCGAATTATCTGAGCTGCTCCACGACGACGATGGCCCAATATTTGACCGATGGTCTGGTGCCGCATGAACGAAACGTGATCGGCGTCGTGTCGATCAAGGTTTCGGACCTCGACGCGATCGAGCGGCCGAAGCTTGGGCGTCCGATGAAGGTGGATTCTTGACTGCTTCGGTTGACCCGTTGGATGCCGATTGCCTTGCGGAGCTGAAGAAGATTCGGTCTGATTTCGATCGGGCGCGAGTTGAGGTGGCTAGGTGGGAGTTGCCTGAGTTGCCTGTCGGCGGGCTGCGTATTCGTGCGCGAGTGGAGAAGATTTGGCGGGCGGACGATCCGTTGTTGTTGGACCGGGGATGGTTCCGCTGAGATTCTTTGGATTGGGGGTTGTCATCCCGACTGGAATCGTGTAGCTTTACTTACATGAAGAACAGCACCGCAACCCTCGCCCTTGAATCAGCAGCCCTCCGCACGACCGAAGCCGAGTTCGCCCGGTTGACAGGTGGCCTTCTCGAAGAGTTCGCACGCCGCTCCCTTAAAATCGGAGAACGTGCCGCCCTCGCCGAAGCCCACGAATGGAGCGCCGGAGCTGGCTGGCTTCTCCTCGGCCTCCTCGAAGCGCTTGAGGCTGAGGGGTTTACCGCCCGCTGATCCTGAGAGCGCACCGGCTACACGGTCGGTGCGCTCAACTGGACCAACGAAGACAACCGCAACCAACCAGAAAGCAAAAACCAATGACAAAACCAACCGCTCCCGCCGACCAGCTCGGCCCTATCCACTTCGTCGCTGTTGCGATGATGTTCATGCCGTTCTGGCTGTTCCCGCTGATGGCCTGGATCTTCTGATGGACAACACAACTGACCTTGCCGAGTTCGGATATCGGGAAATCGGGATAGCCCGTGACCTGCTCGACGCCTGGCTGAACAACGGCCTGCCTGCCGACTTCAATATTGAAGGCGTGACCGTAATGCTCAACCCGATGTCCGACATGGTCTTCCTGACGAACGCCGAGTTCCAAGTCGCTGTGCTCAGCGACGGGGAACTGGTCAGCTTCTACCTGTCGCCCTACGAGGGCCATGAGGGCACGCTGGCCGAGCTGGTCGAGATGTTTGACGCCGACACGTGGAACGGCGAAGACATCGAGTGGCTCGAAGAACTGCGCGGCTTATGAACTTGATTCAGTGCGAGGGCTGCGGGCGGTGGCTGGCTGCTCCGGTGTTCCATGAATGCCCGATGGACCGACCGCGTCGGATTGTTGAGTTGCCGCCGATCGACACGTGGGCGGGTTGCGAATGATTTCTGAGATTCTTTTGGTTGGGGGTTGTCATCCCGATCCAGGTCGTGTAGCTTTATCTACATGAACAACAGAGCAACCACCACCACCGCCCAGACGGTCACCCTCCACATCCACGCAGCTCCAGGCGCATGGGGCACCTACACCGTCCGAGAGAACAGCCGCCACATCGGCTGGATCATCCAAGAGCGGGCCGGATGGGTCGCCATCAATCTCGATCCCGCCGCCGACGATGTCGATGGGTTTGAGTCGGCCGCTCTGGCCGCTGAGAGCCTTCGCTGATCCTGAGAGCGCACCGGTCACCCGGTCGGTGCGCTCGACTGGACCAACGAACATCAACCAGAAAGCAGAAACGAATCATGGAAATCAAACACATCATCAAAACGACCGACCTTTACAGCGACCGCCGAACCGAAGTCGTCGCCGATCAGGCTCTGCATCTCGGGCAGCTCCGAGCCGAAGCTTCGCAATGGGAACAACCCGACGGCGCTCACGAATCGGTGTCGCTCGCCGCTCCGCACGTTTCGGTCACTGCTCACCTCAACGTTCCCGGCGTTGAGCACAATTGGACGACCGCCTCGGTCCACGATGTCACTGGCGTCGATGTCGGCGACACGAAGATCGTCGTGAGGATCAGCGACGGTTCCAAGTTCGTGCTCGACCTGTTCCACGCGTGAGCGACGCCGAGGTGCTCTTGACCTATCGTGAGGTCAAGAGCTGGGTCAAGACTGGGCGCATCCATTTTTACTCCGTTGCTCAAATCAAACGGATCGTTGCGAGGGCGAGCCGAGCAGAACGATCACGGTGACAACATAAATCTCCCCCGGTGGGCCGCAGGTTTGTCGGTTCATTTAGTAGGTAGGTGCCATCGAAACGCACCGGGTGGGGCACCAGACGAGGACCGCTTCTTTGGTTGGGGGCGGTCCTTGTCGCGTCCCGACAAACATTTCCGAGAAAGTCTGGCGAAGGGGTTGCATCCCGACGGGAGTCGTGTACTATGGTCTACATGACCAACACAGCCACAGCATCCACCCTCCGCACCGAAGCCGCCCAGCACGAACAAGACGCCGCCGACAGCTTCGAGCGCTGCGACACCGACGGCTTCCTCAGCCAGTGGGCCTCCGGCTGCAACGCAGCCAAGAAGCGCCTCCAGGCCGACATCGAAGACAACGACGGCAAGGCCGAAGTGCCCGCCCTGTTCGACCTCGACGGCAACCTGATCCCGGCGAAGCTGATCGACACCCGCTTTGGCACGGCGTGGGGAATCTTCGAGTCATGGGATGACCTCACCGGCTCGGGCGACATCGTCCGCTGGGTCAACGCCTTCCCTGCCCGCCGCTCGACGCTCGCCAACAAAGACGTGATGGAGGGCCGGGTAATGGCTCGGGCCTACGCCGACCTTCGAGGTGCCAGCGCCTGCAACGTCACAGCGGTTATAATTCGCTCCCAGTTCGACGGCGACGAAGAGATCGTCACCGCCGACCGGTTCGAGGCTTAGATCCCCCCACGTTCATCGACCCGACTACAATCGGGTCGATGAACGAATCGGAGTTCGAGCAAGCCATCGTGGACGCTGCTCGCGTGTTCGGCTGGAAGATCGTCGGCCACCGCCCAATGCGAACCAAGCACGGCTGGGCGACCGGATGGAAATACGACGGCACCGGCTGGCCCGACCTCACCATGATCCACGCTGATCGTGGACTCCTCATCGCTGCCGAACTCAAAACCGAGAAAGGCCGACTCTCCAACGACCAGATCGAATGGGGACAACGCCTCGAAACCCTCGAAGCAAAACTCCCCGGCTTCGCATACCACGTCTGGCGACCCGACGACTGGAACCAAATCATCAACCTCATCTCCAACGGCGCAGCACGCTAAACCTCCCCCAAACGCCCCCACTGGGGCAACCCGCCAACCCAACGCCGCACACGGCCACACAGACCCCGCTACGGTGGAAACCAGAGGAGCCGACCGATGCCAAAAGCGATCCCCCAAAAAAACGTCGTCCGAAACTACGCAGGAACGATCACAAACAACAATGCCCCGGTCCTAGAGCCACACCTCGATCGTGTTGTCGAGATGAAGATGGCTGGCGCTGCGGACCGACAGATTGCTGCGGAGTTGGGCGTGGACCATACGACGGTGTCGCGGTTCCTCCGCAAGCCTTCGGTGAGGAAGGAGATCGACCGGGCACACGGCGAGCTGATGAAACGGGCCTCTCGGCAGCTTTCGCTTGGTGCGGGCTGGGCGGTGGAAACGCTGTTGCATTACGTCAACCCCGACAATCGCGACAAGGTGGAGCCGCGGTTCCAGCTCCAGGCGACAAAGATCATGATGGATACGATCGGTCTGGGCCGGATGGCTGACGCAACCGAGCTGCTGGGCGAGGCGATCACGGACACGGTCGCTGAGTCTGCTCGGGCGAAGGTGTTGGCTATCGAGGCGTCGTTTGTCGAGGCTGAGGAGCGGGCTGACTTGCACGCCGTCAACGAATAAGCGATGCGGTTATGTATAAGCGATGCGGTTATAGGATGGTGACATGCCTCGACTCCCAGCTCACGCTTCTGGCCCGGCGTCGCCGGTGACGCTCCGCCTCTCGCCGCACCATCTCGCCAAGCTCGACCGACTCGCCGAATCGAAAAGCAAGACACGATCAGCGATCGTCGCTGCCGTCTTGGATCGAGTTGCCGAATGAGCGAGTCTCGCGCTGACCGCCTCGGTCGTGCCGGTCTGCTGGTGCCGCTCCTCGCCTCGATGGACAACGAAGAAATCGCCGAGCTGATGTACGACTGGGAGTTTTGGCGACGCCCTGAGCAAGCCATGCCGACCGGCGACTGGACTTCGTGGATGATCCGTGCGGGCCGCGGGTTCGGCAAGACAAGGACCGGCGCAGAATCAATCAGGCATTTCGCTCACCACTCCAAGACCGGGCTGCTTGGTGCTGTTGCTCCGACCTCGGGCGATGCCCGTGACGTGATGGTCGAAGGCGAATCGGGAATCCTGGCGATCTCGCCTCCGTGGGATCGGCCGCTATACGAGCCGTCAAAGCGACGCGTGAGCTGGCCGTCAACCGGTGCCCGCCTCACCCTGTTCTCTGGCGAGGAACCAGACCGGCTCCGAGGGCCGCAGCATGAGGTGATCTGGGTTGACGAGCCTGCCTCGATGGACTCCGGCGCTGACGTGCTCGACATGGCACGACTCGGGCTGCGCCTCGGCGACCCTAAAGTCATAATCACCGGGACACCGAAACGCCGCCAATGGATGAAAGACCTCGAAGCCGAAACCGGGACGGTCGTCACTACAGGCTCCACGTACGACAATCTGGGCAACCTGGCACCGGTGTTTCTCGACGTGATTCTGTCCCGCTACGAGGGCACACGGCTCGGCAGGCAGGAACTCCACGCCGAGTACCTCGACAACGTTGAAGGCGCGCTTTGGACGCTTGACTCGATCGACGCGAACCGGGTTGATCCTGAGGACTGGGATGCCGCCCACCCGCACGACTCTCACGTCACCTGGCTGGCGCTCGGCGAGGTCGTTGATTTCTCGAAGCAACGCCGCCGACCCTGGCGCACCATCATCGCCGTTGACCCTCCCGGCGAAACCGCCGAGTGCGGCATCGTCGCTGCTCAAGCACCGGAGCGTGCGAAGTGGGGCGTCGATCCCTGCGCGATCCTCGCCGATCACTCGATGTCTGGCCGACCGGAAGACTGGGGGCGAGCTGTTGTCAACGCCTTCAACCAGCACAACGCTCACGCCGTTTACGTCGAGAAGAACCAGGGCGGCGACATGGTTCGCTCCACCATCCACGCCGTCGATCCTTCGGTGCCCGTCAAGAAGATCAACGCGACCGAATCCAAGAAGGCTCGCGCAGAACCTGTCTCGGTGTTGTACGGCAAGAAGCTCGTTCACCACATCGGCCCGTTCCCGAAGCTTGAAAGCCAGATGACCGAATGGGTGCCGGGCGAGTCGAGATCACCTGACCGCCTCGACGCTCTGGTCCACGCTGTTCGGTGCCTGATCCCTGAGCGGGTCATCGCTCAATCGCAGCTCGGCTCGAAGAGCATCCTCGGCTCTCGGATCTGAATTGCTACCATCGACGACATGACATTGCTTGTTGTTCTGTCCGTTCTGGCCTGCTGGCGTCTGGCCCGCCTGCTTACCGTCGATGAAGTGTTCCTCCCTGTCCGTGAACGAGTCGCAAAGCGCGGCGACACTTGGGCATATTTTGTCACGTGCCCGTGGTGCCTGAGCATCTGGGTTTCTCCGCTCGTCGCTGTCCCTGTCGTGCTTTGGTCCGACTTCAACGACCCGTGGCTCTGGATCGTCGTGATCTCGCTGACCGGTTCGCTGGCTGCCGGGATCGGTCAGACGGTCGAGGACAGGCTCGATCGGTAATGATTTGTGAGGCGTCGCTGCTCGAAGGAGACGTAGATGGGCCGTTGCTGATATGCCCTGAGTGCGGACGTTCCTGGTATCAGCTCGGCACAGATTGCTTGCTGCCGGATCACACTCGACAGGACGAACTGTGAAGCTGTTTGGCGGGGTTCCTCTCCAGCGATGACGGTCGGGGTAGCCTCTGGATATGGCCGACCGTCCACGGGCAATTTCAAAGCCTCACATTTATTCGCTTGTCGCTGCTGCTGAGATCGTCACGTCTCGACACGTCAAGAACAAAGTACAGAGCGTGGGCCTGCTCCCGTGGCAGGAAGCTGCCTGGACTTTTTACGACCAGGTCGGCGAGCTGCGGTTCGGTGTCGGCTGGACGAGCAACGCTCTGTCACGCGTCAACCTGACAGCAGCGGTCCCTCCGAAAGCGTCAGGCCAAGAGCCAAGCCCGATCCATTACAACGGGGAAGAAACGACCGACGCTCAGAAGCGCGCTGTCGAGCTTGTTGATCTGATCGCTGGAGGCGCAGCAGGACAGGGGCAGCTCCTCGCCGAGTTCGGGCAGCACCTGGCCGTCGCCGGGTTCGGCTGGATGATTGCTGAACCCGACATGAAAGACGACCTGTCGGATATCTACGAGACGTGGCAGGTCTACTCTCAGGACGCGATTCGGATCACGGAGGACGCAGGCAAGACCGTCGTCAAAGTGCGGACGGCTCAAGGCTCTAGCAGCGACGCCTGGCGATTCGTTCACCCGAACGCTCTTGTCGTCAAAGTGTGGCGGAGGCATCCTCGACGCCCGTGGGAACCAGACGCCCCGGTGCGCGCTGTCCTCGGGGTACTCGAACAGCTCGAACTCCTCAACGCTCACGTCACCGCTTCGGCTCGCAGCCGCCTCGCTGGTGCTGGCCTGCTCGCAATCCCGGCCGAGGCGGAGTTCCCGCCGCCGCCACCGCCGACCGCTGGAGCTGCTCCAGCCGATCAGGATCAAGACGGCTTCGATCGGTTCGTGAACGAGTTGACCGAGATGATGACGGTGCCGATCAAGGATCGCGACTCCGCTGCTGCTGTCGTGCCGTTGACGTTGGCGATCCCTGGCGAGTTCATCGACAAGATCAAGCACATCAATTTCTCGACCCCGTTCGATGACCGGATCGAGTCGTTGCAACAAGCGGCGATCAAGCGCCTGGCTCTCGGCCTCGATATGCCTCCCGAGATTTTGACTGGCATGTCGGGCGTCAACCATTGGACTGCCTGGCAGGTCGAGGCGACGGCGATCACGCTTCACATCGAGCCGAACGCCGAGATCGTGTGCAACGCTCTCACCGAGTCCTGGCTGCGGCCTGCCTTGGAAGCCGAGGGCTACGATCCTGACACGGCGATCGTCTGGTACGACACGACCGATCTGCAAGTGCCGCCCGACAAGTCGGGGAACGCCACGGCAGCGTATGACCGTCTGCAAATGTCGGCGGCGTCATACCTCCGTGAGCAGGGCTTCTCGGTTGAGGACCAGCCTGACGATGCAGAGTTCAAGCAGCGCGTGCTCCTCGATACTGCCAAGGGCGCTCCTGCGCTTGCGCCGAAGATGCTGGCCGCTGCGGGGATCTTGGACGAGGATGTCGCCGATGCGACGGAGGTCAACGAAGTCATCGAAGTGTTCCGCGAGCCGGAGGGCGTTGAGCCTCCTGCTAACGGGCCTCCTTCGGCCGACACCCGGCCCTCTGGCGATCAGGCGTCAGCGATCGTCATGGCTTGCGATGGCATCGCTTACCGTGCGATGGAGCGTGCCGGTGGCCGACTCCGCAACGCGATCGGCAGATCAACGAACGGGCCGCAAGTTTCCGAGACGCGTTCGATCGCGTCCGACCAGTTGCACCTGTCGTTTGATCCGACCGTTTACAGCGACCTGGACTGGCTGCTCGAAGGCGCGTTCGATCGTGTACCCGAGATCGCCGACGCCCTCGAAATTGACGCCGAGTCGCTGACCTCAACAATGAAGGCGTACTGCCGTTCACTGCTGGCTGCTCAACATCAGCATGAGCGTCTCCGGCTGCTGGCTGCTCTCGGGGTCGAAGCAACAATCTGATGTCTGAGCTGGACGACCTCCTCAAAACTCTTGAAGGTCTGCCGACTGACCCTGAAGCAAAGCGCGAGTGGGTTGATGAAAGGTCTGAGGACTTAGGCGAGTTGATGGCCCGTGCCGCTGGCGAGATCACAGAGTTCGCTGCGACTGCTTATGCGATGACTCTCGTCGCTGCTGGTGACATCGCTGCTCTCGATGGGATCGAGAAGATCTGGTACTCATTCGTCACTGAAGTCGTCGGCGAATATACGGCGGGCATGTATTTGACGGGAAACCTGTCTGCGTTCGTCGGCGTTCCTGGAGGTGGTCCTCCGCCAGAAGAGGCGGCGGCTTGGGCCTCGGTCGTGAACGAGAACGCTGTCGCGTATCAGGCCACGGCAACCAATCGGATCGTTGGCTCCTCCACAAATATGTGGCAGGACGTTCGTAACAAGGTGACGAACAACATCCAAGACGGGATGTCTGCCGAGCAAACCAAATCGGCGATCGAGGAGATCACTGGCTACAGCGAGTTTCGTGCTGACGCGATCGGTCGCACCGAGGTCCAGGGCGCTTACGCTGGCGGCGAGATGGCTGGTGCCCGTGCTCTTGGCGAGTTCGGCCCGATCGAGAAAAGCTGGCTGTCTTCGACTGACTCGCGTACCCGCAGAACTCATTTGCGTGCTGACGGTCAGACTGTCCTGATGGACGAGCCGTTCATCGTCGGCGGCGAGCGAATGGACCGGCCTTTAGACCCTTCTGCCGATGCGGCTGAGGTCGTAAACTGTCGTTGCGTTGTGCAGCTTCTGTATGCCGGTGACACTCGACCGGACGGCTCAACCGTTGAGGGCGATGCCGCTGATAGTGAAGAAGTATCAGAGGCCAACACCGAAGCCGATCCAAATGTTGCGATGCAGGATTGGTTTGACGAGCAGGCCAGAGATGGAGACGCGGCGCAAGGTTTGGACGAGTTCATTCAATCTGAAGCAGCAAAAGCCGAAGACCTCCGGCCGTTAGACAAATGGGCGGTCACCGACGATCCGACGACATTGAAGGACCGGGCCGAATCGGTGTTCAGGCCGGGGCAACAAACAATCAAAACTCGGTTCACGCCAGACGGTACCGATTACGAAACCGATACTGGACTTGCTGATTTGATGAAGACTCGCGACGCTGACGGTTTGCCGTCTCGCGTCTCGGCTGCTGTCGCTGACGACATGATCGCTGACGGTGCAATCGAAGTGTTCCGTGGAGCATCTTCTGCGGCGCAGTCGTCGTTCGCTGCTGGCGAGTATGAGGCGGGCCTCGGCGTGTTTGGCAACGGGTTCTACACCTCGACGCGTCGAAAGACCGGACAGGCGTATGCCGAAAAGGTCGGTTTCGGCGACGGTTCCGTTTCTCGAATCGTGATCGACAACAATTCAAAGATAGCCGACTTCGGTGATCTGCGAAATGAGTGGACTGCTCTCGATCAGGTGATGGAAACTCGCAAAGTCTTGCCTGGCCGTGACGCCGGTTCGATCATGCGAAACCCGGCAACGGGCGCGATCGAGCGCGGAAACTGGGAGGAAACTGCTCTCGGCGTATCGGTTAACGACCTCGGCAGGCTTGCGGCGACAAAGGGATACGACGTGATGCGCGTGCCTGGAAAATGGATTGAGCAAGCTCAGGCAAGTGTCGGTATCGACTACGACGCGAGCGAGGACTTCTACGTCATTCTAAATCGGGCCGTGTCTGCCGTGGTAGACTGAAGTCGTGGACAGCATTGAACTTTCCCAGTACGCAGCGTCGGCGCTTCAGTCACCTATCGTCGTAAGCAATTTGTCAGTCCCTGAACGGTGGGCAATCGTTGACGAGATCGCTGCCGCTTCGTCAGAGTTTGATCTGTCTGAGGAGACGTGGGAGCTGCTCCAGGCGGGTTACCAGGAGCAGCACTCGTCCTAATCAGGCGGGGTGAGCGTCGAGGTACTCTTCGCCTTTGAGGGTGAGTTCAAAGAGGCCGAAGTTGTTGGCGAAGATGAAGCCCTTCTCGATGGCGGCGTTGGAGCGTTCCCCGACCCCGTCTTCGTCGCCGCTGGCGATGGTGCCTTCGTACCAGCAGTCGATTTGGCTGACGCGGATCATGGAGCGGAGGATGCTGGCTGCGGTGCGGTTGTTGTTCATGAGTGCAAAGCTATCGACTCCAATCGTGAACGACAACCCATCTCCCAAACTTTCTTCGGAAAGATTTAGAGGAGGACCGTCAGCCCGTTGCAAACGTCGAAGGCGGCGTCGGTCTCTTCGACCATGTCGAGCACGGCGTCAGCCTGCGGGCAGGCCATGCCGTGCGCCATGATCTCGGAGGCTGCGCGGTTCCGCGAGGCGGTCCAGAAGCGGCCGTCGCGAAAGAGGCCGAAGAGGACGAGGTCGTGGCCGTAGTTAGCCGGGGAGCCAGGGACGGTGCGCTCAAGTCTCACTGAGAGCGTGGAGGTGGTCATTGGTTTCTCGTTTCTGGTTGGGTCAGCGATCGCCGTCAGCGGCGACAACTTCGATGAGGGTGGCGGCTCGGGCCTGACGCTCGATGGTCTGGCCGAGGCTGTTGACGGCTTCGATGGTGACGAGGTCGTCGCCCCAGACTGCGGTGATCGTGTGGGCCTTGTTGCCGTAGACGCTGCGGACGACGAGCTTGTCTCCGAGGATCAGAGTCGCTGCGGCGAGGCTGGTGGTTGGTTCGTTCATGGAGATCAATATACGGACTCCAGTCGTGAATGACAACCTCAAACAAATATTTATTTATTTACGATTGAGGGGTTGTCAAGTCGATCACGGTCGTGTACTGTTACATCCATGAACGAGACAGCAATCATCGAAATCAAGAAGTCGGGCCGCAAGTTCGTCGCCATCCGTAACGGCGTCACTAAGGCTGGCCGATTCGACTCGGTGGCTGACGCTCGGGCTTGCGAGCGTCGCAGCGATCGGTACGCAACGCACATCTACCCAGTCCAGGGCGGCATCTGCACCGAGTACGGCATCAACGGCTGACCGGCCGACCAACCAACCACCAACCAGAAACGAGAATCCAATGACCGCAACAAAGTTCACCGCAACCACCGGGACCGGCACCTCGACCGAGACGTTCACCCGCACCTCGACGCTCGACCTCACGCACGCAGTGATCGGCATCGTCGGCTCCCGCATCGCCGAGATCGCCGACCGCACCGCCTGGCTCGACCGCTGGGAAGGCACGGGCGTCGAAGGCATCCTCGTCCGCAACAACAAGCGAGACCTCGTCCGGTTGGCCGAGTCCGATTCGGTCACGGTCCACCGTGTGATCTCCTGGCACGCCTCGGAAGACGCAGCGACACGCAAGCGCCGCGTCGGCGAGACGGTCGTGGCGGTCAAGTCGTGAGCACGGAGACGATCACGAAGCTCCCGGCGAGCCAGGGCCATTCATTCGGTCCTGGCTCGCTGGAGCGAATGGTGCTGACCGCGTGGACGAACAAGCACGGCGTCGGCAAAGTGCGGCTCACGGGCTGGTTCACGGCGTACTGCGGGCACGGCAACGAGCACAACGTTCGGATCGATGAGCGTGGCGCTGCTGCTGACTTCGACGGCTGGAAGACCTGGCAGGTTGCGTTTGAGCTGATCTCGTTCGGCCTGGAGGATTGGGCCGACGAATGCGATATCTGAATCTTTTCTTTGTTGGGGGTTGTCAAGTCGAGTCGAGTCGTGTAGTGTTACATCCATGAACAGCAACCAGACAGCCCGCCTCGAAGTCACCATCGACACCGAGATCGCCCGCCTCGCAGGGATCTCCGCAACCGCCTCCGAGCGTGTCGCCAGCATGAAGCGATACAAGAAGGACGGCGACCGTGACCTCCTCGAAGCGATCGACGCCGCAGCCTCCACCCGTGAAGCGTTCCTCGCCGAGAACAAGAAGTTCGCCGGATGGTCACGCTTCTTCCTGGTCAACAACAAGGGCGGCCACATCCACTCCTCGACCAACTGCTCGACCTGCACCTTCCACACCAGCTTCTCCTGGCTCACGAACCTCGCAGCGATGACGAGCGCCGAAGCCGTCGAAGAGTTCGGTGCGATCCTCTGCTCGGTCTGCTTCCCCGAAGCACCGGTCGAGTGGACGAACGGCAAGAACAAGAAGGTCGAAGCCGACAAGCAGCTTGCCGCCGACCTCAAAGCGATGCGGGCGACGCCCGAGGGCAAGAAGCTCCTGAAGGCTGATCGCGACCTGCGCTCCACGGCCAGCTCCGCCAAGTGGGCCTGCGAGGCGGTCGCCCAGCTCGAAGGCTTCGCCGCTGACGGGCAGGAGCGGACGCCGGAGCGGGTCGCGTCGTTGCGGTCGGACATCGTGGCGGCGCTTGCCAAGCAGATCAAGACCGAGGCTCTGCTGGTAGGAGCGCAGTCGAAGCTCGACCTGGCTTCTCTCGCTTTCGATGTGGCGGCGGCTGGCTGAGATCCTCGTCCGAAGATTCTTTTGAGAAATCTTCGGACGAGGTTGTCAACCTCGACATCAGTCGATATCTTAATCTCCATGAACAACACCTCCATCCCCACTCCTTCCTTCGACACCGTTGTCGCCAACGTGAAGGCCGCTCTCCGGTCAGCGAAAGGCCAGGGCATCTTCGGTACGCCTTCCGCCGCTCTCGATGCGGCCGTTCGTCCGTACTCGGGTGCGTTCTTCTCCTACGAGGAGACAAAGGCTCTCGCCGACATGGCGCTGGCGAAGGCCCGTCGCGAGATCGAGGTCGAGGCTGCTCACGCAGCGATCTTCGCAGCCTGATCGGCGGGCTGGCCGTCGGGCCAGCGAGGCCGCTTGTCTCGCTTCCTGAAAGAAATCCAAGAAAGTTTGGAGTCGAGGTTGTCACTCACGACGGGAGTCGATATGGTACTTCTCATGACCAACACAACCACCACCGCCCGCCCCACGATCTCCTTCCCGACCATCTCGCTCAAAGAGGAAGCCCGCACGATCACCCGCATCGCATTCGACACCCTCCTCCAAGTTTCAAGCTGGAACGGCGTCGCCGAGATGAACCGGGCCAGCGCCGACTCCGACCGTGACGCCATCATCTGCGGCTCATGGAGCGACGGCGAGATCAAGCTCGTCAACCTGTCCGCTGGCGACTCGATCACCTTCACCGCCCCGGCTGACGATGCGATGGGCCTCGACTTCGTCCTCACGATGGACGGCGTCGAGTTCCCCGGCCACACCGATCACATCATCCGCATCGGACTCGCCTGATCGGCTCCCTGGCCGTCGGTCCTCGCAACTTGGAGGGCCAACGGTCTACGCTGTCAGGTATGCGACTCGCACTGGTAAACGACAAATCAAAAGGATCAGTCACCGTCACGCTTGCAGACGAGAACGGCGACGGGATTGACGACGACACCGGCGAACCGGTAGAAGTCATCGAAGAGATCATCGACGTTGAACCCGAAGACGGCACTCACATCATGCCCGACGGTTCAATCATGGACGACGACGAAATGGAATACGGTGCGGACACCGTTCGCTGGCTCCTCGCCGTCGAAGGAACACCGACCGGAGACGGGCGCGAGTTCGAGCGAGATTCTTTGACGTGGCGAGAGCTGCCGCTGCCGCTCATGGCAACCGACGAAACCAGCCACGGCCACGACGGCGCGAAGCTGGTCGCCAACATCGTTTCAATCGAACGAGACGGCGACGAGATTTACGGTGTCTCAGAAATGATCTACTCGGAAGACGACCGAGTCAAAGCACTCCAGCAGCTCATCGTTGACGGCCACCTCCGAGGCGTGTCCGTTGACCTCGACAACATCGAAGGGCGAATGGAGTTCATGGCTCCCGAAGAGGAGATGGTGACGACCGACGCTGACGGCAACGAGATCGTGTCGATGCCGTTGGGCGGAGAGCGAATGATCTTCACGTCCGGCCGGATCATGGGCGCGACCGCTGTCCCGTTCCCGGCGTTCGCTGAAGCTCAGCAGGTGTCGGCATCGCTGACCGCCGCAGCCGGATCGGTGATGACAAAGCAGGACGAGCCGTCGCTGATTGTGCCGCCCGCTAATCCTCCGATCGCTTGGATGGCGAATCCGAACTTGACTGGCCCGACTGCTTTGACGGTCGGCGAAGATGGTCGCGTGTCTGGTCACCTGGCGCTCTTCGATTCGTGCCACATCGGATTTCAGGACCGCTGCGTTCAGCCTCCACGATCGGCGTCTGCGTACGCAGCGTTCCATTCTGGGGCACTTGTGACCGCAGAGGGCGAAACGGTCCGTGTTGGGCAAATCACGGTGGACTGCGGGCACGCTGCTCTCAGAGCGAACGCCGAGAAAGCGTCGGAGCATTACGATCACACCGGCTGGGCCGCAGCCGATGTCCGCTGCGGTGAGGATGCTTTCGGCATTTGGATCGCTGGAGCGATGCGCCCTGGCTTGACGGCTAACGCTGTCCGTGCGTTCATGGGCGCTGACGTGTCGGGCGACTGGCGTGCGATCAAGGGCAATCTTGAACTGGTCGGCATCGCTTCGGTCAACGTGCCCGGTTTCTCGAAGGCGCAATTCTCGCAAGGCGATCGCGTTTCTCTTGTCGCTTCGGTGCCGATCTGTACCGACGTTCAGCGTGAACCCGGCTATGGCGACATCGCCGAGCGGATCGCTTCGACGGTCGGCTTGGCCCGCTGGCAGATCGACGCAGAACGCGACCGGCTCGCTCTGTCTGTCGGAGTTCACCCGGCGCAGCGACGGCTAGCCCTGCTCCGCCAGGTGCAGCGGGAAGCGTTCTGAGCCGTGGCTTGAGGCGGCAACAGGAGAGGAGCTGCCGTGAGTAGCCCGCAACCAGTTTCAAGATCAGCGATGGCCGTTCAGGCCGGATCACAGAAGTATTATGAAGTCCTGAAGGGCGAAACTTTTACGGGCCGACGCTTCACTTCGCTGGTGTCCGCAAACAGATACGCAAACGCAATCGGAGGGAAAGTCCGCACGGTGTGACAATCGTGTGCTACAGTCCCTCGCAGAGAAACGACGACGGCCGCGGGGCGAAGCCCTGACGTTGCGACTCCGGCCTAGTACCGGGGACGCTGTGACGAATAATCATATTCCAACATCACAGCCCCTGGAGGCAACGTCATGGCCGATACCCCGGCAATCCCCGAAGACAACAACCTCGATTCGATCGAGACCGCTGAGCTTGAAACCACCGTTTCCGAGCTTCGTGAAGAGTTCACTCGTCTGTATGACGAGCAGGCTCCTCTCGCCGAGTTGAACGAAATCGCCAGCCGTGTCGAAGCAATCGACGCCGAGCTGGACGGCCGCAGCCTCGCCGCTGAAGCCGAAGCCGCTGAGCGTTCTGCTCTCGCCGACAAGATCGCAGCAACCGCTCCGGTCGCTGCCGAAGAATCTGAGGTCGTCGCTGAAGCTGAAGCGATCACGGAAGAAGCCGCCGAAGTGGTCGAGCCTGTTGCGGCTTCTGCTGCTCCGTCTGCTCGCAGCATCGCACGCCGCACCGTCACCCCGGTTGCCCCGTCAACGAACGATCGCGAAGTGGTCATCACCGCTGCCGCCGATGTTCCTGGCTACTCCAACGGACAGTCGCTCGACAAGAAGGGCATCGCCATTGCGATGCACGCTCGGTCCCGCAACCTGTCTGACAGCAAGGGCCAGGCTGCGAAGTTCTCGGTCGCCTCGATCCAGTCGAACAACGAGTTCACCATCGGCGACCATGATGTCGCTGACGACGTGATCCGTGCGTCGGTTGACTCGCAGCTCAAAGGCAAGGATGCGGCGGCTCTCGTCGCTTCTGGCGGCTGGTGCGCTCCTTCTGAGACGCTCTACGAGATGTTCGGCGTCGCTTCTGACGACGGCCTGCTCGACCTCCCTGCTGTCGGCGTCAGCCGCGGCGGCTTGAACGTCCCGTCGTTCGTCGGCATCGACCAAGCCACGGCCGGTCTTTGGACCTGGACCGAGTCAACTGACCTCAGCGGCCCGCAGGCAATCACCGATCTCGACGTGTCAGCTACTGTTGCTTCGGCGACGGTGGCAGCTCACGGATACGTCACGGGCCAGACGGTCACCATCACCGGCACCGGCGTCGCTCTGCTCGACGGCAGCTATGTCATCAACGTTGTGGATGCGAACACGTTCTCGTTCACGACTACGGCAGCCGACACGACCAACGCCACCGGCATCGTCCAGGCGATCAAGCAGTGCCTGCACATCCCTTGCCCGTCGTTCATGGACTACCGCCTTGAGGCCGAGGGTCTTTGCATCACGAACGGCAACCTGATGGATCGTGCGTTCCCTGAGATGGGTTCGTACTTCGTTGACCTCGCCGTCAAGGCTCACTACCACCGCCTGTCCGCAGCCAAGATCGCGAAGATCGTGGCGACGGCAACGGCAGTCACCGTGACCACGGTCCCGTCTGACATCGCTGGCGATCTCCTGAACGCCATCGACTTGCAGGTTGCTGACTACCGCAACCAATTCCTGATGGGCAACGGCACCGTCCTCGACGCGGTGTTCCCTGAGTGGGTCATCGAAGCGATTCGTTCGACGCTCGCAATGCGGGCAGGCATCGACAAGCTGGCCGTCAGCAACGACGAGATCATCTTCTACTTCACCGTCAGGAACATCCGGCCGCAGTTCGTCGCGAACTACGGCGACCTGTTCAACGCAACCGCTGCGACGGCCTGGCCTGCAACGACCAAGTTCCTGCTCTACCCGACCGGCGGATACGTCTTCGGTGATGGTGGAACCCTGGACCTCGGCGTCGTCCGTGACAGCGTTCTCAACGCAACGAACGACTTCACCGCTGCCTGGACCGAGCAGTTCTACACCGTCATCCAGCGTGGCCCTGCTGCCCGTGAAGTGACCGTGACGACTTCGGTCAACGGCCAGACCGGTGGACCGGAGTTCGTCGGAGCCTGATTCCTGATTGGGGGCGGGCACTTTCTCGCACGGCGAGTGCCCGTCCCCATCCTGGATTTCCACTGATCTGATCGAAGGAGCGAACATGGCAACACTGGTCGAATATTCGGCATTACTGAATCTCACAGACGCACCGACGAGCGTGCCATACCGGTACGGCTTGTTCTCTGCGGTGAACTTTGACCAGATCGGTGAACACGACCGGCTCGGTATGACTTGGCGGTCTGACGCCTGCCAGCAGCCCGGTATCACGATAGGCGAATGCAAAGCGATTCCGCCTGCGGTGGTTGCTCCGCTGGCTGCCTCCGCTTGTGGATACATCGGCACCGCCGAAGCGTTCACGGCGTACATCCTCGATGAAGATTCGCTGGCTGGCGTTCCGCTCTCGCAGCACGAAACTCAAGCAC
>Ga0302136_1000100_pt1 | contig 43821 bp, 39 predicted proteins | sample CBN3_20m_MG_FD_203116 | JGI IMG/M metagenome (GOLD analysis project Ga0302136, IMG submission 203116) | Marine microbial communities from Western Arctic Ocean, Canada - CBN3_20m | ecosystem: Environmental > Aquatic > Marine > Oceanic | place: Canada: Western Arctic Ocean | collected 2017-09-15
GCGCCGGATGATGGCGAGCACACTGGCAGATAATTCGAGCAGGACGCTCCCCGCCAGTGGCAGAAAGCGTGAGCAGGAAATCAGGCTGTTTGCGAGCACACGCCGCTATGATTGCAAGCGCCTACAGATAGGTCTGGTTTTCGAATCGCCGATCACGCAGTTCGCCAAGCTGGTTGAAGAAGAGCGCGCGGGCGAGCGCATTGCGGGCCTCGCCCTTGTTGAGGCCCGCTTGGGTGCGTCGGCGTAGATCGATGTCGCGCAGCCAGTCGAGCATGAAGATCGAGCGTTCGAGGCGGCCGAGCTCGCGCAGCGCGAGGGCCAGTCCATTCTGTCGCGGATAGGCGGACAGGCGGCGCAGCATCGCCGAAGCGGTGACGGTGCCGGTACGGATCGATGTGGCGAACCGCAGCAGTTCGTCCCAATGCGCGGCGACATGACCCAATGCGATCGGCTCGGCCGTCATGCCGCCGAGCAAGGGGCCAGATTCCTGGCCGGGCAGGAGGTGCAAGCGACGCTCCTTGATGTCGCGCAGGCGCGGCGCGAAGCGGTAGCCGAAGAAGGGCATGAGGCCGAATACATGATCCGATGCTCCACCCGTATCGGTGTAGTGCTCCTCGATCGTCAGGCCCGTCTGGTGATACAGCAAGCCATCCAGAACATAGGGCGCTTCGCCGGCAGTCGCCGCGATCACCCGGCTCGCAAAGGGATCATATCGATCCGAGACATGGGTGTAGAAGGCGACGCCCGGTTCGTTGCCGCTGCGCGCGTTGATGTCGCCGATCGCGGCACCACGACCGCCGGCATGAAATTGTTGTCCGTCGCTCGACGAGGTGGTGCCGTCTCCCCACAGCGCGGCGAGCGGCATGGTGCGATGGGCGTCGATCAGCCTTCCCAGCGCTTCACCATAGGGGTCGGTTCCGGCTGAGGGCGGAATGACACCCTAAGCGCCGGCGTCCTTGGGCCAAAGGTATTCGCCAGTGAGGAGGATGTGTGCCCATCCCAGCGGCGAAATATGGGCGAGAAGATGGTCGGGGGTATCGAGCCCTTCGCGGCGCCGAGCTTCGACGGCATGGCCGAGATGCAGGGTGTTCCAGTAGACGATGATGGCGGTCAGCAGGTTGAGGCCTGCGATCCGGTAATGTTGCCCTTCCGTCGTGCGGTCGCGGATTTCGCCCTGACGGCCGATGCGCAGGGCATTCTTCAACGCATGATGTGCCTCGCCCTTGTTGAGACCGACCTGTGCACGGCGCTGCATGCCTGCGTCGAGTATCCACTCGATGATGAACAGCGTCCGCTCGATCCGGCCCACCTCGCGCAGCGCGGAGGCAAGATCGTTCTGGCGCGGATAGGAGGCGAGCTTGCGCAAGATGCTGCTCGGCGCGACCTGTCCAGCGCTCATGGTGGCGGCGCAGCGGAACAGATCGGGCCAGTTGGAAACGATCAGCGCCTCACGCGCCTTGCCGCCCACCAGCGGGCGCAATTCGCTCGGCGTCGCGGCAGGGTCGAACACGTACAGTCGTTTGGATGGGAGGTCGCGGATGCGCAGTACAAGGCGGCAGCCGAGCATCGCGCTGATCCCGAACAGATGATCGGTGAACCCGCCAGTGTCGGCGTACTGCTCTTCGATCCGTCGCCCTGCCTCATTCATCGTCAGCCCGTCGAGTAGATAAGGTGCTTCGCTGACCGTGGCTGGAATGGTCCGCGATGCAAACGGCGCGAAGCGGTCGTTGACGTGGGTATAGGCCTTGATGCCGGGATCGTTGCCGTAGCGGGCGTTGATCGTATTCATCGCTTCGCCCTGCCGTGCGGCGGGGAAGAACTGGCCATCGGCCGATGCGGATCTGCCCATACCCCAGACCTGGGCCATCGGCAGCGCCCCTTGCGCCGCGACCACGTTGGCCAGCGCCTGGTCGATCGCCTCGCTTTCGACGTGCCAGCGAGCGAGACGGGAGAGTTGCCAATAGTCGTGAGTGTTGGAAGCCTCTGCCATCTTACGCAGACCCAAATTCAGGCCCTCGGCAAGCAGGACGTTGAGCAGGCCGATTCGGTCGCCGCATGGCACGCCGGTGCGCAGATGCGTGAAGGCATCAGTGAAACCCAGCGCGGTATCGACTTCGAGCAGCAGATCGGTGATGCGGACGGGCGGCAGCCGGCGATACAGATCAAGCACCAGATCCTCGATCCCATCCGGCGCGTCAGCGGTGAGCCGATCAATGCGCAGCGTGCCGTCCTCGATGCTGCCTTTCGGAATTGTACCGCTGCGCGCGGCGCGACCGAGCCGGGCAAGGCCATCAGCGAGACGCACTTTGCGGTCAGCCAGCCAGACATGCGGGTCGGACGGGACCGCCAGCTTCGCGGCATGCGCGACCGCCATCGGCACGAGGACGTGGCGCAGGTCACCATATCGATGCGAGCGGTCGAGCCATATGTCGCCCGAGCGCAGCGCGTCGCGCAGGTGAAACATGACCGCGACTTCCCGGAGGCGGGCATCATCATCGCCCTTCGCCCGCAACTGTCGCCGCCATTTGGAATGCGGGCGCAAGAAATCGTCGGCCGCCGGAACTGCGCCCTTGGTAGCGATGACGGTAGCCGCGTCCAGCAAAGGCCGTGCAACCGCCGCAGCTTTGAGGTCGAGGCATCGCAGCATGCGCGGGGCATACCGACGGAAGCGGTGATACCCCTGATCAACATAGGCCAGCGGATCATCGCCCAAGGTGTCCGTCAACGTCTTGGCCGTAGCGACGAGGCTGGTGAGCCGTTCCCATCCCGCCCCGCCCGCGACCGCATCTTCCAGCGACGCGCCGTCGCCATGCGCTTCGAGCAATGATTGACCGAGTGCAGTGAAGCCGTTCAAAGTCGCAGTGGTAGCGCCTCTGGTTTCTACGACCCGCGCGTCATGCAGTTGCTTCGCGTCGCGCCAGGTGCGGCCAACGATCCGGTCATGTGTTTCGATCACCGCATCCGCAGTCGCCGTGGCCCATTCAATGACGCAGACCGCCATGATAGCGCGGCGCCGATCGGCGCCGAGGTCGCGCAGGCCATCGGCGAAGTAGCGCTCGCCCTGCCGGCGTAGCCGGGCGACGCGATGCGGTGGAACACCGGCAAGTATACCATCATTGAGGTTCATCGCGCGCAGGAACTCGAGCCGGTCGAGCAGCCGGTTCGCCGCGGCGGAGTTGTTGCCCGGCTCAATCCGGCGCAGCCAGATGAAGCGGCTGATCGCCCCCGGCAGCATCTCGGTAGTCAGTCGGTCGAGCCCATCACAGGCGACGGGATCGAGACGGGCCGCGATCCGCTTCTCGATCCGACGTTCGGCGGCGACGAGCGCGTCCGCGCACAAACGCTCGATTGTCGTGATCGCCGGCAGGATGGTCATGGTTTCACGGCAGCGGGCAATGAAGCGCCGGGCAAGGTCGTCGTTTGAGCGTGCCTGCTCGGCTTCGGCGAGAAGCCAATCGCGGAAAGCCCTGGCATACGGTCCCCGTCCGGGGAACATTCTGTATCCGTAGATACGGCGCAGCGCCTCCATGTGCTGGTGGCGGGTTTGGCGTCGAACGGCATAGGCCGCGAGCGTCTCGCCAGCGATGCCAAGCTGGGCGCCTAGAAAGGCAGATACAGTGTGGGGGATCAGTTCGCCGGGAGCAAGGGTCCGGCCTGGATATCGCAGCGCGCACAACTGCAGGGCGAACCCGATGCGGTTCTCCGGTCGGCGACGCCGGTCGATATGAATCAGGTCATCGTCTGCCAGAAGATAATGGCGCAGCAGCGCCGCTTCGTCAGTCGGTAGGTCGAGTAGGGCCGAACGCTGTCGGGCGCTGAGGATATGGCGTCTCGGCATGCACGGCTTGTCCCCATTGAACAGAGACCTGCTCGATACGCTCAACCGGCTGTCAGGCTGGCGCGTGTCGGTGGTCGCGATGAGCGGCATGACGTTCGAGGTCGATACGCCGCATGGGCGGATGATGGCGACGATGCTCGCAGGTATAGCCCAGTTCGAGCGCGACATGCTGAGCGAGCGGGTCCGCTCTGGCCTTGCTGCAGCGCGGGCACGTGGCCGCAAACTCGGCCGGCAACTGGGGGAGCGGCCCAAGTCGGACCGCCTCGCGCCCAAAGTGTTGGCGCATATCGCCGAGGGGCGGAGCTATCGCTGGATCGCTCGCGACCTGGGACTCAGCAAGAACACGGTCGCCGGGATCGTGGCTCGCGCACGGGGTGACGTGAGTCCTGATGTCACGGTGACGACATGACCGGGGCGTCTGGACGGCTGCGTCCCGATCCCCGGCGCAAGGCACGGTTTCGCGAAATCGCCCGAGGCATTGTCGCCAAGGATCGCTACAATCGGAAGTACGGGATCGCCGTCGACACTGCTGGCGCCATCGCGCAGGCGCTAGAGCGCGCGTACCGCGATGGAGTCCGAGACGACCCGGCCGCAGCCTTTCCAGCGCCCGAACAGGATGATGCCGGCCCGCTGGAATGGGCGTTGATCCCACCGCGACCGCGAGATGCCTTCTGGAGTATCTGCCTATACACCCTGGGCCGCGATACCGATCTCCCACGTGACGGCCATCTCGCTCCGGCTATTACCGAACGCGGAACGCCCGGATGGACACTCGTGGCAGGAGGGTACACCCCTGACAGGGTGATCAGCGATAGGAGCATTGGCCCGCTTGTCCGCCTCGGCCTTATCGCGCTCGCAGTCGATTTACCGGTTCGCATGATCGTAACCGCACAGGGGAAGGAAACATGGGCTCTCTTCTGCCAGCGCGGTGGGATGTACCCTGAGGATCTCACTGACATTTGATCCATTTGATCGACATCCATCCGGCGGAATGGTGAAGGGCAGCATCCGCCCCATCTAAGCCATTCCACGGCGGCAGGCTGTTTCCCGAAACCCGCCGCCCAGTCATAACGTCCGGGCGGACGCGTCGTGGCCGACCGTGGGACTTAGCAGCTGTTCCACACTGGCCATGCGAACAGCTGCTTCCGTCTTTAGCCGACTTCCAATGTCGAGTTACGTTGCGCTCGCCAACGTTCAAGCATTTGACGCACCTCTTGATGACCGAAGGATGTGTCGCCACCATGTATGCGGTCGTGCACCACTTAAGCTAATCGTCCAGCCAGTCTGCGAGACCATCCAGCGTCTGTATCCCATACTCGACCGCGCCAAAACCGATAACAGCCTGACGCCGCTCGGAACTGGGGTGAAGCTGACGCATGGTCAGAACCGTCTTGCCATCGGCTTGCTCATCAAAGGTCACCGTCATGCGGAATCGGTCGGGATCGTCGGGATCCGGCGTACCATAGTCCACGACGATCCTCTCATTGGGCACGATCTCCAAAAAGCGCATCAGGTTCGGAAAGCGTTGTTCCTTGCCCTCGAAGACGCCCACCATATCGAACCGCCAAATCCCGCCTTCCCGGATATCCGCTTCATGGTTCTCGATTTTGAGGGCCGCGGGACCATACCATTGGGCCAGCGCATCAGGGTCCATCCAGGCAGCGAAGACCTTGTGGCGGGGATGCTTAAATACCCTCGCCAGCACGATTTCTCGATCCAGAGACCAGGTTTCTATCGGGTTTGCCATGTCACTCCTCATCCTTTTGCGTGTTGTCCAAATACATTTCCAGTCGATCCAGGCGTTCGGCCCAGCGCTGCCGCTCCGCCGCCATCCAGTCTGCCGCTTCGTCGAACCGCGCTCGCTCCAGCCGACACCAGCGGCTTCGACCGCGCTTCTCGCTCGTGATCAGGCCTGAAGCCTCCAGCACTTTGAGATGCTGGGCGAAGGATGGCAGCGCCATGTCGAAGGGCTGGGCCAAGATACTGACCGGCGTCTCGCCCTCGGCGAGCCGTGAGACCACGGCACGGCGGGTTGGGTCACTGAGGGCATGAAAGGCTGAATCTAGAGGATTTGAATAGTAAGGCATATGCCTAACTAATGCGTAGGTGCGATCCCCGTCAACAACATAAAGGTGATTGCCTTAGTATTTTGAAGTCTAATCCAAGGCTGGAGCCGATCTATGGCTAGAGAGACATCGTCGCAGCGCCCTCCACTGGCCCTTTACCGAGGGACAGCATTTGGCAGGACTCGGCATTCCCACGCCGGCTAACGAATGACGTGACGTGGTCGCGAGCCGCCGGAGCGCCTGGGCGAGATCGACGGCAGCTATCACCTTTGTTCGTCCCGAAAGCCACCAGTCCGCTAACCACCCCTTCTTGCCGTTTCGCTTAGGGTGTCATTTCGCCCTCAGCCGGAACCGACCCCGTCTTCGGCTCGGCACCTGTCGCCGCCAGCCCTTCCATCATGCGCGTGAACACGCCTGCCTCACCCCAGCGCTTCCACCGATTGTAGAGCGTCTTGTGCGGGCCGTAGGCGCTGGGTGCGTCTCGCCAGCGCAACCCGTTCTTGTTGACGAACACGATGCCGCTCAGCACCCGCCTGTCATCCACGCGCGGCTTGCCATGGCTCTTGGGAAAGAACGGCCGCAGCCGCTCCATCTGCTCGTCGGTCAGCCAAAACAGGTCGCTCATTCCGGTCTCCTTGCGGAGCCTGAATCAGATCGCAACGCTCACATCAATGGGTCCTGACCCTAGCAGCAGCGGATCGGCGGTGCGCAGGCTGATGGGGATCGGCCGCAAGGCCGCATCATATGCTGTCAGGCTGCGAACCTTCGGTCGGGCGGATACGATCTCCAGATCCTCCGCACCGATCCCGTAGGCCAGGACGAGCTTCTTGCCCCGCTCGCCGAACCAGATGCCGTGAGCGGATGCGGAGCCGGCGACGAGGCCGGCGGCCAGGGCGACAACGGTAATCGTGTTTCTCATCATGATTTCCTTGAACGTGTCGGCATCAGGCGCCCGGGAACGGGCGTGTCGGAAGGACGATGGCGTGCCATCCCGTACTAGAAGCGGGCGAGCACGCTGACCTCGACGCGTCGGGGCTCGCCGAGCGTGACCTGCGTGGGGTAATAGATGTCCGCCCACTGGACATAGCGCTTGTCCCACAGATTGTTGACGCGGCCGGTAAGCGACAGGCTGGGTGTGAGTTCATAGGTGGCGTAGACGATGCCCGTCGCATAGGGTTTCAGCATCAGCGTGTTGGCGGTGTTGCCCGCACGCTTGTCGACATATTTGACGCCGCCGCCCAGCTCGAGCGGCAGACCGGCGATGCCGCGCACCGTCGTCCACACGCTTCCGGTCCAGGCCGGCACGTTGGCCGGTCGATTGCCGGACGCCGCGATGCCATAGGTGGGATCGATGAAATTCTCGTATTTTGCATCGACGTAGGTTGCGCTGGCGATGAGGGTCCACGCCGAAGTCATCTTGAACTGTCCCGACAGTTCGACGCCGCGCGCGGTCTGCGCACCGACGTTGCTGACGGTGTCCAGATCGACCAGCGTCAGGATGTTGCGCCGCTTGATATCGTACAGCGACAGCGTGACCGAGCCGCGATTGCCCATCAGATCCGCCTTCACCCCGGCTTCGACCTGGCGCGAGCTGGACAGGCCGAAATTCTCGTTGGCGTTGACGACGAGGATGTTCGACCCGACCGGATCCTTGCCGGTGCTGAACGATGCATAGGTCGTGACGTTCGGCGTGAGATCATACACCAGGCCAACGCGCCAGTTGAACGGCTTGTAGGTCCGCTTGAAGCTGGTGTTGGCGAGGAAGGTGCCGTCGACGCCGTAATTCTCGCGGGTCAGCATGAGCCGTTCGGCGCGGATCCCGGTGACGAGTTTCAGCGAGTCCGTGAAATTCAGCACGTCCTCGCCGAACAGCGCCACCTGATCCCATCGGGTCGGGCTGACGCGCGGCTGGATCGGGCCGAACGACCCGGCGACGGGAGCGAAGGGATCGACGCTGTCGCCATCGGGGAAACCGCGGCTGCGCAGGATGTTGAGGTGGCTGTAGTCGATACCGAGCACGACCTTGTTCTTCAGGCCGAAGAGGCTGTTCGATACGGTGGCGCTCAGCTGGTTGCCGAACAGGTCCTGGTTGTGGAACACGAAGAAGCGATCGCGCGTGATCCGGTTCGTGCCCGTATCGAACACATAGGTTTCGGCGTTGATCCACTGGCGCTCGGCGTGGAAATAATAGGCCGTGTCGGTGATCGTCACATTCGCGCTCGGCGTCCAGTTGACGACCGCGCGCGGCCAGACCTGCCAGCTGTGTATCCGGCCATCGCCGATGTTGTAGTTCACCTTGCGCATGGCGTCGTCGACGACATAGCCGTCGGTGCTGCGCAACAGGCCCTCGATCGGATTCCGGGCAAAGGCGGCGGGGACGAGCGGAGTGCCGAAATAGTTGGAGAGATTGTCGACCAGCAGATCGACGCTCAGTTCGACCGACAGGGTGTCGCTCGGCTTGAGCTGCAACGCGCCGGTGACGTTGAACGAGTTGGAGCCGGAATCGCGGACATAGCCGTCGGTGCGGTGATAGCTCACGTCGAGGCGCCCGGCGGCATTCTCGCTGATGACCTTGTTTCCGCCCAGGCCCAGGCTGACCGTGTCGAACGTCGCGTAGGAGGCAAGCGCCTGCAGGCTGTCCGTTTTGAAGTCTGCGGTCTTGTTGACGATGTTCACCGCGCCGCCCACCGCGCCCTGACCGTACAGCACCGATGCGGGGCCCTTGAGAACGTCGATATTGGCGATGTTGAAGGTGTTGCCCGGCCGGTTCACCATGTTCGCCGGCCCGAGATAGAGGCCGTTGTGCAGGATGGTGACCTGTTCGCCGGTAAAGCCGCGCATCGAGAACAGCGAAGGGCTGCCCGGCGTACCGCCCGAGATCAACCCGGGCAGGCTGACCGTCGCTTCCTCGATGGTGCGAAAGCCGCGCGTCAGGATCTCGTCCGCGCCGATCTGGTCGATCGTCGCCGGCGTTTCCCGGATGCTCAGGCCCAGCCGGCTGCCGGTGGGAACATCGGTGTCGAGCCGACGCAGGCGCCAGCCGGTCACGGTGATCGTCCCCGCCTCTTCAGACGCGGTCGAATCGGCGGCCGGCTTGTCCGGCTGCTGCGGTACGCCCGCGGAAGGACTGGACGCGGGCATGGCCTCCTGAGCATATGCCGCCCCCGCCTGCGCGAGCATCAGGGTTGCCAGCGACAGGCCGGCGAAACGAGCATTGTATTTGCGCATGTGGAGCCCCCTTTATTGAGCGACTTTCCATTCCGCGCCTGCGAACGTTTTCTTTTTGTATAGTCAAATCAGGATGTATGACCCGGGCTACCTTGTCAATGCGTTTCGTGGCCTCTGCGACTGGCGGAAACGGCCGGTCGGTCTTCGTCACCGCCGCAGCGTCTTGCGCAGGCGCTGATAGCCGAGCACGACCCCGGTGATGCTGAAGATGAACCCGAGCAGCAGCGGGATCAGCACCAGGATCTGGCGAAGCAACTGGTGGCTGGTCAGGCCGGGGAAATTGAAAGTGTGGAGCGCATAATAGATCCACGCATAGGCCTTGCGGCTGTCGTCGAGCACGGTGAGGATCTGGCCGTCGGCACCGTTGACGACGATGTCGGGGCGCACCCCCGGCACTCTGGGAAAGCGCAGCGCCGTCGCCGGCCAGCCCTCGGCGAGCGCATAGAGGTCGGTCGCGGGTACGGGCCGTGGCGGCGGCACCGGTGCGCCGGGCCAGGCGGCGGCGATCCCGCCAGCGGCGAGCGCGGCGACGCGCGCGCCGTCCAGCGGGGTTCCGTCGGCCGCATGGTGTCGGGGTTCGCCGCGAGCGGGCCAGGCGGTGAGAAGCGGGCTGCCCCCCACCATCGTGAAGCCCAGTTCGCGTGCGCCGTCGAACCGCCGCAGGCTCGCCGGATCGACCGCGGCCAGCCCCGTGGCGAGCGGTCGACCGGTGTAGCGCGCAAGCGTCGTCGCGGAGGCGCGACCGCGCGAGAAGAGGCGGCCATGATCCATCGAGAGCCATCCGCTCAATATCCACGCCAGGACGAAGACGCTGGCGAAGAGCCCGAGAAGGTGATGCCAGCGTATCCATTTCAGACGAAAGAAGGTGAGCGACGGTTTGCGCTGGCGCCGGGCCGCGACCGTCCGGACGACGCCGAGGACCGTGCCCGCGACCGCGACCAGCAGCGCCACCAGCGATACCCACCACACCGTCTGGTCCCAGACTGTGAAGCTCGCGCGGATCGGGGTGAAATACGCCCAGTGCAGCACCGCGCCGATCCAGTTCCATCCCCGATCCCAGCCGTTCGTGCGCTGGACGAGTTCTCCGGTGCGCGCGGACAGATAGAGCCGGGTGCCCGCGCCGTCCGGCAGATCGAGCCGATAGAAAGGACGCAGCGGATCGAACCGGTTGTGAACGACCCACTGATCGTAATCGAAGGCCGGCGTCGTCCGCACCCCCGGACCCGTCCGCCGCGCGGCATCGGCAGCATCGGCGCGACCCAGCAGGGGCAGGCGGGCGCCGGTGCGCGCGTCGATCGGCGTCAGGCCCTGCGCGGTCCCCACCAGATAGGCCGCGGTCGGACCGCGCTGGACGAGACGCAGGCTGTCGCCGCCGCCTGCGGCCAGCAGCGCGTCGCGCGGCGAGACGCGTACCGACGCCAAGTCGATTGGCGTTTCCAGGCCCAGCTGGTCTGCGTGGGACAGCGACGGAAACGGCTTGAAGAGCAGGATCGCGCCGCTTGCGAACCACAGCGCGAACACGAGGCAGGTGGCGATCCCCAGCCAGCGGTGGAACCAGGCTAGCTGTTTCGTCGCCCGGTCCTGCCAGCGTCGCCTAGCGACGGACACGATCGACACCGCTGGTGATCGGGCCGGTGATCAGGAAGGTGCGGTTGGTCATTGCGAAAAGCATGTTGCGCATAGGTGGCCTTCCCCTTGTAACAGGCTATTTTCGGCGGCGGCTCGTTTTTCATTTGTATAGTCAATCAAAGTTGATCCGCTTACGAAAGCCCGTCAAGCGCGGATCGTCCCGCACGGAAATAAGCGCCGCCGGTTTGCGATGATGCCGGAAATGGTGCAGCATCACTTACCTTCGAGGCTATGGACCGGAATGAAAGTGGGAGCTCGGATGCTCACGGAAACGTACGACGCAGCACTCGCCGATCAGACGGTGTCCGACGTCGGGATACCCTCGCTCGACGGTCAGGGGCCGCTCTGGCTCCAGATCCGGCGGTCGATGGCGATGGCGATCCTGACCGGCGAATGGCCGGCCGGGACGCGCGTGCCGACCGAGATCTTCCTCACCAGTTATTATTCGACGTCGCGGATGACGGTGAACAAGGCGGTGCAGAGCCTCGCGAGCGAAGGGCTCGTCGAACGCCGACCCAAGATCGGCACGGTGGTGACCGCGCGCGCGCGCGAGCGGCCAGTGTTCGAGATATGGGATGCGGCCGACACGGTCCGGCGGATCGGCGGGCATTATGGCTATCGGCTGATCGAGTGCGCGATGGTCGCGGACGCATCCCTCGTGCGGTCCGACATCGCGGTGGAGGCCGAAACGCCGGTCATGCGCATCCTGTGCCTTCACCTTTGCGATGGCGCGCCGTTCCAGCTCGAGGAGCGCCTCATCAACGTCGATGCGGCGCCCGAAATCGTTTCTCAGCCGCTCGACGATGTCAGTCCGGGGCAATGGCTGCTGGCCAACGTTCCGTGGACCGAGGCGCGTCACGCGATCTCCGCGCGCGGGGCGACGCCGATGGTCGCGGCGCACCTCGCGCTCGACGCGGGCGATGCCTGCCTGGTGGTGGAGCGGCGGACGTGGAACGGCGCGGTGCCGGTCACGTTGGGCCGGTTCTGGTATGCCGGCGACAATCACCGTCTCGAGGGGCAGTTCCGACCGTCCTGGTAGGCTGGTGGCCCGCAGCCAGCGCGGCACGCCACGACAGGCCGACCGCGGCCTTGCCGCCGTTCGATCACGACAGAAGGCGACGCGCGACTACGTCGAACCGGCCGGCGATCGCCGCCCGGTCATGATGCCGCCCGCCGGCTACGACTTCGCGCCCGGCGCGCCATACGCGGTCAACCTTGCCCTTCGCGAAGATCCAGTGATCGAGCGCGCGATCGCCGGTGTCGAGCATCGCCGGCGCAAGCTCGACCAGATCGGCCGGCTCGCCCGCGCGAAGCACGCCACCGCCGGCCAGCGCGGTGTGCCCGCCCGCCACCGCAGCGTCGAACAGGACGCGACCGTTGGATCGGCCGGGGGCGGCGAGCGCCGTGCGCTGACGCAGCGTCAGGCGCTGGCCGTATTCGAGCAGCCGCAGTTCCTCGGCGAGATCGATGCGGACATTGGAATCGCTGCCGATCCCGAACGCGCCGTTCGCCGCGAAGAAATCTGCGGCTGGGAAGACGCCGTCGCCCAGATTGGCTTCGGTGACCGGACAGAGGCCCACCACGGCCCCGCACTCCGCGACGGCCCGGCATTCGGCGGGGGTGACGTGGGTCGCGTGGACGAGGCACCAGCGTGAATCGACGGAAAAGCGGGACAGCAGCCAGTCGACGGGGCGCTGCCCGCTCCACGCGAGGCAGTCGTCGACTTCGCGGGTCTGCTCGGCGATATGAATATGGATCGGGCGATTGTCGGCCAAGGTGACGAGCGCCGCCAGTTCGTCCGCGGTCACGGCGCGCAGCGAGTGCGGTGCGACGCCGATGACGGCATCGGGAAGCGACGCGATCGCCCGCGCGCTCGCATCGTGCAGGCGGCAGAACGGATCGATGTCGGTCACGAAACGGCACTGTCCGGAATTCGGCGACGTGCCGCCGAAACCGGCATGCGCATAGAACACCGGAAGCAGCGTCAGCCCGATCCCCGTCCGTTCGGCGGCGGCGGCGAGCGCGGCGGCCATCTCGCCGATATCGTCATAGGGCCGTCCGTCGGGCCGATGATGAAGGTAATGGAACTCGCCAGTCCGTGTAAACCCGCTTTCGAGCATCTCCACGAACGCCATCGCCGCGATCGCGGCGAGGTCGTCGGGCGAGATCGCCGCGACGAGCCGGTACATCAGGTCGCGCCAGCTCCAGAAATCATCGCCTGCCGGCCCGGAGCGCACTTCCGCAAAGCCTGCCATGAGCCGCTGAAACGCGTGGCTGTGAAGATTGGGCGTGCCGGGGACCGCGATGTGGTGCCGGTCGTCGCCAGGTGCGGGGTCGACGCCGGTTTCGATGCCGGCGAACCGCCCGGCCTCGATGCGGAAGCGGACGGACGCGCACCATCCCGAGGGAAGTAGCGCCTGTTCGAACCATAATGTCCTCATCTGCGCCTCCGCTCGTGTTGGGACTGGACAGTAACGATCAGCCGTGGTTTTGTATAGACAATTGAAAGGCGAGCTATGGCGAACCGGGTTTGGCGCAATGCGCGACTGGCGACAATGGCAGGCGAGGGGATCGGCGTGATTGCCGACGGCCTCGTCGCTGCTGCGGACGGCAGGATCGCCTATGTCGGGCCGGCCGCGTCGGCGCCGGCATTTCCTGGTGCGGAGGTGATCGATTGCGAAGGGCGGTGGATCACGCCGGGGCTGATCGACTGCCACACCCATCTGGTCCATGGCGGCAACCGCGCCGGCGAGTTCGCGGCTCGGCTGGAAGGCGCCAGCTATGAGGAGATCGCGCGCGCCGGCGGCGGTATCGTCTCGACGATGCGGGCGACGCGGGCCGCCAGCGAAGCCGAACTGATTTCCCAGTCGCTGCCGCGTCTCGACGCGTTGCTGGCCGAAGGAATCACCACCGTCGAGATCAAGTCCGGCTACGGCCTGTCGCTCGACGACGAGACGAAGATGCTGCGCGCGGCGCGTGCGCTCGGCTGCGAACGCGACGTGCGGATCGCCACCACCTTCCTCGGCGCGCACGCCGTGCCGCCCGAATTCGCCGGCAATGCGGATGGCTATGTCGATGCTCTTGTCGATCACATGCTGCCTGCGGTGGCCGAGAGCGGGCTCGCAGATGCGATCGACGCGTTCTGCGAGGGTATCGGTTTCACGCCGGCGCAGACCGAACGCGTGTTCGCGGCGGCGGCGGCGCACGGATTGCCGGTCAAGCTACATGCTGAGCAGCTGTCGCCGCTGGGCGGCGCCAGTCTCGCCGCGCGCCACGGCGCGCTGTCGGCCGACCATCTCGAGCATGCCACCGACGACGACGTCGCCGCGATGCGGGAGGCCCGGACGGTCGCGGTCCTGCTGCCGGGCGCCTATTATTTCATGCGCGAAACCAAGCTGCCGCCGATCGCCGCGCTACGTGCGGCGGGGGTGCCGATCGCGCTGGCGACCGATTGCAACCCGGGGACCTCGCCGCTCACCTCGCCGTTGCTCGTGCTCAACATGGCCGCCACCCTGTTCCGGCTGACCGTCGTCGAGGCGTTGCGGGGCATGACAATCAACGCTGCGCGCGCACTCGGGCTTGCCGACGAGATCGGTTCGCTGGAGGTCGGCAAGTCGTGCGATCTTGCGATCTGGTCGATCGAGGACCCCGCCGAGCTGGTCTACCGGATCGGTTTCAATCCCCTTCACTCCCGCATCAGGAACGGCCGATGATCCTTTGCCCGGGCGACGTGCCCTATGCCGACTGGCGCGCCATCTATCATGGTGCGGTCCCGCTGCTCGACGAGCGGTGTCGCGCGGCGATCGCCGGCAGCGCCGCGGCGGTGGCGCGGATCGTGGCGCGCGGCGAGCCAGTCTACGGTATTAACACCGGTTTCGGCAAACTCGCCAGCGTGCGCATCGACACCGCGGACCTGGTGACGCTCCAGCGCAACATCGTGCTGAGCCATGCCGCCGGGGTGGGCGATCCGATGCCCGTCCCGGTGGTCCGGCTGATGATGGCGCTCAAGCTCGCCAGTCTCGCGCAGGGCGCCTCGGGCGTGCGCTCGGCGACGGTCGCGCTGCTCGAGCAGATGCTCGTCCAAGGCCTCGTCCCGGTGGTGCCGGCCCAAGGGTCGGTCGGCGCGAGCGGCGATCTGGCGCCGCTGGCGCACCTGGCCGCCGCGATGATCGGGGTCGGCGAGATCATCGTCGACGGCTTGGCCAGGCCTGCCGCGGCGGCGCTGGCGGACGCCGGCCTCGCGCCGGTCGAGCTTGGCGCCAAGGAGGGGCTGGCGCTTCTCAACGGCACGCAGTTCAGCACCGCCTATGCGCTGGCCGCGCTGTTCGAGGCGGAGCGGGTGTTCCGGGCCGCGCTCGTCACCGGGATCATCTCGACCGAAGCGGCGAGGGGGTCCGATGCGCCCTTCGATCCGCGCATCCACGCGCTGCGCGGCCATCGCGGGCAGATCGATACGGCCGCGGCGCTCCGCGCGATGATGGCCGACTCGGCGATCCGAGCGAGCCACCGCGAGGACGACGTGCGGGTGCAGGATCCCTATTGCCTGCGGTGCCAGCCGCAGGTGATGGGTGCGGTGCTCGACGTTCTGCGCCAAGCGGCCGCCACGCTCATCGTCGAGGCGAACGGCGTCAGCGACAATCCGCTGATCTTCCCCGACACGGACGAGGCGCTGTCCGGCGGCAATTTCCACGCCGAGCCGGTCGCGTTCGCAGCAGACATGATCGCGATGGCGCTGTGCGAGATCGGGAGCATCGCCGAACGGCGGATCGCCATGCTGGTCGATCCGGCCCTGTCCGGGCTGCCCGCCTTCCTGACGCCGAAACCGGGTCTCAATTCGGGGTTCATGATCCCGCAGGTCACGGCCGCCGCGCTGGTCAGCGAGAACAAGCAGTGCGCCTATCCCGCATCGGTCGATTCGATCCCGACCTCCGCCAATCAGGAAGATCACGTCTCGATGGCGGCGCATGGCGCGCGGCGGCTGCTCGCGATGGCGGCGAACGTCGACGCGATCGTCGGCATCGAGCTTCTGGCGGCCTGCCAGGGCTGCGATTTCCATGCGCCGCTCACCTCGAGCGCGACCGTCGAGGCCGTTCGCGCGCGGCTGCGCGACGTTGTGCCCACCCTGATCGACGACCGATATATCGCTCCCGACATGGCGGCCGCCACCGCGCTCGTGACGGGCGGCGTTCTCGGCGACCTCGTCGCCGGGCTGCCGGGGATCGTGGCATGACGCCCGGCTGGTTGACCGTTCGCCGGTCCGATACGCCGTTGATCCTGGCGATGCCGCATGGCGGCACCGATCTTCCCGACGACCTGGCGGGCGCGTTCCGTTCGCCATGGCTCGCCAGACTCGACGCGGATTGGCACATCCGGGCGCTCTATACCGGGCTGGTCGACGCGACGATCGTCGCCACCGACGTGTCGCGCAGCATCATCGACGTCAATCGCGATCCGTCCGGCGCGTCGCTCTATCCCGGACAGGCGACGACGGAGCTCTGCCCGACGACGACCTTCGACGGGGAGCCGCTGTACCTCGACGATGCCGCCGCACCGGACGAGGCTGCGATCGCGCATCGGCGCGCGATCTGGTTCGATCCCTATCACGCCGCGCTCGCGGGCGAGATCGCGCGGCTTCGCGCGCGGCATCCACGCGTCGTCGTCTATGATTGCCATTCGATTCGCAGCCACGTCCCGCGGCTGTTCGACGGCGAGCTGCCGGTGTTCAATATCGGCACCAACGGCGGCGTGACCTGCGACCCTGCGCTCCGGGATGCGATCGTCGGGCGATGCGCGGCCTCCGGGCAGAGCCATGTCGTCGATGGTCGTTTTCGCGGCGGCTGGACCACGCGGCACTATGCTCGACCCGACGAGGGCATCCACGCGATCCAGATGGAGCTGGCCATCCGCGGCTATCTGACCGAGCCGGGGTCGCCCTCTCCGGAAAACTGGCCGCCGTCGTTCGATCCCGCGATCGCCGCGCCGATGCGATCGCACCTTGCCGCCATTCTGACCGCCTGTCTGGAGTTCGCCCGATGAACCGCCTCGATACGTCTCGCACCATTCGCCCGGCGGTCGGATCGACGATCACCGCCAGAAGCTGGCAGACCGAAGCCGCGATGCGGATGCTGATGAACAACCTGCATCCCGATGTCGCCGAGAACCCGCACGAGCTGGTCGTCTATGGCGGCATCGGCCGGGCGGCGCGCGACTGGGCGAGCTATGACAAAATCGTCGAGACGCTGCTGCGACTGGGTGACGACGAGACCCTGCTGGTGCAGTCGGGCAAGCCGGTCGGCGTGTTCCGCACCCACCCCGATGCCCCGCGCGTACTCATCGCCAATTCCAACCTCGTGCCCAAATGGGCGACGTGGGAGCATTTCGACGCGCTCGATCGCAAGGGCCTCGCGATGTACGGCCAGATGACCGCCGGCTCGTGGATCTACATCGGCACGCAGGGCATCGTGCAGGGCACCTACGAGACCTTCGTCGAGATGGGTCGCCAGCATTACGATGGCGATCTGTCCGGCCGGTGGCTGCTCACCGCCGGGCTGGGCGGGATGGGCGGCGCGCAGCCGCTGGCCGCGGTGATGGCCGGCGCGTCCTGCCTCGCGATCGAATGCCAGCAGAGCCGCATCGATATGCGGCTGCGCACCGGCTATCTTGACCGCGCCACTGATAGTCTGGACGAAGCGCTGGCGATCGTCACCGGCGCGACCTCGCCGATCTCGGTCGGGCTGCTCGGCAATGCCGCCGAACTCCTACCCGAGATGCTCCGGCGCGGGGTGCGCCCGGACCTCCTGACCGATCAGACCAGCGCGCACGATCCGGTCAACGGCTATCTTCCCGCAGGCTGGAGCGTCGAGCGCTGGCACGCGACGCGCGAGCAGAACCCCGCAGCGGTGGCAGAGGCGGCCAAGGCCTCGATGGCCCGCCATGTCGAAGCGATGCTCGCCTTCCAGACGCTGGGCGTACCCACGGTCGATTACGGCAACAACATCCGCCAGGTCGCAAAGGACGAAGGCGTCGAACATGCGTTCGACTTCCCCGGATTCGTCCCGGCCTATATCCGGCCGCTGTTCTGCCGCGGCGTCGGGCCGTTCCGCTGGGTGGCGCTTTCGGGCGATCCCGAGGACATCTACAAGACCGACGCCAAGGTGAAGGAACTGTTGCCCGACGACGCGCATCTGCATCGCTGGCTCGACATGGCGCGCGAGCGGATCCGTTTCCAGGGGCTGCCGGCGCGAATTTGCTGGGTGGGCCTGGGCGACCGACATCGACTTGGCCTGGCCTTCAATGAAATGGTGGCGAACGGCGAACTGTCGGCACCGGTGGTGATCGGGCGCGATCATCTCGATTCGGGATCCGTCGCCAGCCCCAATCGCGAGACCGAGGCGATGCGCGACGGCTCCGACGCGGTATCCGACTGGCCGCTGCTGAACGCGCTGCTCAACACCGCGTCCGGCGCGACCTGGGTCTCGCTCCATCACGGCGGGGGCGTCGGCATGGGCTATTCGCAACACTCCGGCATGGTGATCGTCGCCGACGGCACGCCCGACGCGGCGGCCCGGCTGGGTCGGGTGTTGTGGAACGATCCGGCCACGGGGGTCATGCGGCACGCGGACGCCGGCTATCCGATCGCGCTCGACTGCGCGCGCGACAAGGGCCTCGATCTGCCTGCGATCCTGTGACGGGGGCGCCGATCCTGCTGAGGGCGGCGACGCGCGAGCGGCGGCCGTGGAAGAACGGCGGCGGACGCACGAGCGACGTCGTCGTCTTCCCGGCGGGGAGCGGCCTGGACGATTTCGCATGGCGGATCAGCATCGCCGATGTCGAGGCCGACGGGCCGTTCTCCGTCTTCCCGATGGCGGAACGGCACATCGTGATCCTCGCAGGCACGTTGCGGCTGCGTTTCGACGATCGCGATCGGATACTCTCGGCAGGAGACGCGCCGTTCTCGTTCCCGGGTGCCGCGCCCGTCACCGGCCATCCCGTCGACGGTCCGGCCCGCGATCTCAACCTCATGGTGCGGACGGATCGATGCGACGGGCACCTCCGGATCATCGCCCCGGGACAGGCGCGAGCGGGGTCGCCGGTCACGATCGTCGTCGCGCCTCGCGCCGCGACGGTAACGGTCGACGGTGCGACGTTCGCGCTCGACGCCGAGGATGCGCTGCTGCTGCTGGGACCGGCCGACATCGACAGTGCATCGCCGCTGATCCTCGCCGAACTCCGGCCGATCGCCTGAGGCTCCGCGCCGGCGCCCGAGCCGGCATGGCAGGCACCTGACATGCTGCCTAGACTTCCTGCCCTCGGCAAGTCGGCTCGGCGTCAGAGGTCCACCGTCGCGGATAGTTTAAACGTCCGCGGCAAACCCTGAAGCAGCGACGTATCGAAGGCGAAGCTGTTGAACGCCGACGCCCAGTACCGCCGGTTGAGCACGTTGTCGATATTGGCGCGAAACGTGACCGGGCTGGTGCCGATCAACGCGACGTAGCGGGCGCCAAGATCGAACCTCGTCCAGTTGGCGAGCTCGAGCGTATTTGCCTGGTTCACCATCTGCCGACCGGTGTGCAGGACCCGCCCGGTAATCGTCGCGGCGGGCAGGAAGGGGAGGTCCCATTCCACATTCGCATTGCCGGTGAAGTCGGGTACGCCGGGCACCTTGTTCCCCTGGTTCACGCCGCTGAGGGTCCGGGTCAGCTTGGCATCGTTGAGCGCGAAACCGCTGATGAGGCGCAGGCCGCGTGCCAGCTCGCCGTCGAGGCCGAACTCGATGCCGCGATTACGCTGACGACCGTCGAGGGCGAATATCTGAGTGGCGCCTGACGGGGGAGCCGGCGATATGGCGCGCGTGAAGGCGTTGGGCTGTTCGGTCTTGTACGCAGCAAGCGATACGTTGACGGGGCCTACCGCCAGCTTGGCGCCGATTTCATACTGGGTGGACTTGAACGGCGGAAAGATCTCGTTGGCGTTGACGACCACGCCGACCTGGTTGGGCGCCACCGGCCCCTGCACCAGACCCTCGATCCGGTTGGCGTACACCGCCAATCCCCCGATCGGCTTGACGACTAGACCGACCACGGGCGTCGTCGCGGTTTCGCGATAGCGGCTCGTTTCCGCTCCGGCCGGAACGCTGCCCGCCGCGACGTAGGAGTAGCGCCGCACCTCGATCGTCTGCCGACGCAGGCCCAGGGTGAGCAATGCGCGATCGTCGAACGCACCGAGCGTGTCCGAGACGAACAGGCTGTTGAACTTGGTCCGGGCGACGGGGAAGGGCGTGTCGAGATCACCGCCGCGCACCGTGTTTTCCGCCGGCAGCGGCACCGGCACGGGATTGTAGATGTTGGTTTCGTAGGCGGCGTAGCGTTGATAGGAATTGCGATTGACCTGCCAGATCAGTGAACCACCCACGTTCAACTCGTGACTGACGCCCGCCGTATTCGCGTGCGCGCGAATGCCGGCCTGCGCCGCTTCGTTGTTGTCGGTGCGCGGCGTGAACTGGGCATTGCTGCCGGTTGCCGCGCCGGTCTGCACGTTGGTGACCGTCACCGCGTTGATCGCGATGCCCTTTTCGACGCCATCCCTGGCCCCCACCGAACCGTACAGCTCGATGTCGTCGGTCAGATCGAACTCGGCCGCCAGGGTTCCGAAAAGGTCCCGCTGGGTCGAATACTGCCACGACTGCGCATAGTTGACGTCGGCGCGGGGCACTTTGGGAATGGCGGTGGTGACCGCGACCTTGTGGCGCAGGCCGCGCACGTGCTGGCGCTGGAAGGCGAGGTCGAGCGTCACCCGCGCACGATCGGTCGTGTAGTCGAAACTGGCGCCGAGCACGGTGGCGCTGCGATACTCGTCATCGACCGCCACGTCGCCGCGACGCAGCGCACCGTTGACGCGCACGCCGAGGCGGTCCCCGCCGAAGCGGCGACCCACATCGAAGCTGCCGCCGAAATGCGCGCTGCCGGTATAATTGAGCGTCGCCCGCGTGAGCGGCGTCGGTCCCGCCCGCTTGGGAACCAGATTGACGCTCCCGCCGATACCCGACCCGCCCGGTGCGGCGCCGTTCAGAAAGGCGTTGGCGCCGTTCAGTACCTGGACCTGCTCGTACAGCTCGGGTGCGACGAGTTGCCGCGGCGTGAGGCCGTACAGGCCGTTGAAGGCGATATCGTCGCTGAACAATGCAAAGCCGCGCATTACGAACACCTCGGCCGCTGTACCGAAGCCGTTGGTGACGCGGATCGAGGGATCATTCTCGAGCACTTGGCCCAGCGTCTGCGGCTGCTGGTTCAGGATTAGAGCGGAATTGTAGCTCTTGACGACGAACGGCACGTCCTCCTCGCCGAGTTGGGGCCGACGCGCCTCGACCGCGACCTTCAGAAATACATCTGGAACGGCAAGCCGCATCTCTCCCTCAAGGATCTGTGGGAGTATCTGAACCGCTACACCTATCTGCCGCGTCTCAAGAACCAGGACGTCCTGGTGAAGGCCGTGCAGGCGGCAGTTGGAGGGATGCTACCCGGTCCTTTCGCCTATGCCGAACGCTGGGACGAAAAAACCAACACCTATCTCGGCCTCGCCATCGAACGGGCGGTCAACGCTGCCGTCTTAATCAATGGCGAAAGCGTCATCATCAAGCAGGACGTGGCCGAGGCGCATCGTCCAGAACCCTCAAAACCTGAAGCACCGACCGCGGGTGGTTCACCCGCGCCTGACGGCGGCTCTCACCCTGCATCGCCGCCCACGGGCAACCCCGATGTTCCGCCTCCAGAGCGGAACCCGACGCGCTTTCTTGGAACGGTGATGATCTCGGCCGAACGGCCGGCTCGCGAAATCCATCAGATCGTAGAGGCGATCGTCGAGCAGCTAACGACCATCCCTGGCAGCGAGGTATCGTTGAAGCTGGAGATCGATGCCGAGGTGCCGTCGGGCTTGGACAAGGGAAAGGTCCGCACGTTGATCGAGAATGCGAACACGTTGGGGTTCATCGACAAGGCGGTCAATTAGCTGTAGGCGCTTGCAATCGTAGCGGCCTTTGCTCGCAATCGAAGGCGATTCTCGCTCAGATTAGCTGACATTGGGAAAGCAACTCGGCTCACGCTGTTTGACACCCTGCTCGCAATCATCCGACGCTGCCTGCAAATGGAGCCTTCTGCTCACGCTTTGCGACACCAGCCCAGACGATGCCTTACCGGGCGAGGTGTTGCCCCAAGCAAAACGTAGCCAGTAATTCAGGCGGCTACCATCCGCCGATCGCCAACTTGGCAGACGAACTTTGAAGCGGATATTACTGGGCTTGTCACGTCGGTACGATCGGCGATCACGCGCATATCGGCGGTCAGCCTTGTCTTTTCGATGTCGAGAAGCACCCAGCCAGCCTGTTGGAGGTTGTGATAACGAACATGCGGATTGTTTCGTGCGACATCGCCGAAGCGTCCGGTTGGCGGCGAGGCCGCGCCCAGCGCGGAGGTCACGATTTCAGCCGCCACAGGCGTGCCATCGGCTCGGTTCAAATCGTTAATCCAGAAAGAATGCACGTCGCCGCTCAGTATCACTGGATTCCGAACTGCTGGACCTCGCAGTTCATCCAGTAAGCGGTCGCGGTTCGCAGCATAGCCATCCCATTGGTCGCTGAACGTCACATGGTGTGTACCATCAAGCCAAAGCGGAGCGAAGAATACCTGCTGCGCGATCAGAGACCACGGTCGTGTTTCGCGCGAGAGTCGCGTGGACAACCAGCGTTCCTGCGCGGCTCCCATGATCGTTCGTTGGGGCGCAGTGGCCTCGGCACAGGAGTCGAGCCTAACGTTGCGCGCAACGTTAGGAAGCGCGCAGGGCGGCGCGCTGCGATATTGTCTGGTATCAAGGACCGACAGCGACGCTAGGTTGGCCCAGTCTACTGCCCGGTACAGCCTCGGTTGAGATAGTGCTCGCCAGAGGCTTGGGCGGATCGGCATATGCTCGAAATACGCCTGATAGGCTGCTGCGCGCCGTGGCGCGAACGCCGATGGCGACAATCCTTCCCGATTGGCGAGCCCGGCATAATCGTTCAGCACTTCGTGATCGTCCCACGTCACGATCCAGGGACAAGTACGGTGCGCTGCCTGTAGTTCGGGATCAGTCTTGTAAAGCGCATGACGACGACGATAGCCGTCCAGATCGCGCGGTTCCGGTGCGCCGAACTCACGCACCTTCACACCGTCGGAATAGCTCTGCTCATAGACATAGTCGCCAAGTTGAAGGATGATATCTGGTTCCGCGGCTACGATGTCGCGATACACCCCGAACCGGGCCTGCTCCCAATGTTGACACGAGGTCATGGCGATCTTCAGCCGGTCGGCGGTATCGGGCACGGTCGCGGCGCGACCGATCGGGCTGGTCACGCCCATCGCGTGAAAGCGATACCAGTACGCCCGACCCGCGCGCAGCCCGACGATCTCGACATGAACCGCGTGCGCACGCGCCGGATAGGCCACCCCGCGTCCCGCGCGAATAATGTGACGAAATCCGGGATCCGTTGAGAGTTCGTAACGCACTTCGACGGCATCCGCAGCCAGTGGCTCGGCAAAGGCACCCACCAGTCGCGTCCAAAGAACGAAACCGTCGCGGCCAGGATCACCACTCGCAACACCCAGACCGAACGGATCCGCCTGCGCGCATGCCGCTGCATCGACGACACCCAAGGGGGTCACCGCAAGCGATGCCATTGCCATCAATATTGCTCGACGATGCCAGGTCGCAGCGGGGAATGGATCAATCATCCAAGAGGCTTATGTCGCGCGCGTGACCCCATAATGACGCCCATGCGAATGTCACTGTATTGACGCCGTATCGAAATGACGATGCCACGAACCACCCTTAACGGCATCGTTTCAAACATTATCGAAATGTTGAAATCAAAATGGGGGCCTAACTATGATTTCGAAGACATTGCTGCTGCGTTCCGTCAGTTTGCTGGTGATCCTGCCCGGCATTGCCGAGGCACAGGGAACCACAAGTCAGGATGATCGGGCGAGCGCTATGTCCGAAAGTGCGGACGATCAGCCCGCGCCGGATCAGAGCGGCGACATCGTGGTCTATGGCACGGGCAAGGTCCGCCAGGAACAGACGGTATCGCGCAAGGCAATCGAGATCCTGCCGCCGGGCAGTTCGCCGCTGAGGGCGGTGGCACGACTGCCAGGTGTGGCCCTCCAGAGCGCGGACCCGTTCGGCAGCTACGAACTCGGCACCCGTCTATCGGTACGCGGTTTCAACCAGAGCCAGATGGGGTACACGCTCGACGGCGTGCCGCTGGGAGACATGTTCTACAACGGACACAACGGCCTGCACGTGAGTCGCGCGATCGCATCGGAGAACATCGCGCGCGTCGACGTGTCGCAGGGGGCAGGCTCGCTCGGCATCGCATCGACCAGCAATCTGGGCGGCAATTTGGAGTTCGTGTCGCGGATGCCTTCGCAGGTGGCCGGCGGCGAGGTCGCGCTGACGTATGGCATGTACGATACGGTGCATCTGTATGGTCGGCTCGACAGCGGCGAACTGTCTACGGGAACGCGGATCTCCGTATCGGGTGTCGTTCACGATGCGGGCAAGTGGAAGGGCACCGGTAACCAGTCCGACACCAAGGTGAACGGCAAGATCGTTCAGGCACTGGGTAGCGCGACGCTGACCGGCTGGCTGAACTACTCACTCCACAAGGAACGCAACTATGCCGATCTGTCGCCTGCAACGCTGAACCGGATCGGCTACGGCCTCGATTTCCTGCGTCCCGACTATGCCACCGCAATCCTGCTATCCCAGGTGAGCGCGAACCAAACCGCACGGACCGCCGGGCGGGCACTGCCGTTCCCGACCGCAGGCGTGGTGTTTCCGACGCCCTATACCAACGTCAACGACACATATTACGACGCTGGCGGCATCCGGCGCGACTGGTTAGGGGCGCTGACGCTCGATGTACCGATTGCCGACTGGGTCGACACGACCGCTACCTACTACCATCACTACAACAAGGGCAGCGGCGGTATCTACACGCCGGCAGTCTTCTCGCCAGGCGGATTTCCACTGTCGGTTCGCACCACGGAATACGGCATCAAGCGCGACGGCGGGATCGCCAAGGCGACTGCGCGCCTAGGCGGTCACACGATCCAGATAGGCTATTGGCACGAGGACAATCGCGCGAGCACCGACCGCAACTATTATGCGGCAAGTCTGACCGACCGCCCCGACGTCACCGCTTTCCTGACCAATCCGTTCCGCAGCGATTTCCTGACCGATCTAACGACGGTTACGAACCAATATTTTGTCAGCGATAGCTGGAAAATCATCGACGAACTGACCGTCGCGGGCGGCTTCAAGGGAACGCGCGTCGCCAACGGCATCACGACAACGTTCGGCACGCCTTTCATCAACGGGAAGATCGCCGCACGCGACTGGTTCCAGCCGCAGGTCGGCGCAACATATCGCGCTGGACGCCAGGAGTTTTTCGCCAACTATGCCGAGAATATGCGAGCCTATATCAGCTCGTTCCGCGGCCCGTTCGGCACTACGCAAGTAGGGTTTGAGGCTATCCGGGAGACACTGAAACCGGAGACGTCGCGGACGATCGAAGGGGGCTGGCGCTTCGACCTTGCGGGGCTGCGCGGCGTGGTCGCCCTCTATGACGTGAAGTTCAAGAACCGTCTTCTGGCAGCGTTCAGCGGCGCGAACATCCTGGGCAATCCCAGCATCCTCCAGAATGTCGGCAGCGTCACCAGTCGCGGTGTCGAGGTTGGCGCGACCTACCGCGTCAGCCAGCCGCTGTCGCTGATCGGGTCGTACTCATACAACGACAGCAAGTATGACGACGACACTGTGAACGGCACCGCCTTCGTCGCGACCAAGGGCGTGCGTACCGTCGATACGCCAGCGCATCTCGCAAAGGGTGAGATCAATTACGACGACGGCATGTTCTTTGGCAACGTCGCGGGAGCGTACACCTCCCGACGTAACGTCACCTACACGGGCGACGTTACCGTGAAGGGCTATACGCTGTTCGATGCGGCAATCGGCTATCGTTTCGCACCGTCGAGCGCGCTGGCGGGCGTCGAGTTACAGATCAACGCGGTGAACCTGACTAACGAGAAGTACATCGCCGCCCTGGGCTCTGGTCAGTTCTTCAACACCGCCGCGTCGCTCAACAACACGTTGCAGGCGGGGTCTCCGCGGCAGGTATTCGGAACCCTGCGCAGACGCTTTTAAGGTAGCGGTTCCCGAAAATTCAATGATCTTCGGGAACCGCACTACAGTCTTTCAAGCTGCTTGGTGACGAACCCCGTTCGTAGGTCGGCCTGTACATTTCGCGAATAGCTCGATAGCCTGATCGCAAACGAGGCAATGGCCTTCGCAGCAATCGTGCATGAGGAAAGCCACAAGGTCCGACAGCGCCGGGAAGATCGCGCTGTAGATGATCGACCGCCCCTCGCGACGGCTCACGACCAAACCCGCCTGTTCGAGCTGGCTCAGGTGAAAGGACAGTCGCGAGGGCGGAGTGCCGCCAAGCTCCTCGCCGATCGTACCGGCAGAGCGGCCGTCCGCCCCCGCCACGACCAGCAACCGAACGATGCGCAGACGGGTCGCATTCGAGATGGCGGCGAACGCTGTCAGCGCTTGATTCTCATCCATGGTCAGTCCAATGGTTCAACATCATTTGAAATATAGTCGTCCTTGTTGGACGGCATAAGAGGCGATCGATGAACCTTAACCGGGTCGCCGCTAACGGGCCAACCATCGCTCCCGTATCGCGGCCATGCAATGTGAACCTCACTGACGGTTTGCTAATGCTACTCAGTCGCTATGTTTGGGCTGGCGCGCTGATTGCACTGCTCGTTGGAATGATGCTGGTTTCGCCGGCCAGCGCCCAGACGACCGCGCCGGTGCAAACGGCATGGCGGCTGCTCGATTACGTCGCGGTAGACTATCCCGAAGCGGTCAAGGGCGGCCAGATCGCAAGCCCGACCGAATATGCCGAAATGACGGAGTTCTCCGCCTCGGCACGCGAACGGATCACGGGACTGGAAGCCTCGTCGGCCAAGGCCGATCTGGTCCGCCGCGCCACGGCGCTGGAACGGCTGATCGCCGCCAAGGCACCGGCCGATGCGGTCGGGACCGCTGCGCGCGGCCTCGCGGCGGACCTCATCGCCGCCTATCCGGTGCCGCTGGCTCCGGCCATCGCTCCCGACTTCGCGCGGCCAAGTCCTGTACAAGCAGAATTGCGCGAGCTGCCACGGCATGACCGGGGACGGGATGGGGCCACAGTCGGTTGGCCTCGATCCCCCGCCGATCGCGTTCATTGATAAGGCCCGCCCTCGCGAGCGCGGCACGTTCGCGTTCTACCAGGTGCTTGAACAGGGCATCGACGGCACCAGCATGGAAAGCTTTGCCGATCATCCGCCACAGGACCGATGGGACCTCGCGCTCTATGCCGGCACCTTCGCTTTTTCGGCGAGCAAGGTCGCCGAAGGCGAGCGCATCTGGAAAAGCGACGCTGCCCTGCGCGGGCGGATCAACCTGGAAAAACTGGTCGGCATGACGCCGGCCGCGCTCGCGGCTGAAATCGGCGAGGTGCGCGCCGATGCCGTGATCGCCTATCTGCCGCAACCCGTCCGTCGTGGTGCCACAGATCGCCGGCACGCTGACGCTCGCGCGTACCCGCCTCAACGAAGTCGTCACGGCTTATGCGCGTGGCGACCACAAGCTCGACCGCGTCGAACCTCTCTGCCAGTGCCGCATCCGTGAGCAGCGCCGCGCGCGCCTCGTGATTGCCGGTGCAGACGAGCGGAATTTGCAGGTCGTTGGCCAGATAGCGAAGCGTGTTGAGGAACACGCGCTGCTGGCGCGGCGTGCAGGCCAGCATGTGGTTGATCTCGTCCAGGATCAGCATGCGGGCGCCCACCTGCCCCATGAGCCGGCGAGTGAGCTGCCGGGCTCGTTGAACGTCGCCGCGACCCGCAAAGCCGGCGCCGAGTTTCTCGAGGACCTCACCGTAGAACTCGCCATCGGTCGGCTGCGGCGGCAGCTGAACGGCCACGACCGGGATCATCGCCGTTCCCGTTGTATCGTTGAACCCACGCGGGTTCTCTGCCTCGAAGCGCTCGACGATGCGGGACTTCCCCATCCCGGTCTGGCCGTAGATCAGCAGACACGGCATGCGCGTGCGCGGCGGGTAGCGTAGCATCGCATCCAGGGTCTTTCGCACGGTTTCCGCCTTCGGGAAGCCGAGCCACCGATCCATCCGAATCCAGGCGATCCGCTCCTTGTCGGCCCACATCGCGCGCTCGCGGTAATCCTCGGCTAGGTGCGAGAGATCGCTCATCGGGGCATCTCCTCGACGAGGTAGGGTAGCGACTGGCGATCACTCCCCCCGTTATCTGTCGAGCCCGGCAGAATGGCAGAGTTGCCCTGCTGGAGCGGGAGCTTGCCGCTGCTCCTGGCCCGGCGCGCGTCATTCAGCGCCGCCTTCGTCTTCTGAAGTGCGAGCCGTGCTGCCTTGGTCTTGTGAGCCGCTTCCGCGACGATCAGCCGCTGCGTCTCTACGGCCTGGAAGATCAGCGCCTCGTCGACTGCCTGCTGGCCTCGCTCGCGCAAGGCGCGAACCGCCTCCCTCTGTTCCCAGCGGGTGATCGCGGGACGCCGCAAGTCGCGGTAGGGCACTTCGAGGTGTTCGCCATGCGGCAGCTCGAGCCAGAGGCGGGAAAGGTCACGCGGATCCCACCGGATCGGCATCGTTTGCCCGGGCCGGGTGTACCAGCACGACAGCGCATCATGCCAATAATGCGTGCGGAACAGCTCGATGCCGTGCGGGGTCACTGCGTGCAGCTCGCAAGGCAGGAAATCGAAGAGGAAGGTGGCGCGATCGACCGGCAGGCGGACCAGTTCCGGTCGCCGGTCCACCGCTTCGGCCCAAGCGAGCGCCGGCGGTATGCCGATCCCGCGGTGCCGTTCGGCGTAATACGGTCCGATGATCTGTGCGGCGAGCCAGACCTCCAACTCGCTCAGAGTCATGCACGCCTCGCCCTCGGAGTCATAATCACCGCGCTCCGCAACGTTGGAGAAGGTCGTGCCCGGCAGGAGATGGACGGCCCCCATCACCGTCCCGATTAGCCGCTCGATGTGTCCGCCGAAGTGCGGGCGACGCACCGGGCGGTATTCGAGCGAGATCGACTGAGCGCGGCAGCCGCGTTTCAAAGCGTCGGAGCGGTGTTCGCGTGCATTGTCGAGGTGAAGCCGGTCCATCAGCCCCTGATTGTCCCAAGGCGCCTCCATGCCGCGCGTGGCCAACCAGTCGGCTTTGGGGAGAACTGCCTGACGCATGCACATGCCGACTGACACGGCTGAGGGTGCGAGCATGTCGAGGTGAAACCCCGGCACCGTGCGGCTCGCGATATCGACCATCAGCGTGAGCCACGGCCGACCGATCGGCTCGCGATACAGATCGTCGACAACGATCACGTCGACCAGCGTGTGGTCGGATTGGACGAGTTCCAGCGCGTAGTCCGCTTCCAGCACGCCACGCGTTGCCTCCCATTTGTCGGCGGCTGCTTTGGCGCCTTGCCTGCGCGCCGTGACGGTCTGGGGAGCCAGTCGGTCCAATCGCGCTTGGATCGCCTTGGTGCTGGGCACCTTCAGCCCAATCTTCTGGCCCTCATGTCGGAGCCAGCGGCGAAGCGCCTGCACACTTGGTTTCTCGAGGGTGAGGTAACACTCCGCGATGCCACGGGCGATCAGCTGCTCGACAGCAGATGAGAGCCGCCGCTCTCCCCTCTCCCGCCCCCGCGGGCGCGGCAACAGCGAGGCGGCAACGGGCGACGCCCGATAAAGCTGGAGAAGCTCGTGAAAACGGGCGCGACCGAGCCCGAGCTGATCCAGCGCTTCGGCGGCTGCATTGCTCGGGACACGGGCCAGCGCGGCAAGTGGGCGGATGATCTTCTCGCGGCGGTGCGCTTCTGCCCAGTCAGCGTCGCACGCCGTCTTCAGGTCCGCGGTTCGCATGATACGACGCCTCGGCTGATCCAGCTTGGCGAGCGTCCGCTCTTTTGAGGCGAATGTCCACTATTTCAGGAGTGGACGGCCGCAATGCAATGCGCGCCGTCGATGTCCACCGTCTCAGGACAACTGACATGATCGGGCACCTCCGGATCATTCTTTCTAGCGATAACGCCGATTCCTGCTAAAAAGGTGATGGCGGGACTCAGGTTGATCCGGTAGCCCGTTCGGCACCCGAAAAGCTGGACGGACCCGATCGACCCGACATGCGTAACGACACCACGGACAACGCGGCGAACGACGGGAGCGAGCTTGATGCGATCGTGGCTGGCGCGGTGTTGGTGCTGGATCAGGTCACGTCGCTCGAGCCCTACCTCCCCGATCTTGCCCCCGGCGATCGCGAACGCGTCGACGCCTATGTCGGCCGCGCCTCGGCCGACGCGACGCTGCGCGCGTACAAGTCCGACTGGCGGCTGTTCTGCGCCTGGTGCGCCGAGGCGGGCTACCGGCCGCTCCCCGCGACGCCGGCGACCGTCGCCGCGTTCCTGACGCTTCTCGCCGAGACCGGTTTTGCGCCGCGCGAGCCGCTGCGCACCAAGCGTGGGCGGATCATCCCGCGCCAGGACCCGCGGCCGCTCGGCAAGGCGACGATCGGGCGGCGCCTCGCCGCGATCGTGTTTGCACATCGCGCGGCCGACATGGAGCCTCCGACCACCCAGCCCGATGCGGCCCGGCTCGACAAGGCGATGCGTGCGATCCGCAAGGACAAGAAGGACGAGCTGCCGGCCAAGAAGCGCGCGGCTGATGGCGACGTGCTGCGCGACATGCTACGCAGCGTCACCGGCGAGGACCTGCGCGCCTATCGCGACCGGGCGCTGCTCGCGATCGGGATGGCGGGCGCGTTCCGGCGCTCGGAGCTAGTGGCGATCACCGTCGGCCGCGTCACCGAAGACAGCCGCGGATTGCTGGTGCGGATCGGGTCGTCGAAAACTGATCAAGAGGGCAAGGGCCATACCGTCGCCATCCCCGACGGACGAAGGCTGGAACCGGTGCGTCACTATCGCGCGTGGCTGGAGAAGGCCGGGATCAGCGAGGGCCCGGTCTTCCGCAAACTGACGCCGCAGTGCCGCCTCACCGAAAAAGCGATGAGCGCCCAGGGCGTCGCGCTGGTGGTCAAGGCTGCCGCGGTCGCAGCCGGCTACCCGCCCGAGCTCTTCTCAGGGCACTCCCTTCGCGCCGGCTTCCTAACCGAGGCAGGGCGGCAGAACGCCAACCTATTTAAGATGAAGGAGCATAGCCGGCACTCATCCCTCGAAATGGTAGCCGAGTATGTACGGGATCATGAGCGTTTTCGTGAGCACGCCGGTGAGGGATTTCTCTAATCGTACCACTTCACTGGACACTCGAAATCGATGAACGAGCTTGGAGTCTCGCTATAAACTACCTGACCTTGGTGATACTCTAACTCGACCTCACCATTCTCATCAAGACGGCCAATCTGGGACGTAGACCTATTATACAGTAAGTGCACCACACTTGTTTCGATAACAGGTTTGAACGCCTCTTTCCATCGCTTCGTAAAATCGAACGCGGCGGGGTGTTCTGCTATAAGCCCGATGAGCAGCCGATTGGCATAGACTTTATTTATCGAGCAACGTTCAAGAACGCCTTCAAGGTCTTCCACTTCAAAACGACCATAACGCGCCACTATCCAAGCTACAAGGAGGTGATCCTCGCCGACGTTACAAAGGTGGTCAAAGCCGTGGAAGTCTCGCGGGATGCCGAAGTCGCCCGCGAAGTCCACCTTTTTTCCGTTCATTTCGAAGAACCACACCTTTGCAGCTAACTCGATATTAGCTTGCAGGTAGCTGCGTCTCGCAACAGCCTTTAACTCGCGGGAGGCCGAAGCTAGAGTTTGCGACTTTGGAATCGCAATCTTCCATCCCTTGCCTGTCCGATGCACCTGGCTTGGTTTAACCTCGACCCAGAATGCCTCAGAGCTGACCGGATGGCAGATTACGATCAGAACGGGGACCGAAAACTCTAACCAGTATTGAAGGTGCTTCAGCTCACCTCGATAAATGTAATGCTCCGCGCTCTCTTCGCTAAAGAAGGAGGATCCACACTTGATCTGAACGGCGATAATTCGCCCCGTCCCTCTTTTCTTCCCATCGCTGTCGAGCACAACCGTCTCGATTTCGGCATCGATCCCCAGATCGGTGCGCTCCTTCGGACGGAAGATCGATCCAAGAACATCACTGACGATGGCGTCGACGATACGAACTCCACGAGCGGCAAGCTCTGCCTCTTGGCTCAGCTCGGGAAGTGCCATCGGCTTACCGCGCCCGCCAGTCGGTGGTGAAATCGAGAGCTTCAATCATGTCGAACAGCGAGCAGCATGGCACGCCGAAACCGCGGCAGACGTCAGGCACCTTGCGGTTGGCGCCCTGCTTGCTTGGCTTCGAAACCTCAAAGCTGACGACGGTGCGCACGCCTACCTCGATCCGAGCATAGGAAATAAGGAAGGGATCGCGCCCGACCAGCTCTACCCCGTTCTCGTCGAGCGCGCCGTAGCCGCGCATGATGGTATCAGCCACAAGCGCGGGGTCGAGTTCCTCATTGAGGACTAACGCTGCCTTGGTCTCTTCTGTGCAGAGCCAGTCGACGATGTCCCCTCGGCCGGAGATGACCTCCTCGTATTGTTCTAGAGGCACCTTCACGTTGCCGATCGTGCCTTGGTGGCGCAGCCACTCCCAGAACACGGGAAAGCGCTTCACCGGGTAGGCACGGCGATCTCCGGTGATGAGCGTGTCGGCATCGAGAAGGTAGAGCAACCCGACCCCGCTATGCCATCAGTTCGGTCATGCGGCCGATCGCGGTCGGCTTCACGCCGAGCACCTTGCCCGCCTTGGTCGTGGTGAGCGCCCCGCCCGCCACCATGCGATCAACTAGGTTGAGCAGGCCCTGCCCCACGCGATGACGGCGAACGACGTAATAGTCAGGCGCGCCCTTCCCCACCTTCTGCGGAAACTCGCGGCGGTCCTCATCGAAGCGGTCGGCCAAGCGCCGATACAGCGCCGCATCGATCAGGCGCTCACGGAGCAGATTGTAGGCGACCATCTTGCGGCTGACCTTCCGAGCATTGGCGAAGGTGCCGATCTGCTCGACCAGGTCATCGAACGCGACACCGACGTCGATCTCGCGTAGCTCGGCCGGAACAAGGAGGAACCGCGCGGCCGCGTCGTCGCAGAGGCGTTCGATCGCCTGCTCGCTGTCGTAGCCACTGATGCCGCTCTGTCCGAGCAGCACGTGACCAAGCTCGTGCAGCAGCGTGAATGGCCACGCGGTTTTGGAGTCCGTCTCATTGATGACGATGAAGGGCGCCACGTCGTCCGCGAGCGCCATGCCGCGAAAGACGCCGGGGCTTAGGTTGCTCCGGTAGTTCCCGAGATTGCCGATCAGCAGAACATAGACGCCGGCAGCCTCAACCGCGTCGCGAAGGATGCGGAAGGCCTGTTCGATAGTCCGCGCTTCGCGATACGCGGTTCGGTCGAGCGCCAGGAGATCCGCTATCGCGTCCGCGAGACCACCCGCTCCGACCCTCGGATCCACGGAGCCCACGAATGCGCGGGGTTCCGCCTCCTCAGCGTCCTCTAGCGCGCCGCGTACCAGCGCCTGCCGCGCTCGAACATCACGAACCAGCGCATCGACCGTCGCTTCTGCACCCACTTCCCGTTGCCGTAGCGTACGGAAGTCGTGCGCTCGCGCTGCCGGCGCTGGCGGTGCCGGCAGGTAAAAGGTCAGCAGCGGGCGCCGATAGCGATCCGCCATCTTCAGCAGCTGAGGACGGCTAGGTTCTCGGTCCCCGTTCTCCATCTCCGCTAGGCGCGCAGCCGCGTTCTCACCGCCGAGCCCGATGCCCCGTGCGGCGTCCTCAAGCGTCAGGCCCGCGCTTTCGCGCGCCCATGACAGGATCTGAGGATTGACCTTTGGCATCTTGGTTCGTCGCAACTCCGGCCTACTTGGGAAGCCGTTATGGACACGGCTGCCTGACTTGTCAGGCCCTAGATCCACCTACACGGCAACAGAGGACCTGGTCGACGTTGCCGCTACCCAGCTTGATGGGGTGATCGCGCTGACCGCCCAATCGAGCCCACGAGATAGATATACTGAAAGCACGAGCCCCGCTTCGAGAGGCCGAATCCGCCCCGGGAAACCGCTTCCACAGTGTGTAACCCGGTTACACGCCCCCCTTCCCCCGGCCCTCACGGGCCGCTTGGCCGACATAGAAATACTGAAAGCACGAGGATTTCCGGGATAGATTAACCGAAAGCACGAGCCAGCGCGGGCGACGATCCTCGATCACGCCGTCTACGCTGGCTGCGCCGACGCGTCTGCGATTCACAGACGCACCGCCTCGCGATCGTCCGATCGCGTGTAACCAGCAAGGGGAAGCCGTGCAGAAATGAAAAACCCGGCACCAGGCCGGGCTTTTCGGAACCTCGGTGAGGTCGTGTCGCAGCGAAGCCTTTAGCCGAGATCCGATGACGCAGCAATAGAGAGCGCGGTTCGCGCCACGGACTTCTGCGTCCGCACGGGCTCCCGGAGGGGGTTTCCGAACAATGAGTTATGCCTACGCTCCTGGGGCGGGCAACCGCCGGCTCGACGAACGCACTGCTGCAACCGACCAGCTTGCGGCGCAGTTCCAAGGGCTTCCCGCGGATCTCAGTCACCGACAGGTCCTCACTGTTTTCAAGCGTGCGGCGCCATACATCGGCATCCCCCCTCGCCTCGTTCACGCCGTCGACACGCTGATGAGCTGGTCGCGCTCGATCGACTGGTCGGACGGCCAACGCCCGATCGTCTTTCCCTCTAACGAGAAGCTGACGCAGAAGCTCGGCATCGGGGTGCGCCAAGTCCAGAAAGTGCTCGCCAGCGCGGCGCGCTTCGGCCTTATCACCCACCGGGATAGCGCGAACGGCAACCGGGTCGGCGCTCGCGGAAAGGACGGACGGCTGATCTACGCCTACGGCATCGATTTAAGCCCCCTCGCGGTGCGCTATCAGGAGTTCGTTGAGGCCGCCACCAAGGGCGCCGAAGCAGACCTCCGGATCAAGGTCCTGCGTCAACGATTGGCCGCCGCGCGGCGCCGGATAAGAACGCTCGCGCAGCTGGTCGACGACGAGCAGATCGGCAGCATCGATGCCCGGACGGCTGTGGAGATCTCGCTTCTCGCCACCAGCCAGATGCGCGGCGTGCGTGACGAGCAACTGTTGGGCGCTGTTGTCGAGCAGATGGAAGCGCGCGCCGATGAGCTCGGCAAGGCTGTTGCGGCTGTGATTGAGGGTGTCCCGCACTCGATGATTTCACAAAAAAGTTCGCCCTCGGGCGAACAAGGCGACGCCCTTATTACAATTACAAAACAACCTGAAACTGCTAAAGCAGCTTACAGTAGTGGCTTTCCGAGAAAAAGTAGCAAAACTGGGTACGACGTCCGCGACCCTCACCCCCAGACCGACGTTGAGGCCGACTTGGAGAAACACGGCGTTGACCCCGAGTTCATCGCGGCGGTCGTTCCAGAGTTCATCCTGACCGATAGCTCGCGACCGACCTGGGGAGATTTGATTGGAACGGCAGAACGATTGGTCGATCAGACTGCTATCCACCGAAACGTGTGGCACGAGGCCTGCCGCCTGATGGGCCAGAAGGGCGCAGCCGCGTCGGTCCTTGCGACCGCTCATAAGCACATGCGGGGGGATGTCGACCGGCCGGGTGCCTACCTTCGCGGGATGAACAAGCACGCCGCGTCGGGCCTGCTCAACCTTGGCCGAACCTACCATGGTCTGAAGGACAACGCCCGGTCGAGCGGGATGCGGGCACTCTCCAGCGGCAAGGATCCACGCTCGATCGGCCAACTCGCGGCAGCGGCACTGGGGCTTGCGCGGACCGGTCGGCCAGCCCGCCTGCTATGAGGAGATAGATATACTGATAGCACGAGCCCACGCCCCCTGCCCCACGCTACTAGGAGAGCGTGCCGGCGCCGGCCGAGGCTCGAACGGTGCAATCCTCGTGCTTTCAGTATTTTTATCTCGGTTCGGGGATGATCGACCGCGCCGCTCGGAGTATGGTCCTCCGATAGGTTCGGAAGGGAGCGAAGATGCCCAGGCTGAAAGCCATGCCGCAGCAAATCTCGCTGTTCGATATGGATAGCCCGCTACACGGCAAGGTGCGTGGTGAGCGTTCGATCATGCACTTCCCGTTCTTCACCCTGTCGAAGAACCCGCACATGGAGCGGATCGAGTACCGCCGCGAGGGGGTGACGATCGAAATACGCCCTAGCGACACCGGGGTCGCGACCATGTGGGACAAGGAAATCCTCCTCTACGTCGCCTCGTTAATCGCGCAGTCGATCGCAGACGGTCAGCCGGCTCAGGAGGAAGTGACGTTCGCGGCGCACGACTTTTTCCGGATCACAGGCGTCGACCGCCCCTCGACACGGGACTATCGCCGGTTCGCAGAGGCGCTCGAGCGTCTGCAGGGCACCCAGATCAAGACCAACATTGAGACCGGCAACAAGATCGACCGGGGTTGGTTCTCATGGCTTGCGGAAGCTCAGGTAGAATATGAGAAGATGGCCAACGGTGAGGAGATACTTCGGTATGTCCGGATCAGGCCGTGCAACTGGCTGTTCCGCGCGATTCAGCGCGATCAGCGAATGTACCATTACCATCACGACTATTTCCGCCTCGGTCCAATCGAGCGCCGCATGTACGAAATCGCGCACTGTTCCGGCGAGCCGATCGAGATGTCAGTCGAAGAGCTGCACGCCCAGGTTGGATCGATGGGCCCAATCTCCCGATTGAAGAGCTTGGCGAAGGAGATAGAGGCAGAAAACCGCATTCCCGACTACGACGTCACCGTCATCAACACGATCACCGGCGAACACGTCGACGCGCTCGGTCGAACCCGCAAGAAGAAGGGTATGGTGATCCAGATGCGGCCGAAAAGGCGTAACACGACGCAGCCGAAGGCCTTGGTCGCGTAGCTCCCCTGCCCTCCCGCCGATCTGCGCGCGCAACTGAATCCGCTTCTTTGCCGTTAAGCATCCGAAAAGGGTCTTGACGTATAGGAGCGTTTATGCCGCAAGCCACCCTCGACGCCTGGATCTCGCTCTACGCCGCGGTTGGCCTGCTGGTCGCGATGTGCGCCACGATCGCCGTCATCAAAACCGTCCACGACTATCGCTCCGGCTCGCGGACGCTGGCGACCACTAGCGTTATGGACAAGGTGCTGGCCGCGCCGCGTGTATGGGTACGCTGGCAGTTCAATTATCTACTGGGTGCGCCGGCGATCCTGATGATCGCGACGCTCTACGCCCATCACCTCGGGTTCGCGACGCTCGTCGACGTGTAAGAGAATAGCTGCGCACCCCTAAAAGCAGGCGGCTGCGCAAGGTTCGAGGCAGTTTGGATCGTCGCGGTCCTGAAAGCACTCGCTCCCCAGCCCCGCGTGATGGCCGAGACATAGCCGATGGTTTCCCGGAACGGCGGGATCCGCCCGTTCAGGCGCACCCTACCCGGCCCGGCATTGTAGGCAGCGAGGGCCAGATCGACGCGCTTGAACTCATCCAGGTGAGCGCGAAGGTAGCGCGCCCCTCCCCTCAGGTTCTGCAACGGATCGCGCGAGTCATAGACGCCGAGATACGCCGCGGTGCCGGGCATCAGCTGAGTGAGCCCAACCGCGCCTTTCGGGGATACGATGAACGGATCGTACCGGCTCTCCTGCGCGACGAGCGCGTCGAAGAGGCCGACCGGCACACCCGCCTCGCATGCAACGGCCGAGATCAGCGGATAATAACGCGCGCGTCGTTGCTCGAGATAGGCGGGCAAATCGCCTCGCGCGCGGTATGGGCTGATCGAGCACGCGGCCGGGCTGTAGAGGTATGGGGCGACGGCAGCTGCTGCGACCAATCCCGCCGGGCTTGCCTTTCCAGTCTGCATCCAAAGCGGGATCGGAATGGTCGACCGCTCGATCGGTGCTGGAACGACAGCCGGCGCGAGGGTTGGCATTGGTGCCAGCCCGGCGAAGTCCTGCGCTAGCGCGTCCGGCGAAACGCCCTCCCCTTCGCTGTTCGGTAGCGACGCCGGCCGCGTGGCTTTCTTGCCGACCTCAATGACGACACCGTCATCAGCGCTGCGAAACGGAACGAGCTCTACTTGCTGCGCACTGGCAGCGGACCAGGTAAGCGTCGCAATGGCGACGCCAACAAGGCTTCGAGCTGTCCAAGTCTTCCCTTTCATCACGGTATAAGGGGACCACAGCTTTTGACCCCTGACAACGTGGAAACTTTTTACACACTCGCGGTACAAGACGCAGTGCAATGCGCCATGCAGCCGCCCCGCGCGTTACCGTTGCCACACGCCCGGCAACGTGCCATACACTCCGAAGTCACAGCGCACCGCGCGTTGCATTGCAATGCACTGCGTTTCCGCATTACAGGGGGCATGCATGGCGGTCATACTGGTGGGATCGATCAAGGGTGGCGTCGGTAAATCGACGACGGCACTCGCTCTCGCGTCCGAGATGCGTTCGGCCGGGCAGAGCGTCCATATCATCGACACGGACGAACAGCGCTCGCTTCTTCGCTGGTATGAAGACTGGGAGCTGAAGGATCGTATCGTAGTCGAGGACGGCCACAAGATGTCGCAGAAAGGGCTGCAAGCCGCCGTCATCGCAGCATCGAAGCAACATCCCTTCGTGATCGTCGACGTGAAGGGAGCGATGAACGAGCTGATCATGTATGCGACGCTGCAGGCCGACATGCTGATCATTCCCCAGCGGGCCTCGGCTGCGGACCTCGAGCGATCGATCGAGTTCCTAGAGCAGATGAACTTCATCGAAAGCGCCCGGGGAAGGCCCCTCCCCCACCGTGTTCTGTTCACCCAGCGCAGCCCCGCCATTACGTCGCGAGCCGAGCGCGAGGTGATGGATCAGACGCGAGAGGAGATCGGCGTGTTCAGCTCCGAGCTTTCGCTTGGCGATGCCTATAGAGCCATGTTCCTCTACAGAATGACACTCGAGGAGCTCGACGGCCATGGACTGTCCCGTACCGAGCGAGCCCGAAAGAACGTTCAAAGCCTTCTTCGCGAGATCGTCGCGATCATCAAGGAGTCACAGGCATGAGTGATGCACCAGCTCCCAAGAAGTTTGGCCGCAGCGCTCGGACGCCCGCGCCGAGCGATCTCGACCTTTCAGATTTCAGGCCGACCCCGGCGACCGGCCCCAGCGCACCTATGGACCTCCCCGAGGGCTATCGCTCCGGCTCGCCCGCGCGACGGCGCCGGGTGCGCGAGACGAAGAGCAAGTCGCTGACGATGCGGATCACGCCAACGACGTTCGACCGCTTCAACGACTATTGCGACCGCGAACAGATCTCTTACGCCGACGCGTTCGACCGCCTGCTCGACCTGGCCGACCCGGCCAAGGAATAGGAGTGAAGGGGGCGGGTGCATCTTGAGAAAGGATGCACCATCATGGCCCTAGTCGCACTTAAACCCACACAGCAGGTGGTCGACATTGTCGGCGCGTTGGGCGGCACCTGGCGAGGCTATCTGGCGATGTGCCCCTGCCCTGCCCATCAGGACACCACCCCGAGCCTCTCGATCCGGCAGGGACACGACGGTATCCTTGTTCACTGTTTTGCCGGCTGCGGTCCCGACGACGTCCTGCGCGAGATCGCGCGGGTCAAGCCCGGCCAGAGGTTCGAGCCCCCTGCCCCCTCCCGTCCTTCAGGTCGGGGCTACGACACGAAAGTGTGATCTGCGTACGCCAAGCGTGAACGCTAGGCGAACACGAAGCCGTGTCATGCAGCGAGCAACGATGCGGGTGTGCGTAGCGGCCTGAGCTGGCCGACCGGAGGGCGGTCGTCGGTGTTCCAGCGGTAGTCGCCGGTGAGTGAGATATGCTCCCACCCGAGCGGTGCGATGTGGCGGGCAGTTTCGGGAGGGACGGCCATGCCGGCGATGGCCTGTTCGAGGTAGCGGGTGTTCCACAGGATGATGGCGGCTACGAGCAGGTTGAGGCCGGAGGCGCGGTAGGTCTGGTTTTCAAACCGGCGGTCCCGCAGTTCGCCGAGCTGGTTGAAGAACAGCGCTCGGGCGAGCGCGTTGCGCGCCTCTCCTTTGTTGAGCCCGGCTTGGGCACGCCGGCGCAGGTCGATGTCGCGCAACCAGTCGAGCATGAAGATCGAGCGTTCGATCCGACCGACCTCGCGCAACGCCAGGGCAAGGCCGTTCTGGCGTGGATAGGCGGACAACCGGCGCAGCATCGCGGAGGCGGTGACGGTGCCGCTGCGGATCGAAGTGACGAGCCGGAGCAACTCGTCCCAATGGTCAGCGACGTGGCCGACCGCGACCGGATCGCCGGTTAGTCCGGCGAGCAGCGCCCCGGCATCCTGCTGCGGCAGCAGATGCAGGCGTCGTTCCTTCAGATCCCGCAAACGCGGCGCGAAGCGGTAGCCGAAGAACGGCATGAGGCCGAATACATGGTCGGAGGCCCCGCCGGTATCGGTGTAATGTTCTTCGATCGACAGACCGGTGGCATGGTAGAGCAGCCCGTCGAGGACATAGGGCGCCTCGCCCGCTGTCGCCGCGATCACCCTGCTCGCGAACGGGTCATATTGGTCCGAGATGTGGGTGTAGAAGCTGACCCCGGGCTCGTTGCCGTTACGCGCGTTGATGTCACCGATCGCAGCCCCGCGCCCGCCGGCGTGGAAGAGCTGGCCATCGCTCGACGAGGTGGTGCCGTCGCCCCAGAGGGCACTCAGCGGCAGGGCGCGATGCGCGTCGATCAGTCGCGCCAGCGCCTCACCATAAGCGATTTCGCTGACGTGCCAGTCATGCAGATGTGCGAGCTGGCGCAGAGTGGCCGCCTGGCAGGTATCCGCCATGCGCGTCAGACCGAGATTGATGCCGTCCGCCAGGATCACGGTGAGAAGCGCGTTACGGTCCTCGGCCGGTCGACCGGAGCGGCGATGCGTGAAGCATTCGGAAAAGCCGGTCCAGCCATCGACCTCCAGCAACAGATCGGTGATCTTCACACGCGGCAGGCGGTCGTAGACCATGCGCCGCACGTCCTCCGCATCGGGCGGGGTTGCTGCCTTGAGCGGCGAGATGACGAGCCCGCCGGCGTCGAGCCGCACCTGCGGCAGTTCGCCCTGCCGGGCGAGCACCGTGACCTGTTCGATCGCGGTATCGAGGCGGGCGCGGCGACCGACAATGAAGGTATCGAAGTCAGTGTCGATCGCCAACGGCAACGGCCCGCGCTCGCGTAGCGCCGCAAAGGTGGCGGGCGGCAGGAGATAGCTGTCGAAAGCACGATACTGGCGACTTTCCTCCACCCATATGTCGCCGGCACGCAGCCGGTCGCGCAACTGGGTGAGAACGCACAGTTCATAGGCCGCGCGGACAACCTGTCCGTCGCGCAGCACGAAAGGCCGCCACGATGGCGGCATGAAGCGAAGCGGCGGATTGTCGGGCAAGCGTCGCCTGCCGGTTCGATAAACCTCACCGACCACCCGGACCGCATCGAGCAGCCCCTGGACCGGGCCGGCACCCCGGAAGGTGGAGGCGCCCAGGAACGGCCCGATCACCGCACGCAGCGAGCGATGCCGGTCGATCAGTTCGGCGGTACGGTCGGTCGTCTCCGGCGCGACCAGGATTTCCGCTTCCCCGACCGCCGCCCCTAATTTCTCCCAATCGATCGCCATCGCGGCAAGCGAGTCCAGCCCTTGCGCCCGTGCATCGATCAGCAGGCGGCAGGAGCCGGTGAGCAGGCGCAACTGCGCCTGGAGCGCGCGGATCGTACCCAGCGCCTTGTCGCGCGTCCGGTTCTCGGCACGCCGCATCATGCTGCCGAGCAGCTTGTCCATCATGGTCAGCACCGCATCGGCGAGGCTCTCGCCAAGCCGCAGCGCGGCTGCCGCCAGGACGGCATGGCGGCGCCGGTCGGGCAATTCCGCCAGATGCTGCGGCGTGATCCGCACGGCTTCGTCGGCGATCCGGTCGAAGGCCGCAGTCGGGATCGTCGCGGCCCGTGCCGGGACCAGTCCGATCGCCCGGACATGATCCAGTCGTTCGAGCAGGCGCATGACGTTGCGTGGTGCCGGCGACAGCGGCGGGTTGCGCAGCCACGACAACCACGTCGCCCCCCGGTCGCCGCGACGGGCGAGCAGCGCATCGAGGCGGGCACGTCCGCCGTCACCCAGCCCTTGGGCCAGCACATCGTGGACGAGTTCGTCGGCCTGCCGGCGCGCTCGACGCACGATCGCCTCGATGACGGTGACGGGCGGCAGCAACAGGCGACGCCGTCGCATTTCGTCGATGATGATCTCGGCAAGCTGGAATGGCTGGATGATGGTCTGCGCCACGGGCATGGCGAAGATGGCCAGTGCGTGGAAGTCGGTCCGGCCGAACGCCCGATGGCCCATGCGCCGTGCCAGGTCGGCGAGATGTGCACGGCGTGTCGGATCACGACGACCATATTCACACCAGGCCGCCTCGGGCACATCGAGCTGACGGGCGACGAACGACAGGACCGCTGCGGGCGGCGTCTCGTCCGCGCCGAGTACCCGCCCGGGCCAGCGCATATAAAGGAGCGTCATGGCGTAACCGAGCTGCGATGCGGGACCACGCCGGATCGAGACCCAATCGAGATCCTCGCGTGACAGGGTGAAATGTCGCGCGATCTCGCGTTCGTCAGTCGGGGGATCGAACTGACCCGCAAGCGCCTCGCGGGTGAGCAGGCGTCGCCTCGCCATGACCCTGAACCTCCTTGAGGCTGTCCGTCAGACGGTCCTCTGGCGGCCAACAGGAATATGTCCGTTAACTCTGGACCTGTAACGGCGATTCGGACAAGATCGCATAATGACGGGAAAACGGACAGGATCGGGCATCATGTGGCGCTGATCGGCTATGCGCGCGTCTCGACCGCAGACCAGAAGCTGTCGCTCCAGCTTGACGCGCTGAACACTGCCGGGTGCGACCGTATATTCGACGATCACGCATCCGGGGCAAAAGCCGATCGGCCTGGCCTAACCGAAGCGCTCGCCTATTTGCGCCCCGGCGACACGCTGGTGGTCTGGAAACTCGACCGCCTCGGCCGCTCGATGAGCCACCTGATCGAGAAGGTCGGCGAGCTTGCGGCGCGCGGCATCGGGTTCCGCTCACTCACCGAGAATATCGACACCACCACTTCGGGCGGCATGCTGGTGTTCAACATCTTCGGCTCGCTGGCCCAATTCGAGCGTGACCTGATCCGTGAACGCACTCATGCCGGCCTCAAGGCCGCACGCGAGCGGGGCAACAAGGGTGGTCGCCGGCCTGTCGTTACCCCCGACAAACTACGTAAAGCGCGGGCGCATATCGCAGCGGGCCTCACTGTTCGTGAGGCGGCGGCCCGGCTCAAGATCGGCAAAACCGCCCTATACAAGGCTCTGGAAAACGCGTGAAACCGCTGGCGATCAAGAACTCGTGGGTGCTGGTCACAGGGGCTTCGACCGGTTTGGGCAGAGCGTCCGCCCTCCGCTTGGCGGCATCGTACCAGGCCAAGCCCCTGATTGTTGGACGAAGGCTCGACAACTTGCGGGAGCTACAGACCGAAATTGACGAGCGGTTCAATGTGCCGTGCGAGATTATAGTGGCTGATCAACGTGAAATCGAGGGCAGGGAGAAAATCGCGGCTAAGGTTGCAGAATTGCAAGTAACAGCCGCTTTGTTGGTTGCCGGAATGACGAGCGTTGGTTCATTTGATGCAGGCCGTGCCGACACTTATGCCGAGGTAATTGAAACAAACATACTCGGTTTCACGGATTTGCTGGCTCGCCTGATTGCGATTTTCAGGGAGCAGCCGTTTGAATCCTCAGAACCCGACCGAAAATTAGGTTGAGCGATTTCAGTCAGTTGTGATTCACCGGGTTTTGCGAAGACCTTGGAGAGCACATGGGCTGGACCGAAACCGCTCGTCGCGAGCATGACAGAAGTAGGCTGC
>Ga0302136_1000101_pt1 | contig 43744 bp, 51 predicted proteins | sample CBN3_20m_MG_FD_203116 | JGI IMG/M metagenome (GOLD analysis project Ga0302136, IMG submission 203116) | Marine microbial communities from Western Arctic Ocean, Canada - CBN3_20m | ecosystem: Environmental > Aquatic > Marine > Oceanic | place: Canada: Western Arctic Ocean | collected 2017-09-15
CGTTTTCCTTTCGGAATCTCAGCCGGTTCATCACCAGCACCGGTAAGTCGGTCAGGCATGAGCTATGCCAATAAGCTCAGTTCATTCGAACTCTCCTTTCTTCTTCGCGCCACAACGGCGCACGCCCTGCGGGTGACGATCCCTATGCCGGCGCCGGGCGTCCTGCGCGCGGGCGACGGCAGCTGGTTCGCCCTCTCGGGCTCACTGGCGCTGCCTCTACGGCGCTGCGCCGTGCCGGCGCATCACCGCCGCCCGTGCTCGGTCCGACCCGGCGTGCCCACCACAACATAATATTTTCTCTCTCTGTGATGAGGAAGTCTGGCATGCGGGGTTGGCGGGCCGTCAAGGACGCGCGGTCCCCCCAATTTTCACGCACCCTTCCGTCTCCGCTTCGCTCCGCCTCCAGGGCACGAGAAAATCGGCTCCCCCGCGCGCGAGCGTTAACCGGGGTCCGCGACCCTGCGGGCCGCGGCTTCCCGGTTAACGTCCCTGACCGCCCTGACCGCCGCATGCCGGATGAGATTCCTCACCGAGAGAAGGTGAGATTTTCAACTCATGGAGGCTATCATGACCAAGTACAGCAACTTCAACGACATGGGCCGCGCGATCAACGAGCGCCGCGCCGACGAGCACACCACCGAGACCTATCAGGGGGCGTTCATCGAGGCGAGCGAGATGGCGAAGCTTTCCATCGTCAGCGAAGCCGAGAAGCTGGACATGCCCGACCCGGAGCAGGCCGCACACGCCGTCGAGCAGATGCTGGCGACGATGTTCGACGTGTTCCGCGACACTCGCATGGAGGAGTTCGCCGCCGACCTCGCATGGGGCTTCGTCAACAGCTTCCACATGGTGGCCAAGCGCATCGAGGGCCGTGAGGATGACGCCGCCAAGAAACTTGGCGACCTGGTGCGCAGCTACGACCCCTCGGAGATCTACGCGGTGGAGCTCGAAGAGACCCAGCTGCTCTGCCAGACCCTCGAGAATTGCGCCGAGGCGATGCGCTGCATGCGGGACCACGCCGGGAACGTGTATCGCGTCGAGACCGGACGGCCCTTCTCGACCGTCCGCGGCAGCAGGGTGTCGTCCAAGCTGACCGCCTCGATGATCGACGGTGCCGACTATCTGGCGGCACGCGCGGCAAAGCGTCGGGACGAGCACAACCCGAGCGGCCCGATTGTCGCCTTCTCGGGCGGCATGGAATGGCACGACCACGAGCAGCTCTTCGAACGCCTCGACCAGATCAAGCGTCGCATCCCGTCGATGGTCCTGATGACCACCGCCATGAACAAGGGTGCCGACGCCATCGCAGCGTCGTGGGCGGCCTCGCGCGAGGTCAAGCTGGTGCGCATGTTCCTCGACAAGCGCCACGGCAACCGGGGCGGGTTCCTCCGCAACGACCGCATCGCCTCGCTGCGTCCCGTCGAAGCGATCGTCTGCGAAGGATCGGGCGTCCAGATCGACTTCGCTCGCAAGTTGCGTACCGCCGGCGTACCGCTCCACGTCTTCCGCAAGGACGGACAGGCACCGGTGCAGCCGAGCCAGCGCAGCCGCCGCGCTTGACGCACCCACGGAAGGGCTCCGGGCAACCGGAGTCCTTCCCCTTTTTTACGTCGCCCTGGGCGGCGCTCCGGGGCATCGAGCCCCATCGCGCCGCGTGGGACTGACCTATCGGTCGATCACGCCACGTTGCCCGCTCGGCACGGCTCGCTCGCGGCAGGGCAATGCCGTCGCATTGCCACTGCCAGCTACGCCTCGCCGGTGCCGGGGTCGATACCGACACCCGTCGCATCGCCTCGCTCGCTTTGCGGTCATCGCTGAATGCGATGACCAGCGCGCTACGCCTCGGCCGATACGACTGGCGATCGTCGTTGAACACCAATCGGCACGCCTCGCTTGCTTCACGGCGATCCCTTCGGATCGCCGGTTCGCTACGCATCGCCGTGCCGATCGCGTTGGCTTATCGACCGCGCCGTCTCGCTCGCATCGCGGCCACGCCTGCGCATGTCGCGCTCGCTACGCATCGACCGGCGCGTCTCACCCGGCATGTCGCTTGCCGCATCGGCACGGCTCGCTGGCGGGCGCGGCGATGCCGTCGCATCGCCTGCGCTGCCGCTGCGCATCGCACCGTGCCGATGCCATCGCGCAGGAGCTGACCGGCACGGCTCGCTCGCTTCACGGCGATCCCTTCGGATCGCCGGTTCGCTACGCATCGCGGTGGCGATCGCGCTAGCTTATCGACCGCGCCCGTCTCGCTCGCATCGCGGCCACGCCTCCGCGTGTCGCGCTCGCTACGCATCGACCGGCGCGGTCCGACCGAAGCCCGGCTCGCTCGCGGTGCCGCAATGCCTGCGCATTGCGAGCACCAGCTACGCATCGCTCGGGCACCCGGTCCTGCGGACCGACCCCGTGGCAGGATGATCGACCATGCCGATCCTGACGGATCGGAAGGGGGAGGGGAACCGGAGATGATGGTTCCAATGGGAGACAGACCATGTCGATCACCTTCTTCCTCAGCGTCGATCGCAAAGCCGACGCCGCGCCCGCCGTCATCACCGCCCGCCAGCTTGCCGCGTTCCGCGCCTTCGCCCGCGAACGTGGCCAGCTGCTCGAAGACGAGGATGATGACCCGCTCGTGTCGTGCTCGTTCGAAGCTCGCGTCTGCCCCTGGTCGCTCGCGTCGATCTGCGCGATCTTCGATCACGATGTGGGTGTCATCGCCGTGGTCGAGGAAGCCCAGTTCCGTGGCCTCAACGTGCGCTTCTGGCACAATGACGCGACCCGCACGATCACGATGCGCGTCGCCAGCACCCCGGACGGCGCAGCGGAGATCAATCTCGCGAACGGCAACGCCTTCCACGTCCTCGACGCGCTACGACTTTCGGACGATAATTGCGGCAGCATGCCCATCGGGCAACTACGCGAAACACTCGGCCAGCCCTATGTTCGCCGCGACCTTGGTCGCCTCGATGGTCGTTACCTCGAACGCTTCGACACCCTCGCTGCTCAGGCCGACACCAGTGAAGGGATACGCATGGTCTGGGGATAGCCTCCCTCCAGTCGCCATCGCGTCGGGGAGCATCGGGCTTCGCCTCGATGCTCCCCATTCTTATGCCTGAATGGACCGAAGCTTCGCCAACTCGGCCCAAGCATTGAAAAGGGGAGCGCCTAACGGCAGCTCCCCTTCTATTTGCATGATGGGCTTGAGCCCGCTTTCGCGCTGACCCGCTTACGCGGTCAGGCGCTTCACGGTCTCGGCGATCCCGAGTTTCTTGATCGCTCCAATGATCGCGCTGAACTGGGCAGGATCGGCCTTCATCAACCCCGACCGTTCCACCTCCTTCAGCAGCTCCGAACGCTCACGATCGGCCAGTTGCTTGCGGCGTTCGTTGAGCCGCTGTTCGTCCGCCTCAAGCTGTGCCCGTTCCTGCTCGATACTCCGTGCCATATGACCTGCCTTTTCTGATCGTGGATCGGCCTCCATTTCCCACGATGCCAGCACCGCTCCACCGGCACAATAGCGACACTCATAATCGCTCGCTGGTCCGGCTTTACCGGACCAGCATGAGGCGACGGACACTGACCTTCGGCCAGGTCCGTCGTCGGGCGGGATTGCTCCGCCCAATACCCTTCGGTCCAGTCCGGTGGTCGCCTGCCTGCGGCGCTTACTCTCCCGGAACCCAGTCCAATGATCGGACATCCAGCCATGATGCCACCACCACCGCGACAGTCCCTAAGGATTTGCACACCGTACGCGGCACGCCGCAGGTTAAGTGTCTGTAATTTCCGGTGTTTGCAGGGGCAAACATGTTTGCCCCTGCAAACGCCTTGGTGGTTCTCCCCTAAGCGCTTGAGAACGCGCGAAAATCCCTGTTTGCAGAGTGAATGCGTTTTCACTCTATACCTCGGGACCAGGCTGTAGTATTTTCCACTCTCCGAAAACCCCACCAGCCACTTTCAAGTGGGTGGTGAATGTCTAACTCGACGATAGCCTTCAGACTTTCGTCTGAAGAGATTGCGGCACTTGATCGTGTAGCCGCGAAACGGTCGTGCTCCCGGTCTGAGGCCGCGCGCACTGCGCTTATGTTCGGTATCCGTTTCGCTGAGGCCGAGCATACTTTCAACATCACCCGTGCGGTCCTCGTTCTCGAGTACATGCAGGCGGCGATCGACGTGATTATCACACGCGATCACGGCGACGTCGTACCCCAGCTTCGCGAAGCCGCGAAGGAGCGCCTGGCGACGTTCCATGCGTAGCGGCGACATCCGGTTCAACGGTCAGGCGGCGACCGTAAAGCACCATTCCGCGCGGGGGCGAATCACCCGCAACTCGGGCAATTTCACCCGCGGTTCGCAGCTTCTCGCCAGTCAGTACAAGATGACCTGGGCGGGCCTCCAGGTGCCCATCTGGATATGGCTGGGGACGTTCATCGTCCTGTTCAATATCTTCGTCTGGCTGGGCCTCGCCGAGCATGAGTTCCAGCTCGACCTGATGAAGCTCTATTCCGCCATCTGGACGTGGGTCGGCGGGGACAAATTCCACCTCATCAACCTGACCTTGCGAAACGGCATCGTGACCAAGGTTCCGATCGGCTACGTCCCCTACGAACCCCATGTCGTTCATGCCTGGGCGAAGACGGTCAAGATCTTCCTGACGACACTCGTCATGTCGGCCTTCATCGCAGCACCGATCATCATGTGGTTCATCATGTGGGCAAACAAGCGCGGCAGCGACATGCTCCAGGAACGCCACAACCGCGGCGCCCTGTTGGTCGAGCGTGACGTGCTCGTCAAAACTGTCAGCGGCCACAACCGGCGCAAGTTCCGCACCGAGTGCGCCGAACACGATCCGCCGTACGTCCCCGAACTCGTCGCCAAGGCTCCGATCCTCGATCGGATCGACCGGGGCATCCACGTTCCATACACGATCGCCGGCATCCCCTATCCGTGGCGGCTCGAACAGAGCCATACCATGCTCATCGGCACCACCGGCACCGGCAAGACGACCCAGCTGCGCAGCCACGTCTCGCAGCTTCGCGCGCGCGGTCATCGCGCGGTCATCTTTGACCTGACCGGCGTGTTCGTGGAGACGTTCTACAACCCAGAAACCGACGTCATTCTCAACCCTATGGACGAGCGTTGCGCGCCGTGGACGCTGTTCGACGAATGCCGCAACTATGCCGACTTCGTTTCGGCCGCATCGGCCCTCATTCCCTCGCATCCCGACGACAAGGAACCGTTCTGGCAGAACGCCGCGCGGATGCTCTTCATCGAGATGTGCCTGAAGCTTCAAGAGATGGGTGAGGCGAACAACGCCGCGATCGCGCACCACCTGATGCAGGCCGATCTGAAGTCGATCAACGCCAAGCTCGATGACACCATCGCCGCCCCGCTGACGACCGAGAAAGCCGCCCGCATGGCGGAATCGATCCGCTCGGTTCTGAACGTCAACGGACAGGCGCTACGCTTCATGCCGGACCCTGTCCCGGGCGGCCCGCCCGCCTTCTCGATCCGCGACTGGATCGCGACCGACAATCGCGACGGCTCGATCATGTTCATCACCGGCTCGTACAACGACCTCGAGATGACCCGCGGTCTGTTCACGCTGTGGATCGATCTGGCCGTCAACAACCTCATGCGCCTGCCCAAGACCCGTGACCTGCGGACCTGGTATCTGTTTGACGAAGTCCATGCGCTTCACGCGCTTCCTGGTATCGAGCATGGCCTCCAGTCGGCCCGCAACTTCGGCGGTGCGTTCGTCCTTGGGATCCACTCGTTCGACAAGCTGGTCGCGACCTATGGCTTGCAGAACGCGACCGCGCTCACCGGACTTGCGCGCACCAAGCTGATCCTCGCCACCGCCGATCGAACCACAGCCGAAAAGTGCTCCGAGTTCATCGGCAGCCGCGAGGTCCGCCAGATGGATGAGGCCTACAGCTACGGCTACAACAACACCCGCGACGCCTCGACCCTCACGCCTCGCACGGCGATCGAGCCGCTGGTCATCCCCGACGACATCAACAACCTGCCGTCGCTCCACGGCTTCGTGAAGTTTCCCGATGGATTTCCTGCTGCGCGGATCGAACTCAAATACCGCTCCTATGCCGAGGTCGCGCCGGGGGCGGTGCCCCGCAAGAACTTCAAGCCTACCGAATACGTCTCGCCGGAAGACCGGCGTCGTCAGAACACCCGGAACAATGGCGCGGATGAGGGGGGTGAGGGTGGCCGCGAGCATACCCCCACACGGCCTGTGGGGGGCGTGGAGGCGAAGGAAAGGCAAGAGCCGGACCTGACCGCCTCGCAGCCCGAGAAGCCGCGTAGCGAGGCTGAAAAGGCGGCTGCGGCGATGGAGGTCACCGGGTCGCTGCCGGTGGTGATCGATCAGATAACCGGCAAGGGCGTCGCCAGCAGCCCGACCGGCGTCGATGCCGTCCGCGCGTCGGATGCCGCAACGAGGGTCGGGGGCGAACCTTCCAAGCCTGTGACGGGAGGTTCATCCAGTCTGGATGCCCAACTCGGCGGCATGGGCATGTCCCCGATCGAGAACCGTGCGGGTCCGCAGAGCGGGGTGGATCCGACGCGCGGCGAGGCGTCACGCCATGCCCCGGAAAGCCGGTCCGATCGCGGTGATGCCGATCGCCACGAGGACCAGGCGACCCGCGAATTGCGCGATGGGTTTGCGACGCAGCGCGACCCCGATCACCACCATCGTCATCACGGCCCGGATCATTCGCCGGAGATCGATGACGACATGGACATGGGGATGTAGCCGATGCTGTCGGTCGCTTCCGTCAAGTCCGCCTCCGGCGCGGCGCAGTATTTCGCCAAGGACGATTACTACACCGCCGAGCATTCGTCCGAGGCGACCGCCTGGGGCGGGGTGGGCGCGGCCGACCTTGGCCTCAAGGGCGAGGTGACCAAGGAAGACTTCGAGAAGATCCTCAACGGCGAGATGCCCGATGGCGAAAAGGTCGGGCAGGTCGAGGGTCGCAGGCTCGGTGTCGACCTGACCTTCTCGATGCCGAAGTCCGCCAGCGTAATGGCCTATGTCGCTTGCGACACCCGTGTCCTCACCGCGCATATGAACGCCGTAAAGGCGACGATGGGATGGGTCGAGAAGACCTTCGCCGAAGGCCGCACCTACGATCAGTCCAGGTCAGGGGATGCGGTGCGAACCGGCAACCTCGTCTATGCGCTGTTCCAGCACGACACGAGCCGCGCTCTCGATCCGCAGGGCCACATCCACGTCCTTATCGCCAACATGACCAAGATGGCGAACGGGGCATGGCAGGCGCTCCACAACCAGCAGCTCTGGAAGAACAACACCACGATCGGCGCGGCCTATCACGCCCAGTTTCGCGCCGAGCTGGCAAAGATCGGCTACGAAACAAGCGTCACCGGCAAGCACGGCCAGTTCGAGATCGCCGGCGTGCCTAAGGAGGTGATCGACACCTTCAGCCAGCGGCGCGCCGATATCCTGGCGAAAGCCGGCGAGCTCGGTGTCACCTCCGCCGAGGCGTTGCGCAAGGTGACCAACAATACCCGCGACGCCAAGCTGAACGTCGAGGATCGCGATGCCCTGCGCCAGGAATGGCGTGACCGGGCGGCCGCGCTCGGATTCGACGGCAAGGCACTGGTCGATGCCGCGCGCGAGCGTGCTGGCGCCAGCGGCCTCGATGCCCAGCCACGACCGATGGAGCGCCTCGGTGACGTCCTGGCCAATCTCCGCGAAAGCCTGGGCGAGTTATTCCGACCCGCCGATCCGCTCGTCGCCAGCGGCCTCGACCGGCTGCGCATCGCGCCGGTGGATCTGCGCGCCCAGCACGCCGTCGCCTCCGCGATCCGCATCCATGCCCAACGCGAAGCCGCGTTCGCGGTGCCGGACATCACCAGGACCGCGCTCGACCTCGGGCTGAAGGGTGTCACCGCCGCGCATGTCGACGCGCGCGTCTCCGAGCTCATCCGCAACGAGAAGCTGATTCCGGGCAAGGATGACCGGATCGACAGCGTCGTCACCCATGTCACGACGCCCGAGGCGCTCGCGACGGAGCGCGGCATCCTTGCAGAGATCGAGCGCGGCAAGGGGGAGGGGCGGGTGATCGTCTCCGCCGACACCGTTATCGAGCGGATCAACGCCGCATCGGGCGACAAGGAACTCAATGCAGGGCAGATGGCGGCCGCGACGATGGCGCTCACTTCCGCCGATCGCATCGTCGCGGTCCAGGGCGTCTCGGGCGCCGGCAAGTCGACCATGCTGGCGAGCGTCGCGCGCAATGTCGAGCAGGAAGGCGGCAAGGTGGTCGGTCTCGCGCTCATGAAGGCGACCGCCGATCGTCTCGGCGCCGAAGCCGGCATCGAGAGCCGCACCGTGTCCTCGTTCGTCCACAGCTATGCCCGCCACGCGCTCGCTGGGAAGGGCGCGGGCTATGACGGCGCGCGAGACGCGCTCGCCGGCACCACGCTCATCCTCGACGAAGCCTCGATGGTCGGCTCGGAGCAGATGAAGCACCTGGTCGGCATCGCCAATGCGCTCGGCGTCGATCGCTTCCTGATGATCGGCGATCGCCAGCAGATCACCGCGGTCGACGCCGGCAAGGCGTTCGCGCTCGCGCAGGCCGGCGGGATCACGCTGGCGCGGATGGACGAGAATCTGCGCCAGCGCACCGAGCAGCTGCGCACCGTCGCCGCGCTGACCAACCGCGGCGAGGTGCGCGAGGCGATGGCGATGCTCGGCGACAAGGTCACCGCCAACCCCGAGCATGTGAAGGCCGCGGCCGAACACTGGCTGGGCCTAACCCCCGAACAGCGCGAGACCACCGCGATGTTCTCGTCGGGCCGCGTCGCGCGCGCAGAGCTCAACGTGCGCATCCAGGACGGCCTCGCCGCGGAGGGCACGTTGAAAGGGGACGGCGTCGTCACCCCGGTCCTCGACAAGGTCAACGTCACGCGCGAGGAACTCCGCTACGCGCATACCTATAAGCCCGGCCAGGTGATCGACCTGCGCCATGCCATGCGCGAGCTCGGCCTCAGCCCCGGCACCTATGACGTGCTCGGCGTCGACGCGAAGGGGCGCGTTCAGGTCCAGATCGGCAACCGGGTACGGACCTTCGATCCGCAGAAGATATCGCCGGTCGACAAGACCGACGCGATGCAGCTCGCCCAGCGCGAGCAGATCAAGCTGCATGAGGGCGACAAGATCCGCTGGACCCAGAACGACAAGGACCGCGGCCTCAACAACAACGATATCGCCCGCGTCGTCTCGGCCGACCCGTCGGGGATCAAGGTGGAGGCGAGCGACGGCACCCTCCACGAGCTGAAGGCGGGCGATCCGATGATGGAGCGGATCAGCCTCGCCTACGCGCTCAACATGCACGCGGCGCAGGGCATCACCACCGACACCGCGATCGCGGTGATGAGCCACAGGGAATCGAACCTCTCCAACCAGCGGCTGTTCAACGTCACCGTCACGCGCGTCCGCGACGACATCCAGCTGTTCACCGACGACCGCGAGAAGCTGACCGCCGCGATCGAGCGCAACGAGGGCAACAAGACCTCGGCGCTCGAGACCACCGGCGCGCTGTCGATCGACCCCGATCGCGGCGCTGCCGGCGCAGCCACGAAAGCCGGCGCGGGCGAGACGTTCAACCCTTCGCTGCCGCCCGACCTCGATCGCGGACCGGAGAAAGTCGGAGGCGAGCCGAGCGCAGATACAGCCCGCCCCTCGACCGGCGGCAAGATCGACATCCGTACCGATCCCTCGCTCGACCTCTCCCGGTTCAGCGTCCCGGTCGAGCCCAAAGGGCCTGAACTTCCCTACCCCGAAAAGGACATCGGACTGGAGCTATGAGCATGACCACATCACCACCGACCTGGGACCAGGTGATCGCCACCAAGCACTGGCACGCCTGCGACCTCGACACTCATACGCTCACGCAATGCAGCCAGCTCGCGCGGCGCGACGATGCGCTCGACTGGGGCGGCGAAACGCTTGCGATGGCCGCGATTTTCGGCCTGACCTACGTCTTACTCCTGCCGCTCACCCGCGCGCTGCGTGCCCTCCGGGTCCGGTCCGAGCCAGCACGATGAGCCTCGCCGACCGCGACTATATGCACGGGCCTCCCCGCATCGGTCGGACCTCGCGGCTCGACACGCCGCCCTGCGACGCGATCGAGGGAACGGCCGAGTATGGCCATCAGGCCCGCAGGAAGCCCGTGGAGCCACGGTCAACCGCACCACGCATGATCGTCCCGCTGACGCGCCGGTTGCGTCAGGCGGGACTCCTGGCGGCCGCGGTGGCGGCTTTCACCTTCGCCTGGGCGGTCGGATGCGGAATCGTCAGCGCGTCGCTTCACACCGATGGTGGAATTTTCGTTCCGCCCGCAACCCAAGGTACGCCCGGTGGACGGTAGTTTCCCTTTTCGCTTCCGGCGCCAACCCGAGCCGACGCACGCGACCCTCACGATCGCCGAAACCGCGGATCTGACGGAAGCGGCGCTTGAAGCGGTCCGCGCCGGTGACGGGGGCCGGCTCGCGGTATTCGGCGATGGCGACGCGATCGCCGAACTCGCCGACCAGGTCCGCGACCAGCTGATCGACCCCGCGCGCGGCAACTGGGACTTCTTCGCAGACCATCCGAGCGACTATGCACGCTCGTCCGCGATCGAAGCGTTCCTTCCCGACGATCCTGACGTTTGCTCGGGCTACACCTGCGCTTCGCGCTATGTGCTGCTCCGCGCGATCCAGCATGCCGGCGATGAACCTGGTGCGACCCTTTCGGCCGTCCGCGATCTGATACGGGATCTCCCGCCGGAAGCCGTCGCAGAGGCGGCGGGACACGATTCTGGAAACGGTCACGCCCTGCGTTGGGGAATGACCGTGCTGGCCGGCGTGCGACGAGCGACCCACGCTTTCGCCGACCACGACCGGCTGATGCCCAGGATCTCCATCGCGCGCTGGCTGGCAGGATCGGCGTCGACCATCCTGTTCGTACGACGCGAACCTGGACTGACTTCGAGCGAGGTTGTCGCCGTCGAGGCCTCGCTGCGCGATCACGCGATGCTGTCCAGAATGGACGTGTTTCCCCTGGCTCTCCCCTCGCAGTCGATGGAGGTGGTCGATGGGCATCGATGATCGCGACTATATGCGCGATCGCTACCGCAAGCGGCAGGGGCTCGATCCCGGTGCGACGCAATGGAACGATCGCAAGGCACGGGTCGAGCTGAACCGCCTCGGGTTCAGGAAATCGGTGCCGCTGGGGAGCGCGAGCTGGATATCTGGCGGATCGAAAGGGTCGTGGTTCGAAGCCAGGAACAGGGGCCACGATTATCAGCGCGGTCGATGGCGGCCCCGCCCGCGCTTCACGCCGGCCCCTTACTGGCAGGCGCTGGGCGTCGGTGTTGCCATCGCACTGGTCCTTGCGGCCTGGGCCGGGCAGGGCCAGATCAAGCGCGCAACCTCCAGCCTGTTCGCGTCAATCGTGGGGACGAACACCGGTTTTCCGGAATCGGGAACGGTCGCCGTCTCCTCCAGCGTCGACCTGCGAACCGTCAGAAGCCACCTGACCATTCAGGGTGCGGCAGACAATAGCATCGTCCAGCTGCTCGATCCGGCGACGGCGAAGAACCGGCTGTCGGTCTATGTCCGCGCCTTCGAGCGTGTCACCGTGCCAGCCCCGCTCGGCCAATATCGCGTCCGCTTCATCCACGGCCGCGAATGGGCAGATTCTCGGACCTTCTTCGGCAAGGGCACGCTGCACGACGAGGTTGCCGGCGTGATGCTGTTCACGCGACGGGTCGGGCACACGCTCGATCTTCGTCTGGGGGCCGACAGCAATCTCGTGGTCCGGCGCATCGCCGCCAAACCGGCCTCGATCCAGTGACACTGTCCTTCATCCACGCGCGGGGATTTCGCATCGCACCGCCAGGACCGGCCCCCGCGCGCCGGCACGGCGATCAACCGGGACAGGAGACATGAGCAACTGGGATTTCGAGGAAATGGGCGAGTTCGGCTCGGATGCCGACGCAGACCGCTGGGCGAAGCGCAACAACATCGCCCCGCAGGATGTCCGCATTCGCCGCAAGGGGGACGGGGTTGAGCTGGAGGTCCGGCGCTCGGCGCTGGGCGACAGCAGCGCCCGCCACGATGACCGTCGCGACGGCCGACGCAACGGTTTCTTCTGAAAACGGCCAGGGAAGGAGTACACACGATGAAACTGAAGATGATCGCCGCGCTGGGGCTTGCCGCCCTCTCCGTGGCCTTGCCGTCGGCCGCCAGCGCGCAGTCGTCGGCGCCGGTCCTGCTCGCGATGGCGAGCTTCGCCGGAAGTCATGCCGGCACCGATGCCGCGCGCGAGGTCGAGGCGAAGAAGGCGCGCTATCGCGCGCACGCGCTTCACAACGGCAAATGCAAGGACTGCGCGGACTGTCCCGACTGCAAGGACTGTGACGAAGCCGCGAAGAAAGTTGCGGCGGACGAGGAGCGTGCCGGGATCTGCGATCCCGCAGCGCATGCGAAGAAGGCGGGCGCCGGTGCTTGATCGCACCCGCATGCTCGTCGTGACGGCCGCGCTCGCGGCCGTCACACCTTCAATGGCCCACGCCCAGAAGCTGGGGCAGGGCGGCACCGGCGTCGACGAGACGACCGCCGTGCCGCAATGCCAGGTGCCGCTCGGCGTTGCCGCGCTGGTTGAGAAGGCCGCCAACCCGGCCGATGGCCTGTCGCCGCAACTGCAGGCGCTCATGCGCATGGCGGAGATGCAGAACGGCGGTTCGACCGCGCGCGTCGACGCGCTGCCACTGGTCAAGCTGATGATCGCGCGATCCAATTGCTTCCGCGTCGCCGATCGCGGCGAGGCGTTCAGCGCGCTCGAACGCGAACGCGCGATCAATGGCGGGACTGCCACAACCCGGCCTGTCACCAAGGCGGATTATCTGATCGAGGTGAAGGTGGTCTATTCCGACGCCAAGTCGCGTGAGAGCGGGGGCGGGGTCGGCGGTGTGTTCGGCGGGGCGGTCGGGCTCAAGTCGAAGACACTCGAAAGCCAGGTGCTGATGACGCTGGTCGACGTGAACACCGGCATCCAGGAAGCGGTCGCCAGCGGGTCGGCGCGCAAGAAGGATATCGGCGTCGTGGGCGGTGGGCTGTTGCTCGGCCTTGGCGTGGGTGCGCTCGGTGGAAGCTACGCCTCGACCGACATCGGCAAGATCACCACGCTGGCGACGCTCGATGCGTTCCGCAAGCTGATCGAGGATGCACGGCCACGGCTCGAGGCGAGGCTGGTGCCGGCCAAGCCGCCCGCAATGGTGCCTCCCGCCTCCGCGCCGCTACCGGCGCAGGCGGTTCAACCGCTGCCGCAGCCAAATCCGGGAACGCCGAAACGATGATCCGCAAGAAATCGACCCGCGCGGCCGAGATCGCATTTGCCGACGAAGTGATGGCGTCCGACGAGTTCGCGGCTCTCCCCGAGCGCGTGCGATCGACGGTGCGGAACCATCGCCAGGGGATGCGGGGCGAGCGCGAGACCGCCTATATGCTCGATCACCAATTCGGGCCTGACAACGACCGCAACCTGCTTATCCACGATCTGCGCCTGCCGGACGGGCAGGGCGGGTTCGCGCAGTTCGATCATATCCTGCTGTCGCGGGCGTCGCGCACCGCCTCGATCTTCGAATCCAAGAACTACTCTGGCCGGATCTCGAAGAACGAGCATGGCGAATGGATGGTCTGGTATCGCTCGCAACGTCAGCCGCAGAACATCCCCAATCCGGTCGAACAGGCCAAACGACAACGCAAGGTGCTGCAGGCGTGGCTGAAGCGAAAAGGGCATGACAGGGCGTTCGCGGAGGTCGGCGTATTCGTGTCCGTTCCGCCCACCGCGATGATCGACCGTTCCAAAATCGGCAGCGACGAGCCGATCTACAAATGCGACAACCTTTACAAAGCCTGGGTGCCGTTCGGCGGGTCATCGCCCCTGGGACGAATGTTTTCGACCGGCGTCACCGCCGCGCAGATGGTCGAGATCGCCGACCAGCTCATCGCCGACCATGTCCAGGAGGGCGATATCTATACCCGCCTCGGCATCGTTCCTGACAGCACGGACGCCGCCGATACGTCTCATACCGGCGACCCGTCTGGGCCGATCAACATGCCCATCGTCCAGGCCGCGTCTGTGCCGGAATTGCCGCCGTACGTCGAGGCAGAGCCTGTCACTGTTCATCCGGCGCAAAGTCCCTCCACATCGGTAGCGGTTGAATGCACCGTTTTGGAGGTATCGCCCCCTGCCAAGGCGGTTCCCGTCAAGGCGGGCGCACCTATCGAGGTATGCGCCGGGATCGTCGAGCGGACACTGCCAGATGGCCGCATCGCATTCAGGGCCGCGCGCGACGATGAGATCGGCAGGGAGGTTCTTTCCGCGTTGTGCAAGGGCAAGGCGATCTGGAACCCGAGATTCTCCAACTGGATCTGCGTGCCCGACGTCGCCGACGTGATCCGGGCTGCACTTCCCGATGCGATCAGGGTCGGCCACGTCGCATGAATATGATCAGCCTGCCCCGGCCCGAATGCCCGTATTGCCATGAGGCGATGCGCCGCTGGCCGCTGGGGCAGCACATGCTGGTCTGCGACACCTGCCGCCGTCCGATCGTGCGCTACCTCGCTGCGCCCTCGCGTCGGATCTTTCGGCTGCGCCCGCTCTACAGCGTCATCAACGCCATCGCGCTGTTCATTCTGGTCGCGACCTTTCTCGCCATCGTGATCGCCCGCGCCGACATCCGGCATATCATGCTGGCCGTCGCGATCCCCATCGCGATGTTCGGCGCGAGCGATATCGGCGATGGCTGGCTGTCCTGGCGTACCTCGCTCGATCGAGGGTGGAACCACCTTCGCAAGGGTCGCAAGGCGCGGCTGATCGGGCTGGCACGCGCAGCGTTCGGCATCGCCGGCTGTGCTGTCGCCATCTTCGGGCTACTTGCCTACGGCGACATGACCACTCCACGAAAACCGCTTGCCCATCAGGCTGGTCGGCCATGATTCCCTTCTGCCTGATCCTGGGCGACAGCACCGCGGTCGGCACGGCGCAGGCATTGGCAGCACAGGGCATACGCTGCGAGGTTCATGCGCGCGTGGGTGCCGGTTCGGCCGAGATCGAGCGGCGGGTGAGGGGCGCTTCGGCCGCCACCGTCGCCCTCATCGCACTCGGGTCGAACGATGCCGCCAGTCCGGCGCTCCCAACCAACCTTCTTGCGCTCAGGCGGCGAACCACCGCCGTCAAGGTGGCCTGGCTTGCCCCCTACGACCTGCGCGCGTCATCCATTGTCACGTCGATCGCGGCACGTTTCGGCGACACCGTCATCCCGCTGCGGGCGCAACCGAGCCGGGATGGCATCCATCCGGTCAGCTATCGCCCCGTCGCCAAGTCGCTGCGGTGGGGGGCGGTCGCCCCCTTCAGAGCCGGCGTAGCGCCGGCGCCGATCGCGCGCGCGACCGTGCTGGTGATGAGCAGCCCACTCGGGTCGTGATCGCCATCTTCATGCCGCGAGCATCGGTCGCCGGAACCGAACGGCTCGACTCAATCCCGCTGGAACAAATCCGGCCCATATGACAGGCTGAACGTCATGGACCATCGCATCACCCACACCTGCGGCCATGAGCAAACCCATTTCATTGCCGGGTTCGCGTCGCAGCAGGAGCGCAAGGCCACCTGGCTGCGCACGACGGTCTGCGGCGCGTGCTACCGCAAGCAGCGCCAGGAAGAGAACGAGCGCGACGCCGCGGCCTCGCAACAAGCCGTTGCCCATCTGTCGCTGGCGCCGCTCAACGGCTCGGAACGACAGGTCAGCTGGGCAACGACCATTCGCGCGAAACGGATCGCCTTGCTGCGCAAGGATCAACCTCTCGATAGCGTCGAAACCGGCGCGGCGCTGCTCGGCATCGCGGACGCCAAATGGTGGATCGACAACCGCGACGCGACCGACGCGCAGTTGCTCGCCTCGGCAGGGGTGGCTCAGGCTCCCGGCTGAACCGGCGTCGTCACCGCATTCTTCAGCGGCGCGGGCTTCTTGCCGTCAGGCAGCGTCCTGCGGAGGTGCTCGTGGACGATCGCAGCCGAGAAGGGCTTCGGGATGAACGTCGCCTTCTCGGGCATGTCACCCGGATTGGGACGGATATTGCCGCTGGCGATCACGATCTCGATCCAGGGCCAGTGCTGTGCGACATGACGCGCCAGCGCAAAGCCGTTGATCGATCCCGGCATCTCGACATCGGAGAACAGCAGGATGGTGTTGTCGGCCTGCTCCTCCAGCAGCACGATCGCGGTATCGCCGTCCATCGCCTCATGACAGCGAAAGCCGGCGTCCTCCAGGATCAGCGTCATGTCCATCAGGATGATCGGGACGTCATCGACCGCGAGCGCGAAAGGTACGGTCGAAGTGTTCATCACCTCTACAACCGCCTGTATCTGTAGGCGCTTGCAATCGTAGCTACCAGCTCCCACACCCCTCATCGAAGTGCATGTTGGCTCATCCCGGCCAGACATTCTGACGCGGGTTTCTGACGCCTGCAGCAGGACAGACAAATTAAGCGACTCTCAATCTTTTGTTGAAATGTACGCCGCAAAGACGTACATGTGCGTGAAGGTTGGATGAGGTGTGCCATGCTTGGCTTTCAGGATCAGGTCGGCGCCGTTGAGGAGCGCAGCAGCGAGCGGATGAACTTCCGTACCAAGCCGCGCATCAAGCAGGCGATTCAGCAGGCTGCCGCTCTTTCCGGTGTGGACGATTCCGTCTTCACGATGAACGCGGCCTATCGCTCTGCGATGGAGACGATCGCGGCGCACGAACGCACCACCCTGCAGCCGGTCGATCATTCGCGCTTCTTTGCGGCGCTCGACACGCCGCCGGCACCCACCGAGCGACTTCGGGCAGCATTCGCGCGGCATCGTGAGACGATCGTCAGCAGGTGACGGCGACAGAGGACGCAAAGCTCTTCACCATCGAACCGCTCGATCCTGCCAAGCACGATCGAGCGGCCTTTTCCTGTGGCATCACGCAGGTCGACAACTTCTTCCGCCGGACCGCGAACAAGCTCGCCAAGGCGGATAACGTCCGCACCTTCGTGATGGTCGGTGCCGAGGGCGAGCTGATCGGCTTCTATGCCACCAACGCCCATGCGATCGACTATACCGAGTTACCCGATCGGTTCGCCCGCAACCGCCCTGCGCATGGCAGTATCCCGGCCGCCTACATTTCGATGATTGGCGTCGACAGCCGCTTTCAAGGGCAAGGCTATGGCGGCGATCTGTTGGTCGATTGTCTCAAGCGCCTGGCCTTGGCGGCCGAAGCGTTGGGGATCGCCGTCGTCATGCTGGACGTGTTCGACTGCGGCGATCCCGAGAAGGTGGCGAAACGCATCGCGCTCTATACCGGCTATGGCTTTGAGCCGCTGCCCTCCAACGGCTTGCGGTTGTTCCTGCCGATCGCGACGGTTCGGACTCTTACGCAAGCGGATGCGTAGGCTGAGAATTGCTGACGCGTAACTTGCCCAGTTCAAAGCCCCATGCTGCGCGGTCCTAATCAAGCATTTGATCTTTCAGCGTCAGAAGGGCGAGCACATCATTCCCAAAGCCTTTGACGCACTCCTCGGTCAGCTCAACCCTATCGGCGCCCCGGCGATCGAACCATGCGTCCGCCCCGATGATCGTCGGCCGCGACCGATCAATCTTTCCATACAGCACGTCCATCGCGTCTGACTCAGGATCGAGATCATCACGGGGAAACCAGTGATCCGGAATGCCGCCATTGCGTCGAAACCATCGGCGTCCGTTCTGACCGTGGCAAACGATCATACAGGGCCAAGGACTATGGTCGATAAACCTTTGCGCCGTCGCCAACCGGCTGGTGGAAAAGGCAGCCGCCAGAGCGTCGATTGCTTCGAATGACGGCCGCCGGTGAGCGGCAGCAAGCGGTCGAAACAGATAGGCCGGCATCAACAGGTCGGCGGCATAATTATCAGCTTGCCGCTCAATGCCGGCACCGCCCTGGCTGACACTTCCGATCTCACTCGCCCTGCAGACCGACGACCGGCCGCGATGATGCTGCCAGTGGCCCAACTCGTGCGCGATCGAGAAGCGACGGCGACGCGGATCGCCATCGCCTTTCACAGTGATGATCGCCTGATTGCGAAAGCCGATGATCCTGGCTTCACAGCTCTCCAGAATGCCGTTGCGCACCTTGGCACCCATCGTCCAAGCGATCGCCTCGATATCGATCTCATCCGGACTGGTGACGCCGAGGGACTGCAAAAGCTTTTCGGCTTGACCAAGCCCCTTCAAATCGGATTGCCGTCTTCGTCGATGGCACCAAGCTCTCGCAAATCGGCGAGTATATCATCCATCTCTTTCTCGGTGATGCCTTCGCCGTTGCGTGCGGCCATCGTCAGCCGGCTTTTCAGCTTGCTGTCATCGTTGGCGAACCAGGCAAGGACGGCCGCTCGATCCCTGAGAGGAAGCTGATGGACTTGCCCTCGGCCCGTTCCGGCTGCGCGATCGATCTCTGCTCGCGCAGCCTGAAGGCGCGACTTTCCAGATTGGGCGGTTGCGGTCGAGATTATCGCGCGGATACGGTCGGCTTCATCCTCGACATTCAGTCCTTCGGCCTCGACCTCTGCCAGTAATTCCGCGTCCGACATAGCCATGATGTCTGCGACCAGTTCATCCGCCAGCCGATCGATCGGAGGGGTAGGGCGCCCCGCGCCGCTCACGATGACCATCCATTGGGAAAAGCCGCATCTATCTTGCGGCGGACACGGCGTCGGATAGTGGCATACGCCGTCATATTGAACCGCGCCGGGTTTGCCGGAGGCCGTTGGATGTGAGTCACGCTGCCATATCGATGATGTCCGCGGCAGCATAGTATTGCTCCTCGGCTTCGGCAGGCGGGATGTTGCCGATGGGTTCGAGCAGCCGGCGATGGTTGAACCAGTCCACCCACTCAAGGGTAGCGTACTCGACTGCTTCGAAGTTGCGCCACGGCCCGCGCCGGTGGATCACCTCGGCCTTGTAGAGGCCGTTGATCGTCTCGGCCAAAGCGTTGTCATAGCTGTCGCCGACGCTGCCGACCGAGGGCTCGATCCCGGCCTCGGCCAGGCGCTCGGTGTACTTGATCGATACGTATTGCGACCCGCGGTCGCTATGATGGACCAGGCCACCGCGATGAACCGGTCGGCGGTCATGGAGCGCCTGCTCGAGCGCATCCAGGACGAAGCTGGCATGCGTCGTCCTGCTGGCTCGCCAGCCAACGATCCGGCGAGCGTAGGTGTCGATGACGAACGCCACGTAGACGAACCCCGCCCAGGTTGCGACGTAGGTGAAGTCCGATACCCAGAGCCTGTTCGGCGCCGGCGCACGGAACTGCCGGTTCACCCGGTCGAGCGGGCATGGCGCTGCTCTGTCGCTGATGGTGGTGCGGACCGGCTTGCCGCGGATCACGCCGGCCAGGCCCATCGCCCGCATCAGGCGGGCAACGGTGCAGCGGGCGACGTCGAGCCCTTCGCGCCGCAGCTGCCGCCAGACCTTGCGCACGCCGTAGACGCGGAAGTTCTCCTCGAATACGCGGCGCACCTCCGGCCCAAGCGCATCATCACGCCGAGCCCGAGCCGACCTCTTGGTCGGCTCAATCCTTCTGGCTGTGTGAGCATGATAGGTCGACGGGGCGATCGGCAGAACCCGGCAGATCGGCTCGACCCCGTACACCTTGCGATGCGCGTCGATGAACGACACCATCACCTCGCTCGGCGGTCGAGCTCCGCCATCGCAAAATATGCGGACGCCTTGCGCAGGATCTCGTTGGCCTGGCGCAGTTCGCGGTTCTCCCGCTCCAGCGCCTTCATCCGGTCGGCGACGTCGCTCGGCACCCCGGCGCGCGTGCCGCTGTCGACCTCGGCCTTCTTCACCCACTCGTGCAGCGTCTGGCCCGCGCACCCGATCTTCGCCGCGATCGACACCACAGCCGCCCAGCGCGACGGATGATCCTTCTCGTGGTCCAGCACCATCCGCACCGCCCGGGCGCGTACCTCAGGTGAGAACTTGTTCGTCGTCTTGCTCGTCATAGCCCCTTCCTCTCAGATCCCATGAGGAGTGGAGACCGGCCGCGCTGTGACAGAGTTGGCCACCAAAATTGCTGGAGACCAATCATGACTGCGATAGCTGACGGACTCGATGCGCCTGCCGCGTTCCGCGTAGATCTCGATACAATTTTTGTCTCGTTGGAGCTCAGTAAATCGACCTGGCTGGTCACCTCACTAGCACCGGGTAGCGACAAGATGTCGCGCCGGACGATCGCCGGCGGCGATATCGACGGCCTGTTTGCCTGCTTTGCCCAACTTCGGACGAAGGCGCAGGAACGACAGGGCAAGCTTTACCCCTTGGTGGTAATCCAGGAAGCGGGCCTTGACGGCTTTTGGATCGACCGCGTGCTGGGCCGCGAAAGCTGGATCGAGAGCCATGTTGTCGATGCGGCGTCAATCGCGGTGTCGCGCCGCCACCGTCGCGCAAAGACCGATCGCATCGATGGCGAGATGCTGATCCGCACGCTGATGGCTTACACGCGGGGAGAACCGCGTGTCTGCTCGATGGTCCGGATACCGACGCCTGAGGAAGAAGATCGCCGCCGGATCGGTCGGGAGCGAAAGGCGCTGGTCGCCGAGCGAATCCTTCACGTCAATCGCGTGAAGGGTTTACTCTTCAGCCAGGGCATCCGGGACTATGAACCGCTACATCGTGATCGTCGCAAGCGCCTGGATGAGCTGCGAACCGGCGATGGCCGCGAGCTCCCTGGCAATATCAGGGCGCAAATCTGCCGCGAGCTCGACCGCCTCGAGTTGTTGCTCGAACAGATTAAGGCCGTGGAAGGCGAGCGGGACGCTATGGCAATCCCAGGCGCCATGGGCACGTCCGCGCCCATGGCAATGCTGCTCGGCCTCAAAGGCATAGGCCCAGAGTTTGCGGCGACCCTCCATTCTGAAGGCCTATTCCGTCATTTTGACAATCGACGGCAGGTCGCCGCCTATGCTGGGCTGGCGCCGTCTCCATGGCAGAGCGGATCGATTGATCGTGAGCAGGGCGTCTCCAAGGCCGGAAATCCACGGCTGCGCACGACGATGGTCCAGCTTGCGTGGCTATGGCTGCGTCACCAACCGGACTCGATGTTAGCGCGTTGGTTCCAGGATCGCGTCACACGCAATGGTGGCCGCCTCAAGAAGGCGATGATCGTGGCGCTCGCCCGCAAACTTCTGGTCGCGCTTTGGAAATACGTGACCGCTGGCGTCGTCATCGAAGGTGCCGCCATGAAGGCTGCTTGACGATATTCGTGTCGCATTTTTGAATCCCCAGGACCTGATCAGTCCTGACGGATCCAGGTGGACGGACCGCCAACTCCTATGGCTTCAAAAGCCGCTTCTCAGAATGGTCCCGTCCTCCTGAGCCCTTGCCCGTCGAAAGCGGGATATTGGTGCAGCCGTCCATGAGCGGCGACCGGATGTGAGGTTGTACAGGCCCGGAGACCCGGCCGGTACTATGCGATCGGGCTCAGACCTTGGATGCCGAACGAGAAAGGATGAATGCACATGGCAAACCCTTGACCCTAAAACCCTCATGTGAGGAGTTGGGGCCTCCGACAAACCCGGCGCGGTTCAGGGGTCCGCCGAACCAGATCGGGTAGACGAGCACGAGTGCTCCGCTGGCCCGGACCCGCTCGAGCTCAGCTTCAATCCAGGGGTGGTGTCGGTCGCCGTGGGTGAAAGCCTCCTCGTTTTTCAACGCGGGGTTCAGCGCGATGCCGTAGAGGTCGAGAATGTCGGCAGTCTGCCCACCCCTTCGAACCTCATCGACATAGGCGTGCGCGACGGCGTGACAGAAGCTCTTCGGCGACGGGTTGGCGAGGACGACGTAATGGTGGCGGGAGCCCGCCGCGAAGCTCATCATGGCCTTCTCCTGACCTGCCCGGATTAGAGCCGGCGGCCGTCGGGCCGAAATCGGTAAACTTACTTAGCTCGGAGGCGGTTCTGAGCCGGCAACTGGGCGGCTAGCGTCGGCGACGCAGGTGCACGACAGAGGTGGCGGCATCCACCGGACCCGCTGCGACGTCGCACTCGCGCTCCAGCTCGGCGCGAATCCGTTCGATCTCTTGGTCGGTGCGGTGCTCAATCCCGACGAACTGATTGCGCGCGGTTCTCGAGGCGCGGATCACCTCGTCCAACTTGGCCTGCATCGCGGCGGCGTCCCGGTTTTGCGAGTTCTGGATCAGGAACACCATCAGGAACGTGACCACGGTGGTCGCGGTGTTCACGACCAGCTGCCAGGTGTCGGAGTAGTGGAAGACCGGTCCAGTCACCAGCCAGAGGATGATCAGGAGGCTGGCGGTGACGAAGGCGAGCGGCTTGCCCGCGAAGCCCGCCACACGTGCGGCCACGCTCGTGAACGCGCTGTTGAGCATGACGTGGAGCGGCTCCGACGCAGGCGGTATGGCTGCGATCGGAGGCTCTGCACGCCGAAACGCTTCGCTGGCAGTGCCGACGGGATCGAATGGCTGGGTCATGACCTGCTCGCCGCGACGCCGCCCGTTACGGTGGCGGGGCCGTAGCGCCGGTCATCCCCAAGCGCGGCGCACAGGCGCGCGGCCGTGGCGCGAGCCCGTCCCAGCCTCTGCCGCGAATAGGCAGGATCGACGCCCTGCATGATCGCGCGCATCATCGATGCTCTCTCTCGTGCTCAACCAACGATCAGGACCGGCAAGTCTTGGCGCTCGATGAGATCGCGGGTTGTCCCACCCAGGATGATGTCGCGGATGCGTGAGTGCGCGAAGCCCCCGATGACGAGCAGGTCAGCTTGAGTTTCCTGAGCGTAAAGCGTCAGCGTATCAGCCTCGATACGCTCGTCGTTGACGATCCAGTGGCCCTCTGCGGCGAAGCCATGCCTCGTCAGGTGACGCTTCACCTCGGCATGCGAGTCCTTCTCCTTCTCGCAGGAGCCGAGAGTCGTGCCGACGGTGATGACGTCGATCGTTGCTCCGGGCTGCGCCAAATGCGCCAGGACGTGCATCGCGCGAGTAGCTTCCGGCCCCGGCTTCCAGCCAAGGATTGCCTTTCGAACCGGCGCCAGGTTCTGCCCTTCGGGGAGAAGCAGGAGCGGCGTTCCGCTCGCGCGGATCAGCGTCTCTGCAACGCGGCGTCGAAGCCACGGTGTCGTCCAGGTCTCACGTGCGCCAAGCACGATCAGGTCGGCGACTTGTCGGCTGCGCTTCAGATCGCCGGCCAGCCAGCCCACCTCGTTGTGAAGCCCGAACACGTCGGCGGTGGAACCGGCCGCCGCGAGATGGCTGCGCGTGCGTTCGACATTGGCCGCGTCGTCGCCCATCAGCACCCACTCTGGCACGTAAAGCTCACCGAACGGCGCCATCGCTGGCATCGCCATCGGAGCCGGTGTCAGAGCGGCGACTTCGAGCACCGCGTCGTGACTCTGCGACAGCGTCACCACGCTGTTCAGAAAGGACTGGGCGCGGTCGGCGTCATCGATGACGGCGAGAAGATCCTTGATCATGCTTGCCCCCTTCAGGCCGCGGCCAGCGCAGGCGCAGCTTCGCGGTTCGACGCAGGCATTGCTGCCAGATCAAGCACGACGCGGCCCTCGATCTCCCCCCGGTGCATGCGGGAAAAGACCTGGTTGATGTCTTGAAGAGCGGCGGTCTCGACAGTCGCATGCACCTTGCCGAGCTTGGCGAAGTCGAGCGACTCCTGCAGGTCGAGGCGGGTGCCCACGATCGAGCCGCGAACCGTGATGCCGTTCAGGACGGTGTCGAAGATCGGCAGCGGGAAATCACCCGGCGGAAGGCCGTTCAACGAGACGGTTCCGCCGCGGCGTACCATGCCCAACGCCTGGGCGAACGCTGTCGTGGACACCGCCGTCACCAGGACGCCATGTGCTCCGCCGATAGCGCTGCGGACGAATGCCGCAGGATCGGCGTTCCGGGCATTGATGGTGAGCGCGGCCCCGAGCCGCTCCGCCAAGCGAAGTTTGACCTCGTCCACGTCCACCGCGACCACGTTCAGGCCCATCGCCACCGCATATTGGACGGCCATGTGCCCGAGCCCTCCGATGCCGGAGATCACGACCCAGTCGCCCGGCTTGGTATCGGTGACTTTCAGGCCCTTGTAGACGGTGACACCGGCGCAGAGCACGGGCGCGATTTCGACGAAGCCGATGCCGTCCGGGAGGTGACCGACATAGTTGGGGTCGGCGATGACATAGTCGGCGAAGCTGCCGTTGACCGAATAGCCGGTATTCTGCTGCGTCTCGCACAGCGTCTCCCAGCCGCCGAGGCAGTGCGAGCAGTGGCCGCACGCCGAATAGAGCCACGGCACGCCGACCCGGTCGCCCTCCTTGACGTGAGTGACTCCGGCACCCACTGCGGCGACGGTGCCGACGCCTTCGTGGCCTGGGATGAACGGCGGGTTCGGTTTGACCGGCCAGTCACCTTCCGCCGCGTGCAGATCGGTGTGGCAGACGCCACACGCGGCGACCTTGACCAGTATCTGGCCAGGTCCAGGACGCGGAACCGCGACCTCCTCGACCACGAGCGGCTCACCGAACGCCCGCACGACGGCGGCTTTCATCGTCTTGTCCATGCTGGAGATCTCCTCTCAGAACAGACCAAGCGGCTGCTCGTCGTAGCTGACGAGCAGGTTCTTGGTCTGCTGGTAGTGGGCGAGCATCGCCCGGTGGTTCTCGCGGCCGAAGCCCGATTCCTTGTAGCCGCCGAAAGCGGCATGCGCGGGGTATGCGTGATAGCAGTTGGTCCACACGCGACCGGCCTGGATGCTACGGCCGAGCCGGTAGGCATCGTTGCCATTGCGGCTCCAGACGCCGGCACCGAGCCCATATCGAGTGTCGTTGGCGATGCCGATTGCGTCGTCGATGTCGGTGAACGGGGTCACGGAGACGACGGGGCCGAAAATCTCGTCCTGGAAGATGCGCATCGAGTTGTCGCCGACGAACACGGTCGGGCGTACGAAATAGCCTTGGTCCAACTCACCGCCGGGCAGGAAGCGCTCTCCGCCGGTGCGGCAGCTTGCGCCCTCGCCTTTGCCGATTTCGATATAGTCTAGGATCTTGCTGAGCTGATCCTGCGACGCCTGCGGACCCATCTGGGTTTCGGGATCGAGCGGATCGCCGACGCGAATGCGTTCGACCCTGGCGATCGCCTTCTCAAGGAAGCGATCGAAGATGCTCTCGTGAATGAGCGCGCGGCTGGGACAGGTGCAGACCTCACCCTTGTTGAATGCGAACAGAGCGAAACCCTCTACTGCTTTGTCGAGGAATGCGTCGTCGCGCTCCATGACATCAGGCAGGAAGATGTTGGGCGATTTACCGCCGAGCTCCATCGTCTGCGGGATCAGGTTGCTCGCCGCATACCCCATGATGGCGCGACCGGTTGCGGTTGATCCGGTGAAGGCGACCTTCCCGATCCGCGGGCTTTCGGCGAGAGCGCGGCCCACCACCGAACCATGTCCGGTCACGATATTGATCACGCCCGTCGGCAGAATATCCGCGGTGAGCTCGGCGAACATCATGAGAGAGAGCGGGGTCTGCTCGGCCGGCTTGATGACGATGCAGTTGCCGGCGGCGAGGGCCGGCGCGAGCTTCCAGGCCGCCATCAGCAGGGGAAAGTTCCAGGGGATGATCTGACCGACGACGCCGATCGGCTCCTTGAAATGGTACGCGATCGTCTTCTCGTCGATGGTCGAGATCGAGCCCTCTTCTGCCCGGATACAGCCTGCAAAGTAGCGGAAGTGGTCGATGGCAAGCGGCAGGTCTGCGCCGCGCGTCTCGCGGATCGGCTTGCCGTTATCCATTGTCTCGGCCAGCGCCAGGATTTCGAGATTGTCTTCGAGCCGGTCAGCGATCCGGTTCAGAATGCGGGCGCGATCCGTCGGAGAAACAGCCGCCCACTTTGCCCTCGCTCGGTGCGCGGCATCGAGCGCCAGTTCGATGTCAGCTGGGGTCGACTCGGCAAACTCCGCAATCAGCCGACCGTTGATCGGACTGTGGTCGGCAAAGTACTTGCCTTCGATCGGCTCGATCCAGCGGCCGTCGATGAAGTTCCCGTATCGGGAAGAACCGAGCGCCTTTGCGCGTACAGTATCGATCGCCTGCTGAAACATGGATGTGTTCTCCTGTCTTCCAGCTCCATTTCGCGTAGGCTGCAGGTCCGGAGCTATGCGTAGAGCTACTTATGCGCGTGCAGTCTGGTGCATGTTCGGGACGTCGACTGCGCTCAGATCGATGCGCGAGAGCCGCGTCAGCCCGGGCAGCGGGCGGTGGCTGACGACCACGAGCCCTTGGCGGGTACGCGCGAGCCTGCGGTTCAATCGATCAATCATGAGGCGCGCGGTGGGTGGATCGAGACCCTCCAGCGGCTCGTCGAGCAGGAGCCATGGAGCGTCCGAGACGAAGGCGCGGGCGAGCGACAGACGTCGCCGCTCGCCGCCGGAGAACCTGGCGCCATCTTCGCCAATCCAGCTGTCGAGCCCTTCCGGCAGAGCGCGAATCACGTGGTCCAATGCCGCGTCGCGAAGCGCCTGCCAGAGCGCTCGGTCGCAGGCGCCGGGCCTTGCTACCAGCAGGTTGTCCCGCACCGTTCCGGAGAGCGCGGACGCATCCTGTGGTTGCCAGGCGAAGAGGGGGCGTAGCTGCTCCGGCGGAAGGAAGGCTATGTCGATCCCATCGATCCTGGCCTGACCTGCAATCGGCGGTCGCAGCGCCAGGAGTTGCTCGACGAGGCTTGTCTTGCCCGAGCCCGATCGTCCGGAGAGCCAGACACGCTCCCCCGCCGCAAGCCGCCGACCAAGCAGCTCCAGGGTCGCCATGATCGCGATGCCATCGATCGGCCGCGTTTCCGAACCGACTTGCAGGTGCGTGTCGAGGCGCGCTCCCGCACTCCTGGCGCGATTGCGCTCTGTAAGCTCCCGGAGAAGCGGACTCAGGCCGTCGAGGGTCATCGCAGCCGCAAGTGCCGCCAGCGCAGCAAGGGCGGGTGCCTCATGGGTCGAAAGACCGAACGCAAGACCAGCGGACACCGTCAGGGCGGCAGCTTGCACGAGCTGCAGCCGAGACCCGGCCCCGTGCAGCCGACGCTGGGCAGCCGCAAGGGTGCGGTCCGGCTCCTCGATCCAGCGTGTCACCTCGTCGGGCCGGTAGCAGCGGACCTCGGCTGCCGCCGCGAGGATCGCATCGGCCGCGATCCTCAGATCGGCGAGCGCGTCATCACGAGCTTCCTCAAGCGACCGGGCGGCCCGGGTGATCTGCTCGGTCGCGACGAGCAGAAGGAGCGCTACAGCACCGACACCGAGCATCGCCGCCCAGCCCGCCAGACTCAATAGGGCAGCGCCGCCGAGCAGCACGCCAGCGGCACTCCATCGCGCCGACCGCCGAACGAGTGCGGTCTCGACCGTGGCAACATCGTCGAGGACCATGCTGAGCGCTCGGCCACGTGACAGCGACAATGCTTGCCGGATCGGCGCCGCGGCGACTGCCGCAAACAGCGCAGGGCGAAGCTTGGCGCCGATGTGCAGTCCCGCGTCGTGGGAGAAGACGGCCTCGCCATAGCGCGCGCCAGTCCGTGCGATCGCGAGCAAGCGGATCGCGGCGCTGGGCAACATGTAATTGAAGCTCGTCGCGACGGCGGCGCCTGCCGCTCCGGCAAGAGCGGACGCCGTGATGAACCAGCCCGACAGGCCAAGTAGCAAGACAGACGCCGACCCCACGATCAACCCGAGAGCCGCCGCACGGATCGTTGGCCGACGCTGTTGATAGCTTCCGAGAGCGATCACATCGGCGAGCCTCATGCTCTGTCCTCCAGACGGATCACGCGGTCGGCGACGCAGGCGAGCGCGGCGCTGTGGGTCGCGATGAGGGCGGTTCTGCCACGACAGGCCCGCGCGATCACCGGGATCAGCTCGGCCTCGGCCAAGTGGTCGAGGTGCGCCGTCGGCTCGTCGAGAAGCAGCAGCGGCGCTCGCGAGAGCAGCGCACGCGCGAGGCCAATCCGGCGCCGCTCGCCTCCTGAGAGACCACCGCCGCGGGCATCGATCACCGCATCAAGACCGCCAGGTCGCGATGCTATGACTGCGCTGAGCCCGGCGGCAGAGGCGGCGTCGGCTATTTCGGCCCTGCTCGCGTCCGGGCGAGCGAGCCGAATGTTGTCAGCGAGCGTGCCGGGGACGATCAGCGGTGCCTGGGCAACCCAGGCTACCGCTCCCGCGAGGCTCGTTCCGTTGTCCAGCGCATGGCCGTCGATCGCGAGGGAACCCTCGCGGCTCGGCACCAGTCCGACCAGCGCACCGAGGATGCTCGACTTGCCGCTGCCAGAGGCACCCATCAGCGCGATCGCCTCTCCGGGGGCGACCGAGAAGCTGACGGCTGCGACCGCGTCGACGTCGCTCCCTTCGTAGCGGAGCGTTACCTCGTCGAAGCTTACCCGCGGCGGTTCAGCGAGTGGGCGAGGCGCGCTTGGACGCGCGTCGCGCTCCAGCGCGACGATACGGTCCGCCGCAGTCTCGGCTGCCTGCTTGTCGTGATAGGCCGCGGCCAGTCGGCGAAGCGGCAGATAGAATTCAGGTGCCAGCGCCAGCACGAAGAAGGCGCTGAACAGATCGAGCTGTTCAGGCGGGGTGAACGGCAGAAGCCGAAGCACATTAAACCCCGCATAGACCGCGACCAGCGCGACCGAGAGGGCGGCGAAGAACTCGAGCGCTCCGGTCGACAGAAACGCCACCTTCAGGACGCGCATGGTTCGGCTGGCGACATCATTGGCGGCCCGCGATAGGACCTCCTCTTCGCGACCGGTGGCCTGAAAGGCGAGGAGGAGGGGGAGGGCACGCAGCCGGTCGGCGAACAGCCCCGACAGGCGGGCCGTTGCGGCGAACTGCTGTCGGGAGCGGTCCGCTGCGGCTGTTCCTGCCAGGATCAGCGCGGCGACCAGCGGCACAAGCGTGCCGACGAGGATCAGCGCCGCGACGAGGCTCACAAGTGCCACGGCGCAGAGGACGATCATCGGGGATAGCGAGGCTGCCGTGCGAATGGGGGAGAAGCGGGCGACGTAGCCGTCGAGCGCCTCGACCTCGTCGACGATCGACGTGGCGATCTCGCCGCCCCAGCGGGCGCCTGCGAGCGGCTGCGACACCGCTGCTGCGGTTGCCCGGCGGCGAAGCCGTGTCTTGGCGTCAGCGGCGAGGGAAGCTCCAACGCGCTGTGCATGCATGGCGAACAAACCACGGGCGATCCCCGCGGTCAGGGCCAGAGCTGCCCACGCAAGCCATGCCTCATCTGCGGCAATGGCTGCGACAGCACCGGCAAGGCCGGCGGCGAACCCGACCCCCGCCACGGTATCGCCGATCAGCAGGGCGGTTGCGACGAGGCGACGGCGGTCGCTTCCCACGGTCTGCCGAAGCATCTGCTGGCGCGCGCGACGGTCGACGAGAGCGGTGCTGGACATGGCACGACAGGTGACGCCAGCCGGACGCTCGATCGTTGATCATCGTCAAGGAATCGAAGCGCGTGAACCGCCTAGCTGCCTCCTGATGGGCGCCGACGCCCCAAGGAGACTCTGCCATGGACCCGGGGGTCGTTGACCTATCACGCCTGCAGTTCGCGCTGACCGCGCTCTACCACTTCCTGTTCGTCCCGCTGACTCTCGGGTTGAGCTTTATGCTCGTCATCATGGAGTCGGTCTATGTCATGACGAACCGGCCGGTGTGGCGGCAGGTGACGCGGTTCTGGGGCAAGATCTTCGGCATCAACTTCGTGCTTGGGGTCGCGACCGGGCTCACCATGGAATTCCAGTTTGGCACCAACTGGTCTTATTTCTCGCACTATGTGGGCGACATCTTCGGCGCGCCGCTCGCGATCGAAGGGCTGATGGCCTTCTTCCTGGAGGCTACCTTTGTCGGACTCATGTTTTTCGGCTGGGATCGACTGTCGAAGCTGGGGCACCTGATCGTCACCTTCATGGTGGCGCTTGGGACCAACCTGTCGGCGTTGTGGATCCTGATAGCCAATGGCTGGATGCAGAACCCCGTCGGCGCGGCCTTCAATCCGGAGACGATGCGGATGGAGGTCAGCGACTTCTACGCCGTTTTGTTCAACCCCGTAGCGCAGGCCAAGTTCGTCCACACCGTGAGCGCAGGCTACGTCACGGCCTCCGTCGTGGTGCTCGGCATCAGCGCCTTCTGGCTTCTCAAAGGACGGTGGACGGGCATCGCAAAGCGATCGATGACAGTCGCCGCGGCATTCGGTCTCGCATCCTCGCTGTCGGTCGTCGTCCTCGGCGACGAGAGCGGCTACGCGCTGACGGACAACCAGCGGATGAAGCTCGCCGCGATCGAGGCCGCCTGGCACACCGAGGCGGCGCCGGCGGGGCTGACGCTGATCGGCATGCCCGACTCAGTCGCACAGACGACGCGCTACTCGGTACAGATCCCGTGGGTGCTCGGCCTGATCGCGACCCGCAGCTTGGACGGAACGGTGACAGGCATGTCCGAACTGGTCCTGAAGGCGCAGGAGCGCATCGCCTCGGGCCAGATCGCCTACCGCGCGGTCGAGCGGCTCAAGATCGATCCACGCGACCAGAGCGCCCGTGCCGCATTAGAGACGCACAAGCGCGATCTCGGCTACGCTTTGCTGCTCAAGCGCTACATCGCCGATCCGTCGCAGGCCACGCCTGAGCTCGTCGAGAAGGCGGCGTGGGACACAGTGCCCAGCGTGCCGCTGATGTTCTGGTCGTTCCGGATCATGGCAGCGATAGGCTTTCTGATGATCGCGCTATTTTCGGCGGCGTTCGTCATCGCAAGCCTGCGGCGCCATGACCAGTATCGCGGCTTCCTGAGGCTGGCGGTGCTCGCCATCCCGCTGCCGTGGATCGCGATCGAGCTCGGCTGGGTCGTGGCGGAACTCGGCCGGCAGCCTTGGGCGATTGAGGGCGTGCTGCCGACCTTCCTCGCTAGTTCATCGCTGACGCGCGGTGCGTTGTGGACGACGATCGCCGGGTTCACCGCGCTCTACGGCGCTCTCGCGGTCATCGAGGTGCGGCTGATCCTCGCCGCCATCGCGCACGGCCCGATCGAGGAAGAGCCGCAGGCACCCGCGCCGGTCGGTACGCCGATCCCGGCTGCTCCCCTGACCGCCTGAAGGAGGCGTTCCCATGCTCGACTATGAAATGCTTCGACTGATCTGGTGGGCGCTGCTGGGCGTCCTCCTGATCGGGTTCGCCGTGACCGACGGCTTCGACCTTGGCGTGGCAACGCTCCTCCCCTTCGTCGCGCGCAGCGACGCCGAGCGGCGGATGGTGATCAACACTGTGGGGCCGACTTGGGAGGGCAACCAGGTTTGGTTCATCCTGGGAGGCGGCGCGATCTTCGCCGCCTGGCCGTTCGTCTACGCGGTCAGCTTCTCGGGCTTCTACCTCGCCATGTTCGTGGTGCTGGCGGCGTTGATCCTGCGTCCGGTCGGCTTCAAGTATCGCTCCAAGAAGGCGGATCCGAAATGGCGCAGCCGGTGGGACTGGGCGCTGTTCGTCGGCGGTCTGGTGCCGGCCCTGGTGTTCGGCGTCGCTGTCGGCAACGCCCTGTCGGGCGCACCCTTCCGGCTCGATGGCGACCTGCGCGCCTTCTATGACGGCAGCTTCCTCGCACTGTTCACGCCGTTCACGCTGCTGGCAGGCCTGCTGTCGGTGTCGATGCTCGTGCTGCACGGTGCCGCCTGGCTGGCGATCAAGACCGAGCACGGCCCGGTGAACGAGCGCGCGCGCGCTTTTGGATTTGCGGCGGGAGCACTGGCGCTGCTCCTGTTCACGGTCGGCGGCCTGCTGATGTGGCAGATGCCTGGCTGGCGGTTGGTCGGTGCGGCCGACACGCTGGGCGCCTCCAATCCGCTGCGCACCACTGCGGAGGCGGTCGAGGGCGGATGGCTCCTCAACTACGGTCAGCACCCCTGGATGCTGGTTGCCCCCATGCTGGGGTTCGTCGGAACGGTGCTGGCTCTGGTGGGTATCTATCGCGAACAGGGTGCGCTGGCGTTCGGAGGATCGAGCCTCGCCGCCACGGGCATCATCGCTTCCGTCGGATGCTCGATGTTTCCGTTCATCCTGCCGTCGAGCATCGACGCGCACTCCAGCCTGACGGTCTGGAACGCCTCGTCGAGCGAGCGGACCTTGTTCATCATGCTGGTGGTCACAATCATCTTCCTGCCCATCGTGCTCGCCTACACCGCCTGGGCGTACCGCGTGATGTTCGGCCGGGTCACGACCGACGCCATCACGGCCAGCCCCGACTATTACTGAGGAGTGAGGACAATGTGGTATTTTGCTTGGGTGCTGGGGCTCGGCCTGGCGGGCGGTTTCGGCATCCTCAACGGCATCTGGCACGAATTCCATCTGCCAGTCGAAGACGAGTGAGTGACGCCAGAAAGCAAATTTTGAAGAAGATCGTGAACAACCCATGCATCAATTCATTGACAGCGCCAATGATGTCATCGCGCTCATCATTTCCGGTCGGATAACAGGCGATGACCTGACGCCGATCATGGACCGGATCGAGGGCGCAATGGCCGTGCATGACAGGATTCACATCTTTGTAGAAGCTGACGCCATCAGCGGCATCATGTTCGACGGGATCGGTGAGTATCTCGGCCGCGCGCTGCCGCTTCTCGGCAAGCTCAAGCATTTCGGCCGGGTCGCAATCGTCGCCGATCAAGCATGGGTCAGAGCCGGGTCACGCATCGAAAGCGCGGCATTGCCCTTCATCAGCTACCGGGTGTTCAAGCCCGGCGATCGCGGCGCGGCACTGGCCTGGGTAACCGGCTATGCTGTGGCTGCTGCGAGCTGAGGCAGCCTCGAAAAGGACCGCACAGCCTCACCTAGACGCGAAAATGGCGTTGCTTCGGAGCCGAAGGCACGTGAGGTTCGCCGAACACTCCAGCGACCGCTTGCTTTTTGACCGTCGTCAAGGAGCGCCGTCCCCGGCCAAAGCATCTTCGACCGATGCCGATATTCCATCCCGACCTCGCCGGACGTGCTGTTCCGCGCTACACCAGTTACCCGACTGCGGCCGAGTTCAGCGAACACGTCGACGCCGTGGACCAGCACGGGGCGCTGTCCAGTCTTCGCCACGGGAGTTCGCTGTCGCTCTACCTGCACGTCCCGTTCTGCGAGCGGATCTGCTGGTATTGCGGGTGCAATACCAGCGCGATTGGGCGACAGGAGCGCGTCACCGCCTATGTCGACGCACTCAAGGCCGAGATCGCGATGGTGGCAGCGCTGACCCGCAGTTGCGCGGTGACGCGGGTCCACTTCGGAGGCGGCAGTCCGAATGCCTTGCCTATGCGGACGTTCGCGGACCTCTGCGACATGATTCGTCGCTCTTTTCGCGTTGCGGCCGATGCCGAATGGGCGGCGGAGCTCGACCCGCGCTCGCTTGACGCCAACTATGCCGGCGCGCTGGCGCAAAACGGGATCGAGCGCGTCAGCCTCGGGGTGCAGACCTTTTCGCCTGCCGTCCAGGTGCGCATCAATCGGGAGCAGCCCTTCCGAGATGTCGCGCTCCGCGCATCCGAGCTGCGACGTGCGGGTATCGCCAAGCTCAACCTGGACCTGATGTATGGCCTGCCAGGGCAGACGCTGGACGACCTCGCTTCGACGATCGCCCGATCCCGGCTGCTCGCCCCCGATCGCGTGGCCATGTTCGGCTATGCGCACCTGCCGAGCCAGTTGCCGCGCCAGCGCGCGATCAACGGCGCGATGCTGCCCGGTGCCAAGGCGCGGTTCACGCAGAGCCTGCTGGCCCACGACCTCCTGATCGAGCAGGGCATGGTGGCGGTCGGCTTCGACCATTTTGCCAAGCCAGAGGACCGGTTGGCGGTCGCGAGCGCCGAAGGACGGTTGCGGCGCAACTTTCAGGGTTTCACTGACGACCCGTCCGACGCGCTGATCGGGTTGGGTGCCTCGGCAATCAGCCAGGTGGGCGATGTCATCGTCCAGAACGAAAAGCAGCAGGGGCGCTATCGAAAGGCAATCCTCGCCGGTTCGCTCGCCGGCATAAGAGGAGTTCGCCTGACCGACGAAGATCGCGTACGCGGCCGCGTCATCGAACGCCTTCTCTGCGACGGCACCGCCGATCTCGGCGAAGCGTGGGGGCAGGGCGACTGTTCGGCGGCGCTCGATCGCAACGCCCACGATCGTCTGTCCGAGCTGGTGCTAAGAGGCTTGGTAACCGTCCGAGGCACCCGCATCACCCTGACGGCAGATGGTGCGCCTTACGGGCGGATCGCCGCCAGTGCTTTCGATCGCTATCGAGCCGTAAAGCCGCAAGGCTTCAGCAAAGCGGTGTGAGCGGCAGTACCGGGCCGGCGACACGAGAGACGACGGCGCCGCTTGATCGGGAGATTGGGAGGCATCGCGCCAGCGAGCCGCTCGTGCGCAGCGGCTCGCGGAACCCCACCTGTGGGGCTGCAGGGCCACTGCAACGAGAGCCGACGCTCTTGGGACGGCGCAGCACTCAGAACTAATGCTTCTGCCTGTCGGTCATCGTCACGAACATCATCGTGATCATGAACAGGCCCATGGCGCCTGCAGCGAGATAGAGGAACCAGTCGTCGGGTAAGCTGATCATCATCGCCTCCTGTTGGTCGAGGCGTGGAGCGTCGTTCACCGGGCCGGACGTCTCTTTGATGCCCGTCAACCCAGGGCGTTCGGAAAGATACGTAGAGCCGCTGGAGGCGGCCCGACGTATCACTTCCTCACCAATTCGGGAGGATCACCGTGTCTGATGAACAGGAATACGCCCGTAAACGCGCGCGCACCGAGATCGACATGATCGGCGGTGCACGTTGTGTCGAGGCCCGGATCGCGCATGTTGCTCTTCTGCGGCACTACCTTGCAAATTGCCGCGCCGAGATCCGCTGCGACGCTGAGTGCACCGGCTGCGCCCTGCGTCCGTTCTGCGCTGTCGCATTGCCGCTGGCGGCAAAGGCGAGGGGACCCTACCGAGCCGCGATGGCGTCGGGCTGATCCGCTTGGGCCTCGCCTGATTTCCTGAAGCGCGACCTCGGGTCACGTTCCCGATGGCTCAGCCCGATCCACGGCCTCAGCCACCCGATCCGGCGTCCCACGAGATAGAATAGCCAGCTTCCTGCAGCTGTCGCTAGGACCAGCACAACGAACCGCAATCCCGGGTTGAGCCGGGACCCGAGAAGCCAATAGCCGGCTACCAGGATGATGGTCTGGTGTATCAGGTAGAGCGGAAAGACTGCCTCGGCCAGAGTTGCACGCCAAGGATGGTCGCTGTCCAGGTAGGTATCCGCCGCCCCCACCAGTGCGACGATGGTGGTCCAGCATTGCATCGCCCGGAGCAGCCCGAACACCGGTCGCCAAGCTTCCGGCACCGGCGTGTTTCCCGGCCAGGCCTGCTCCACGACGAGGACCCCTGTGTAGGCCGTCACTGCGAGAACAGCGCCCAATCGCCATTGCCGCCTGATCATCGACATCAGCTGCGACGACCGCCGCAACGCAAGTCCGAACGCAAACATTGCGAAGTACACGGCGTGGGCGCTCCAGTCGTTCACGAGCGCATGCGTGTCGATCCATCCTGGCGGCAACAGTCTGCGAACAAGATAGACGTAGATGACTGGCACTAGCAGGACCAGTGGGCCCTTGAGCGCCCGTTCGAGTAGCCTCGTGATCGCAGCCCCTCGCCCGGGAAACGCTACACAGCCCAACGACAGCAATGACGTGTAGGCAATCAGATACGCGACAAACCAGAGGTGCATCCACGTCGGCATCGCGACGTCGTCGATGAATTGGAACCGATAGTAATCGTGCAGAAGAAAGTAGGCGAAGCTTCGCGTGTACCCATGCTGGGTGACGAGCGCGACCCACGGTTGCGGCGTATTGAGAACGGCCATGCCGAAGATCAGCGGCAAGCCCAGCCTCAACATACGTCCGCGGAAGAAATTTCCGACGGGCTCTCGTGCCAGAAGCGCCGCACTCGCGTATCCCGATACCAGGAACAGCAGCGACAGACGCCAGGCGTTCGTCGCGAGCATCGGTATGGCTACCCAGTTCCGGGGCGCCGCAACCTTGATTTCAAAAGGCCACGGTACGAACGCCATGCCGATGTGGTAGAGGATCAGGAGACCGAACGCTGCGATGCGTAGCCAGTCCATGCCGAAATGACGTGTGCTTCTCGGCCCTTCACTCACCGCCAACACCGTGATCAGGATCGCAGCTGGTTCTGACACCGCCGTGCAGCACCTGCAAGCTCCGGTTCCCGTTAAGCTCTCCGATCGATGTTGTGGCCCTAACCTCCGGAACAATCCTGATGTGATCGCAAATCAAAGAAGAGCAGGGGGTCGTGGTCAAAAGGAGACCTCCGATGCGAACCGACCAGGAAATCCAGGGTGACGTTCAAGCTGAGCTTGCGTGGGAGCCGAGCGTCGCACACGAGCATATCGGGGTCAGCGTGCAGGCGGGCGTTGTCACCCTCTCGGGGCTGGTGTCGAGCTATGCGGAGAAGCTCGCAGCCGAGAAGGCAGTGCGTCGCGTTGCCGGAGTCAAGGCGATCGCAGAGGATGTCGAGGTCCGCCGACCGGGTGACGCAAGGACGACCGATACAGAGATCGCCGAGCGGATCTGCAGTCTCTTTGCGTGGGATGCGGTGATCCCGGAAGAGAAGATCACCGTGAAGGTCGAGAACGGCCGCGTGACGCTCGGCGGCACCGTCGACTGGCGCTATGAAGTAGACGCTGCGCGAAAGGCCGCCGGCCGAATCGGCGGCGTGACGAGCGTCGTCGACCTGATCTCCATCAGGCAGGTGCCGGTAACCCACGACGTCAAGGAGCGGATCGAGCAGGCGTTCAAGCGCAATGCCGTTCTCGACGCGTCCTCCATCTCGGTGATCGCAGACGGCGGTACGATCACCTTGGGCGGGAAGGTCCATGCGTGGCGAGAGCGCGAGATCGCGGAACGCGCTGCCTGGTCGGCGCCCGGTGTCACGGCCATTCACGACAACATCTTCGTGGCGTGATGGGATGAGCGCCTGCACGCCTGCCGCGGGCGGGCGCCTCCGTATCATTGCGGAGCGCTGAGCCTGCTTCGTCCCGGTACCTTTGCGGCGAAGGAGACCAGCGATGACCCAGCCGAGCGTGGCGAACAGAAGTGCGGGCACTCAGCCTGTGCGACACCATGTCGTCCTCGCCCACCCCGCCGCCGAAAGCTTCTGCAGGTCGATTGCTGACGCATACATCGCCGCGGCGGATGCGTGTGGACAGGCGACGCACTTGCACGATCTCTATTCCATCGGCTTCGACCCGGTTCTGACCGACCAGGAGCGTCCTGGCCCGCGGTATAGACCTCGGGACGATCTCGCCGCGGAGCTGGCGATGATCCGCGAAGCGGACGTCCTGGTGCTCGTTTATCCGATCTGGTTCGGCCTGCCACCGGCGATGATGAAGGGCTATGTCGACCGCGTCCTCGGCGCGGACTTCGCAGCCAGCAACCTTCGCGATCACCGCCCCAGTCCGCTGCTCGGCGGCAAGCGCCTGGTTGTGATCACCACCTCCGCCACGACCCGGCCCTGGCTGGAGGAGCAGGGGCAGTACAGTGCCCTGCGGCAGGCGTTCGATCTCTATCTGAACGACATCTTCGGACTGCACGGGCACGATCGCCTGCACTTCGACGCGATCGTTCCCGGCATTCCCGCTCATTATGCCGGGGAGTGCCTAGAGACGACCCGGCAGCGGACACGCATGATCTGCGCGGAAGAACTCAGCGCTCGGCACGCCGCTCAGAAGGCGACGCTTTCGATCCGGAGCTAAGCTCCGCAGGGTTGCGGTTCAGAACCGCATGCCGATCCCCACGCCCACCACGATCGGATCGATGCTGACGCGCACCCGGTTGGTCCCTGCGCCGGTGGTGAGGCGCGCAGTCGTATCGATGTCGAGGTATTTAACGTCGAGGTTGAGGAAGGTCCGCGGGCCGATGTCGACATCCAGTCCGGCCTGGAGAGCATAGCCGACGCTGTCGCTCATGCGAATCCTTGTCCGCCCGAGCGCGCTCTCCAGCTGATCGCTCGCGTCCTCCGAATAGAAGATGGTGTAGTTGACGCCGCCCCCCAGGTAGGGGCGTACCTTGCCTGCGGGGTTCAAGTGGTATTGCAGCGTCAGCGTCGGTGGCAGCACCCACGTGCTGGCGACGGTGTCGATCGTGGCAAGCGAGCCCCGTCCGGTGGCCTTGTGCTTGGTCGTCGCGAGGATCAGCTCGGCGCCGATATGGTTGGTCGCCATGTAGGTGAAGTCGACCTCCGGCATCACGCTGTCAGTGACTCCGACGCCGCTGCCCGGAAACCCGCTGACCTCGCCCGAGGTCTCGGTGGGCGAGACGAGGATGGCGCGAGCCCGGATCAGCCAGTCTCCCGCCTGTGTTTGTGCATGTACGGTGGTGGGTACGGCTGACGCCGCAGCGAGCAAGGCAGAAGCGAAGTAGCGACGCATCGGTGGTCCTCCTGGTGTCGGACCGGTCGCTAATTGGCGGTGTTCTCGACGGATTTGACCAAACGCAAGGTCATGCCTTCGTAGATTCCCTTATGCCGTCGCGCTTCTCGCCTTCCTATTGCAGCCGGGGAAGGGGACGAACCATGCCGTCAGTTTTGCCATTTCCACCGCGCTGCAGCGGCTGCGCCGCCCGGTCGCGCGCGGTCTGCAGCGCCTTCTCGCCCGAAGCATCGGCCGAGTTCGATCGCATCACGCGGCCGATCACGCTTGCACGCGGCGAGACGATGGTCTGGGAGGATGACGAGACGCTGCTCGTGGGCTCGATCGCATCCGGCCTGCTCAAATTGACCGCGTCGCTCGCCGACGGCCGTGAGCAGATCCTGGGCTTGGCGGGAGAGGGCGACTTTGTCGGTCGCCCGTTCGGCACGAGAAGCAGCTATTCGGTAACTGCTCTTGCCCCCGCCAGGCTCTGCGTGGTTGGGCGCTCCGCGTTCGAAAGCTTTGCCGCGGCCTTCCCGGAAGTCGAACACGCTCTGCTCCTGCGCGCCCTTGACGAGCTCGACCGCGCACGGCGCTGGATGCTGCTGCTCGGCCGCAAGTCAGCGGGCGAGCGGGTTGCCAGCCTCCTCATTGAATTCGCGGCACGATCGCCCGGTACCGAGATCGCATTTCCCCTGACGCGGCAGCAGATGGCCGATCTGCTTGGCTTGACCATCGAGACGGTGAGCCGTGAGTTGACCAAGTTGCGCCACGCGGAGGCGATTTCGCTCACCGACCTGCGCCACTTCCGCATCGAGGACGAGCCGGCGCTGCGCCAGCGCGCCGCCTGATCCTACGGGAATCTGCGCATACCAAGCGACGACGAGGCGACCCAAGCTGCGCCCAGCTTGAACGGAGACACGCCATGAAGAACATTCTGCTGCTGATCCACGACGACGAAGGCCAGGAAGCACGATATCAGGCCGCACTCGACGTCACCCGAGCGCTCGGTGGACACCTGACCTGTGTCGACCTGACGATCATCCCGGAGGTGATGGGCGACTATGTCGACATGGGCACGGGCGTGCTGCTCGCCGAGGAGCAGGCTGACGAGACCCGCAACGCGGTGCGGATGCGCGCTCGGCTCGAGCGCGAAGACGTGCCGTTCGACTGGAGCGAGACCACCGGCTTCCTGTCGCGCACGCTCGAGGAGCGGAGCCGGCTCGCCGATCTCATCGTGCTCAGCACCGACATGGACGGCGAAATCTTCCCGCGCATGACCGATGTCATCGGCGAACTGCTGGTGGGCACCGGCAAGCCCGTGCTCGCGATTCCGCCCAATGCCAAGCCGCTCGCTCTCGATGGTCGCGTGATGGTCGCTTGGGACGGGTCGGAGGATGCCGAAGCAGCGCTTGCTGCCGCCGTGCCGCTGCTCACGCGCGCGAAGACCGTGGTCCTCTACTACGCCGACGATCGCTCGATGGGCGCTCCGATCGAGGATGCTGCGCGCTATCTGTCGCGGCATGGCATCGAGCCGGTGATCAAGAAGGACCCGCTCGGGATCGATCGGGTCAGCAGCGCGCTGCTGTGTGAAGCGGAAATGGGCCATCATGACCTCGTCGTAATGGGTGGTTATGGCCATTCCCGCACGTTGGAGACGATCTTCGGAGGTGCGACCCGGTCCATGCTCCGGAAGAGCAAGGTGCCCCTCCTGCTCGTCCATCACCGCTGAAGCAGTCGGGGCGACTTGGCAGCCTCGCGGGCATCGCTCTCCCGCCGCTCGTGAGGCTGCAATGAATCTCGTGACCGAGCTTGGCGCTGCGACGGCTCTGGTCGCCGCCACCTGCGCAATCCACCTATTCGGCATCGCCGGGCTCATGCTGCTGCTGCGCCGTCACCGTGGCAGGCACGACGGCGAGGTCGCGCTCGTTCGACAAGCCCTGGCGATCATCGGCGCCGCAGCCGGTCTCTTCGTACTGCATGGTGCCGAGATCTGGCTCTACGCCTGCTTCTATCTTTGGACCGGCGCGCTCGATACGCTGGAGATGGCGCTGTATTTCTCGACCGCCTCCTACACCACGGTGGGCTATGGCGATGTCGTCCTGGGCCCGGGGTGGCGTGTTCTTGGCGCAATCGAGAGCGCAAACGGCTTGATCCTGCTAGGCTGGTCAACCGCCTTCTTTGTGGCCATCGTCGGTCGCATCCGCTGGCTGGAGTCCGAAATCGGGAACACGCAATGACCGACACGTTGGCCCAGTCTGTTTCGACGTCGGAGGATCTGGCGTTGTTCATCGCCAGCGTGACCGACCGTGCGCTTCTCCTGACAGCGCCGGATGGAACCATCACCTATTGGAACATTGGGGCAACCCGGCTTTTCGGGACCTCGGCTGAGGCGGCGCAGGGCAAGTCCATCGACGTTTTCTGGCCGGCCGCTGCTGTCCGCCGCACGTCACCGGTGATCCGCTCCACCGCCCGCCTGGATGACTGGTGCACGCGTGGGGACGGCTCGGAATTCATGGCCGACATCACGATCTCGCCGCTGGTGGACGGCGCCGGAGACCTGCGCGGCTATGGCCTGTCGATCTCCGACGTCACTGGACGGCGGGCAGCCGAGCAGATGCTCGCCGAGAGCGAGGCGCACATGCGCTCGGTGCTGGCCACAGTGCCCGACGCCATGGTCGTGATCGACGAGCGCGGCCTAATCCAATCATTCAGCGCCGCGGCGGAGCGCCTGTTCGGCTACACCGAAGCCGAGGTTCTCGGCCGTAACGTCAGCCTGCTCATGCCAGGCGATCACCGGGCACGGCATGATCGCTACATTGGCCACTATCTCGAGACAGGCGAACGGCGGATCATCGGGATAGGCCGGATCGTCGTTGGCGAGCGCAAGGACGGCACCGAATTTCCGATGGAGCTGTCTGTCGGGGAGGCCCACAGCGCCGCTGGGAGGGTTTTTACCGGCTTTGTCCGTGACCTGTCCGACCAGCAGCGCGCGGAGCTCCGTCTGAAAGAATTGCAGGGAGAGCTCATCCATGTCTCGCGACTGAGCGCGATGGGCACGATGGCGTCGACGCTGGCGCACGAACTGAACCAGCCGCTGACCGCGATCGCCAACTATCTGGAGGCCGCGCGCGACCTCCTGGCGGCTAACGATTCACCACGGGAATTGCTTGCGGAGGCGGTGAGCGAGTCGGCCAATGAGGCGCTGCGCGCGGGGCGGATTGTGCGCCGGCTGCGGGATTTCGTCTCGCGCGGTGAGACGGAACGACGGGTCGAGCCATTGCCGGCGCTCATCGAGGATGCAGTCCGTCTTGGGCTAACCGGTGCCCGCGAGCGGGGCGTGCGCAGCTTCGTCTCGCTCGACCCTTCCGCGACCCACGTCATCGCAGATCGTATCCAGATCCAGCAGGTGCTGGTCAATCTGCTGCGCAACGCCGTCGAAGCGCTGCGGAACGGTGAAGTGAGTGACATCACGACATCGACCTCGCGCGAAGGCGGGCAGGTCCGCGTCTCGGTTGCAGATACCGGACCGGGGCTCGACCCGGCAATCGCGCCACGGCTGTTCCAGGCGTTTGCGTCGAGTAAGCAGGACGGCATGGGCTTGGGCCTTTCTATCTGCCGGACCATCGTGGAGGCGCATGGGGGGCGGATCTGGGCCGAGCCGGGCGACGAGCGGGGGACGATCTTCCACTTCACCTTGCCGGCCGCACAAGCAGGAGACGCGGAATGACGGAGCGGCGGCTCGTCCACCTGGTCGATGACGAAGATGCAGTTCGTCGCTCGGCGGGGTTCCTGCTCCGAACGTCCGGCTTTGACGTGCGGACCTATGTATCTGGCGTCGCCTTCCTTAAGGAGCTCAAGGACGCGGAGCCCGGGTGCGTGCTCCTCGATGTCCGCATGCCCGAGATGGATGGGCTGGAAGTCCAGCAACGGTTGGCCGAGCGCGGCGTGCGGTGGCCGGTCATCATCCTGACCGGTCATGGCGACGTGCCGATCGCCGTACAGGCCATGAAGGCCGGTGCCGTCGATTTCCTGGAAAAGCCGTTCGACAAGGCGACGCTCCTGCGGGCGCTCACTGCAGGGTTCGGCATCTTCGACCAGCATGACGCTGCCGCAGCGTCGGCGCAGGAGGCGACCATCAGGATCGCGGTGCTGACGCCGCGCGAACAGGATGTGCTGCGCGGGCTGGCGGACGGTCTCCCCAACAAGACGATCGCCTATGATCTTGGCATCTCGCCCCGAACGGTCGAGGTGCATCGCGCCAATCTGATGACCAAGCTCGAGGTTCAAAGCCTGTCCGAGGCGCTGCGGCTGGCCTTCGCGGCCGGCTACGGGTCGCAGGAGCGGACATCTACGTAGAGCGCTGCCCGGCTTTCCAGAGCATTCCAGCGCGATGGAACAGGAAACCAAGGCAGGCCTCGCGGTTGTCGTCGAAGACGATGAAGCGGTACGGCGATCGCTGCAGCTGCTGCTGCATTGGCGCGGATATGAGGTGCGTGCCTTCGGTACGGCCCAGGCGAAAGTCGACGATGACGATCTCTCGTCGGTCAAGCTGCTCGTGGCGGATTACCTGCTGCCGGATGGCGACGGGATCGGCGTTCTCCGGGCGCTCCAGCGGCGGGGCTGGACGGGTCGCGCCGTCCTTGTGACCGGCCACCCCAGTGCCGGGCTCAAGGATGCGGCGCTTGCCAGCGGCTTCGATGCCGTGCTGGAAAAGCCGATCAGGCAATACGAGTTGTTGGGTGCACTCGGACGCTAGGCTGTCACCGCCCCTCCCCACTGGGGAGGGGCGAGCAAACGGGTTCAATCCTTCTTGACGTCGATCCGTCTGACCCGGCTGGCGGCGTTCTCGTCCTTGCGGACCTGGATGGTGAGCACACCCTTCTTGAAATGAGCCTCGATCTCCGCCGGGTCCGCATCCTCGGGCAGCTGGATGCTGCGGGCGAAGGCGCCGTAGCGACGCTCGCTCAGCAGCGTACCGCCTTCGTGCCGCTCCTCGTCATGGCGCTTCTCGCCCGAGATCGTCAGGGGGTCCGGTGAGAGGATGGTCAAAATCGTACGCTCTCATGACTGCCATCCGAGACGCTGGCCGAGTTTACTCCTTCGCTGGCCTCGAGACCAGCGGTCGCATTGACCTTGGCGGGTGTGCCGCGGGCGCCTGATCGACGACGATTGATCATGCTC
>Ga0302136_1000112_pt1 | contig 39959 bp, 52 predicted proteins | sample CBN3_20m_MG_FD_203116 | JGI IMG/M metagenome (GOLD analysis project Ga0302136, IMG submission 203116) | Marine microbial communities from Western Arctic Ocean, Canada - CBN3_20m | ecosystem: Environmental > Aquatic > Marine > Oceanic | place: Canada: Western Arctic Ocean | collected 2017-09-15
GAGGAAGAGGAAGAGGAAGAGGAAGAGGAAGAGGAAGAGGGAGTCAAAGCGGGAGTACCCAAAGCCGCGTACCCCGATGTAAAGGGGTTTATCGGGAGTTTGAATGGTGTGGAGGGTAAAGTTAAGTATGTAGACCTTCACATGATCAAGGGATTTCTGGATGATGTATCAGTGGGAGACGATACCACATCTTTCAGCAAATGTACTACAAAATGTTCAGCCGATGTTCTCGGTAACCCCAAATTGGGTGATGTTCACGAGGAATGTAAAACCGAATGCAAGAATTTTACAAGTAGTGTGTGTAGGATTGGATGTAAACTCGATCCAGATGATAAAGTTTGTAGTTCCGATGGTCTATGCGGTGAATTTTTACCCTAAATAGGAGTCCTTTCGAATCCATAAATTACATATCCATTTTTCACCAGACTTTACAGGTAACCCACCATGTAAAGCCTTGGACGTTATATTTTCATAAGTATCTAGTGTGTTAAAAAAGAGAGCATCACCCGCGTGTAACTTATATTTCTCCCCGAGAATAGGAAAATATGTCTCCCCACCTTCATAGTCATCATTTAGGGCTAAAATGAATGTATAAAGTCGTTTATTTGTATCATCTACAAAGCAGTCTTGGTGTGGTTTATAATGACCATCGTTATCGTATTTAAGAACTTGAAGCTTTTCACAATTTGATATAGGTCTATCTGTGTATTTAATACATCGTTGAATTACACCATTCACTATCGGGTCGTCTTTAGAAAGCCATGCTGTTTTACTTTTTCTAACAGTTACATCTACAATCTTACCTTGTGTAACCCTAGATTCCTCGAGTTTACCCTCTGCACTTCTAATTATATATGATCGTTCTTCATCGGTTATAAACCCTTTTATAACCCTAGGTTTCTTATACCGTGGTAGTATGTACAAAAACAGTATAATTAGAGATACGAGTAAGAGTATCTTCATAGTACTACTAAATATTAATATCTTTCGGATTTGTGCAATTATAACGCCCCCTAATAGATTTAAGTATAGTATTTGAATAGTTTATAATTTCTTTTATTTCAAATATAACTTGATCTTGTTTACTAGGTACAAGTGTATATTGTCGGAGGAGATCACCACACGCATTGGCGATGAGTTCATAGACGAGGGAAACTTCCCTAGACTTATCTAAAAACTTTTCTTGACGTTGTAAAAATATTCTAAACATCTCCTCCGTAATGTCATTGAGCATATAACTAACACGATAGTTTACATTATCTATATCATCTGTATTCAAAAATATAAGTTCGTGTTCCAATTGATTGATTAACATCGCATATTTCAGTATTTCATCGGGTGCTTTTTGTTCACGGAGTTCTCTAAAAGATGGTACACCACCACAAGGAATATCCCCGTGTTCCCTTGACGACATCATTTTCTTCTTAAATTCCATAAAATGTGGATTGTGAATGCGACCAGTTTCTATCTCACCAGTTCGCCAATTGAATGCTGTATGACAACTTATACACCACATTTGTGTACACCCACTCGTTTTGTGTATAACAGTTCCACACTTTGGACAGGATTTACTATCCTTATTTAGAAGTTCCATCGTCTTTACAGTTTCTGGGTCACATACGTGGTCTACATCCAATATTTCATTACACTCCTTACAATAGCGTTTATTACACAAACCACAAAACCACTCTTGATTCAAAAATCCTTTACATTCTTCACTGGGACATTGTCGTATAAATGTCCGTGACTCTATGTTTGTATGCACATTTTCATTACGAAGATAATTTATGTGATTATATGTACGCTCCATATCTCTGAACAGTTTAAGTATACTCGGGTGTAGTATCAGACTATTAAAATCGGTTTGATGTATGTGATGCAGTTCTATAATTCGTTCCCTCTGATCGCGAATAATAACTCTCAAATGTCGTATATTTATTATTCTCTCAACTTCGGGTTGCGTTCCCGGCATCAACCCTCGCTCACGGTCGAATAACACATTTTCCCGATGTTCTCTGTACTGTTTGAGTCTAAACACTTTACTACAAAATGAGTCAATGAATTCTCGATTCCAATTATTCTTACACTTCATGCAATGTGGATCTTGGAAGGAGGACAATATATATTTTTGACAACATGAACTACAACATGTCAAATCGCAAAAAGAACATTCAACTATTTTACGATTTGTTTTATTGAACTTTTCACAACATACATCACACATGTTCGTTAATATAAAGGGACTTTATTTCTTTAAATTACAAATTACTGACTGGTTATCGCATCATTTCGGCCAGCAATACTTTTAGGATTGACACGCCACAAACTGAGACACCTTTTCCCACGCGTCTGAAATCTTATTCTCATATAATGTTTTCGCAAAAAATAACGTCATTTCCGCATCCCTGTATGACATGTAGGAATGCCCGTACTTCTCATATATCATTGTAACATCATCGAGATTGTTGCCACACCACTCCTCTATATCCTTATCTGTCATATCCCTATGTAGACCCTTTTCGATGAAATCGGCAACCTCGTCGCTGAGAGGCATGTCGGTAATCACGGTACAGTCGTCGTCGGGGTGATTCATTTTTTTACTTATTTTTTTAAATAATTACCTTTTACTTAGGTCTCGTAATCGCCTAGCTTCCACGTTTACTTTCGCTGGGCTAAATCTAGGGTTGTTTTTCTTCACTTTCTTCTTCAGATTCTTTAGTACAGCCCTGTTATCGACGCGGCGTTCCGAACGTGGGCGAGTATTCACTTTCTTCATAGATTCATTTCTACGAATCGCTCCTTCGATCCGCCCACGAAGTTTCGTTACGTTTGTTCGAGATTCCATTCGGTTGATATTTCTACCGAAGTTTGTACTCGTATTCTTTGCCAATTCCCGGAGTTCAACCTTTTTAGCATTTATGAAATTCTCACGGGAACCATACTTCATCTTCTTGGCTTCATTTGAATTCGCATTCGCGTTTGAGTTGTAGTTAGATACTACAGAGTTTGTATTATTGTTCTTATTCTTCACTTGAATTTCTACAAGTTTGCGTCTCTCATCAACATTATTCACAAACTTTACAACTTTTCTTCGGTGATTCATCTTCTCAACTTTGGTCAACCCCATCTTGGTGTACTTGTTTTCGATATCTTTACGAAGTGAAGTCTTTTCATTCAACTTATTCTCAATATTTTTCAAATCTCCTAGGGTCTCTGCCTTTCTCAACTCACGTGCCCAAATACCGATTTTACCCTTTAGGGGTCCCCTTCTTTCTATGAAAACACCCTCATTATCTGGTCGCAAGTTTAGTTCCCTTGTAATCTTGTTTTTGAGTCTATTTCTCTCGGAGTTAAGAGTAAGAGATGTGGCGGAAATTTCACCGTTATTGTTATTATTAGCGTTTGAAAGACTGTTTTGCAACTTTCTAGTGTTACTCAACGTGGTTGCATTTCGTTTAGCGTTTCCCAGTGTTTGGTTAGTGGTATTGAATAAGTTCATTAATTTCTTCTTATTCGCATTTGGTAATCCCAAATTGTTTATGTGATTACTTAATTCAGTGGATTCGGAGTTTTTGTTGTTAAATATTGGGTTATTCTTCATATTTGGTTCAAATACAGGATTATTGATTTTCGTCGTTTTATTATTATTGTTGTTGCTGTTACTCAAGTTATTGTAAATTGGTTTTTTAACAATATTAGATGATATATCATTCTTTAGTTTATTCAAAATTTCATTCGTAAGTTTATTGACATTTTCAGCCGCCCGCCCACCTCGCCGTATCTCTTTTTTCACCTTGTTCACCTTGTTCACCTTGTTCACCTTGTTCACGTTGTTGGTGGTTATCATTTTATTTACAATTTCTTCAGCGATTTCATCAGATAGGGAATTGACGTTTACATTAACCCTATTTTTCTTACTGACAGAATTAAGCTTCACTTCTCTGTTCACTTCACGGAAAACTGCGTTTACGGTTACGTCATCAGTCATATTTTCTGCAACAGTATTAACTTTTTTGGCACGAGTGACATTGGTTTTATTAATAGAAGTATCGATGTTTTTACGCATCTCTTGAACTATTTCATTAGTTAGATTCTTAGGGTTAAGCTTCACCCCCTTATTCACTTCATTAATAATAGCATTAACCACCACATCTTCAGTCATATTTTCTACAGCCTCATTCTTAGCGACGACGAGAGCTTCATTCTTAGCGACGACGAGAGCCTCATTGTTCACTTCATTAATCACGGCATTATTAACCATGTCATTAACCATCGTATCTACGGTGGTATTCTTCTTACCACCCTTGAAATAGTTCATGAAGCTTTTACCCTTCTTAGCAGGTTGTTTCATCGCATTTTGACGAACTAATTGAGGAACCGCGTTCTTCTTACCACCCTTGAAATAGTTCATGAAGCTTTTGCCCTTCTTAGCAGGTTGTTTCATCGCATTTTGGCGAACTAATTGAGGAACCACATTCTTCTTACCACCCTTGAAATAGTTCATGAAGCTTTTGCCCTTCTTAGCAGGTTGTTTCATCGCATTTTGGCGAACTAATTGAGGAACCGCGTTCTTCTTACCACCCTTGAAATAATTGAAGAAGCTTTTACCCTTCTTAGCAGGGGGTGTATTTCCACTGATACCATTGTTGGGCACCTTGTTGTTGGGTACATTGTTGTTGGGCACCTTGTTGTTGGGCACCTTGTTGTTGGGTACCTTGTTGTTGGGCACCTTGTTGTTGGGTACATTGTTGTTAGGTACCTTGTTGTTGGGCACCATGTTGTTAGGTACCTTGTTGTTGGGCACCTTGTTGTTGGGTACATTGTTGTTAGGTACCTTGTTGTTGGGCACCATGTTGTTAGGTACCTTGTTGTTGGGCACCTTGTTGTTTGACCTGTTAGGCACGACGGGCTTCACATTGTTTGGCTTCACGTTAGGGGGTCGCGGTGGACCTGGCGTCGGGGGGAGTGGGGGTGTTGGTACTACCCTACGTCCGTTTAAGAAAGATGGTACACCACCAGTTGGGGGTCCACCAGTTAGGGGTCCACCAGTTGGGGGTCCACCACCCACACTCGCTTTTTGTTGTAAAAACGCAGGGGTTGTTATAGGTGGGGGGCGAGTATTAGTCTTAGGGAAAAATGGTACGTTAGCCGTTTTCATAGTCTTTGGTGTCAAACCCCTGTTACTCATGAATCGTACACGTTTTGTTGTTGCCTCTATTAACTCTTTCTTTGTCATAGTATCGACCTCCACTATACCAACTTTCTTCGCTATTCGGACAAGTTCATCGCGCTTTGTGGTGGGATCAAAGAGTAAATCATAATTCCTGTTACCTAGTAGAGTTTTTCCCTGTTCAGAAACGTTGTTTTTAGTTATTTTTGTATCCTTCGTGTTTACATTTCCTGTAATTGTGGATAAAATCTTCGCTGCTGTGGTCTGCACTGCTGCGGGAGCCTTCGCTGCTGTGGTCTGCACTGCTGCGGGAGCCTTCACTACTGTGGTCTGCACTGCTGCGGGAGCTTTCACTGCTATGGGAGCCTTCACTGCTGTGACTGGGGATGATTGCCTTTTACCAAGTTTAATAGGTTCGGATATATCCAAAAACTTGAGACGTTTCAATATGGTGTCTACTAGTTGACTTTTAGTCAACGCTTCTACCTTTTTGATACTGATCTTGGCAGCAATTTTCTTCAAAATGACTCGACTAGATGACTTGTCGAATAACTTGTCGTAATCACTCGAACTCAATGGTGAGTTCTTATCGAGTAGGTACGTCCTGTCGGATGTAAGGACCAATGGGGGTAGGGGTAGCTTCCCTGCCTGGATATTGGTATACGCTTCACAAATCTTATTTTTTGTTAGTTTAGTCGTTTTTCCGGTCTTGATTTTAACAACGTTCCGGAGTACTTTCACACTCGCGCTAGATCTGCACGGGTCTTTCATATAGTTTAAACTAACAAAAAAAAGTAATTACATAGTCAAATATCCTAAATTATATAATCTGACTTTTTCTTCATAACTCATATTGAAATCAAATATGTTTGTATTTTTTACATTTATTTCTAAAACCTCAATCGGGTGTACATCTTCAACACGATTAGATAGGGTTGATCTAATTAGAGTCTCAACAAACTGTCTAGGGTTATCTATTTTTTCCTGGTATCTTTGATCCATTTTAATTTTCATGCAAAACACTTCGTGTGGTTTTTTCTGTAAAAACGGTACGAGTGGGTATTGCTCCTTTGTACCACCATCGACGTACGTTTCACCATTGTACGTCCCACAAGCAAAAATAAACGGGACTGCCATACTCATACACACGGCATCGATGACTTTCATATTTGGATGTGTATCTTTAGAGAAATAGACTGTTTCCCCGCTATTCATACAAAATGCGGAAACATATATTTTCATTTCCAAATCATCAAAGGTTGGATCAGATCCACATATATCTACTAATTTTTTGCGTATAGGCCCCATATCAACAAAACCAAATTTGTTAAAAAAGGAGCCTATACGTATTTTAACAAAACTGGGAATATTAATTGATAAAGATAAATTAAGAATTTCATCGATAGACATCCCCTTAGCTAAAAATAGAGCTATGATTGCACCAGCTGACGATCCGGAAATCTCCTGAACATCTGCTAGTTTAGATTCTCGTGCCTTCAATGCACCAATGAGAGAAAAGATCCCCATTGAGGCCGGCCCGAGAATGAGATACTTCATCTTCTTACTTAGTAGAACTGAGGAAATTGGCGACGTAAAAGCGCAAACACTAGGGCGTAGACTACCGAGTGGGTCAATACAGCTTCCAGACTCATCTGTCCAGACCCGGTAAGACCTCCCGATTTGGGGGGGATGGTAAGCAGTAGACCGGGGCTCAGGGCGATGAATAGGGCTGTGGTCACAATGAGATCGGTCTTTGTGAGGACGAGACCCATGACCTTGGCGATCAGGCTGTACACTAGAAAGAATACGAGTCCGTGGAAAAAGACGGACATTTTGTCGGTTTTGCGGTTCATGAAAGACACTTTGGATCCATCGGTGGTTAATAGCACACCGGGGCTTAGTGCCAAAAAAAGCGCCGCGGGGATGGCGACTTTCTGCGTCGTGAGATCTGGTAACATTTAATATATACACATATAATTTTTAGAAAAATCCATAAAGTCGTAAAAGGTGGCGCCGTGCATCATTTCTTCGTGAAGATGATTATTGTCAATAACCCGTCTGAGACTGGTCCAAATGTGTGCAACACGTTGTTCATACCATTTCGTCTGTTCCCCATCTTCCCACGTTACACGACCCTGGTTACTGTCGTGTTGCCAATAACAAAATTCAACAAAGTCACAAAATTCCCCTGTGTGTTCAATTTGTGCGTCATGTAGGAGTGTCCTGATCATATCCCACATCGTCCCGAGTTCATCTGAGTATGTGATTTCCCAATCTTCAATATTCAGGTGAGTGTCGTCATTAAATTCTTCTTCATCACTTACGTATGAATCAAAACCAGTGGTCGCTTCGTAAACGTACTGGCTCCAAACCATTGTGAGTTCTTACTTATCTTCATTATGTTGCTTTTCTTTTATACCGGTTAACGAGAGAGAGGTTGATTCTTTTGTTTTAAGCCCGTCCTTAATAGCGTTCAAAGCCCCTTCAACTTTGGCTTCGTCGCCACCAAAAAATGTGTGAAGCCCATCCTTCACAGCATCCTTACTCATACCCGCCTTTCGCACAGACTTGCGAATACTGATTTTTCCTTTCCTGAGGTTAATGGTATCAATGCCCTGCTCAACCATGTGTTTTTTCACATTTTCCTTGAGACGCTTCTCTTCTTGGTTGAGGATCTTGATATCAGCTTTCGCTTCAGAGAGTTGTTTGGTAAGTTCTACGAGTTTGGCGACGTTCCCAGTGAGATCATTGGAAACTGAAGCCATAGTATATTAATCTAGTATGACCAAATCTTTAAGCGCACAAACTGCGCTGCATCAGATCGGGGACAATGGTAGAGTTGTTCCACACGAAGGGATCCTTGGGGTTGGGGGGATCCGCGCGGATTTGTTGGTTGGCATTGCGGAGGTTGCCACCGATAGTTTCGGGGAAACCCACTTGCTGACGGGGTTCAAGGAAGTTTTGTCCCTTGAGGATGTCCTCTGGGGCAAACTGACCGAAATCCTCATCCGACGCCACCTCACGGGGGAGGAGGGACGAGGCGAGGCCGGTACCCTTCTGCATACCGGCACTCGCAGGGGCAGCCGCCGCAGGGCCGATCGCGGAACCGCTACCGAAGCCAACATATTCACGCTCGCTGATGGAATATTGGGATGTAGAGTTGAGAGTGGTGAGTAAGTAGATAACTACGGCAATGGCCACGAGAGTTACCAACTTAGACTGGTGGCGCTTGAGCATATTAGCGATCATCTTTTATATATTAATAAGAATTTTTTTATTGGTCGTCATCATCAACAAATGCATATTCGTCTGGGTATGTGTCAAGAATTGGGTCATCATGAACCCTGACCTGGACAATATTCCAAGAAGAGCCAAAGGCCTTCTTCGCGAACCAAAGTCCGGAAAATTCGAGGATGACGTCACAGGTTTTACCCAATTTCACAGTATCAAAATCGATATTTCCCTGTGCTGAGTTAAAAACCTTAGTAGCATCAATTCGGTCTCCTGTAATTTGATCGTTAGAAATGGTGGGGGTGTAAGCACCCTCAACAACCTTCTCCGAGAGGGCCTTTCCAAACCACGAAGATGCATTCTCGTGGGCGGCGATGAGATTTCCAGCATCCACAACCTTCAACTTATCCGCATTAGCCTCAGATACGAGGTCAAATACAACTTCCCCTGTAATTTCAGAAACCTTGACCTTGTTGAGTTGAACCATACACTTGCGCTTGGTATCATTGAGAGCCTTCACAAAATAGAGACCATCATCACCTTTGGTAGGGGGACTGTACAGCATTTATACATGTGATGCGTATCATTTCTTTAACCCAACAAATGGTATATTCGATGATTTATTGAGAATCGTTTTAGAAACCCAATCGTTCCTATTCGGTCTGTAACCGTACAACGTTTTCTTGACATTGAGATTTTTCGCAATCTTCTGTGCCTCTTTAGGTCTAAATGTTTGTTCATTTTTGACGTACGACGCATTGGTAACTGTCTTCCATTTCTGTGTTTTTAGATCAAAACGTTGATTCCCTGACGTTTTTTCGTAATTATTACTTATCTTTGTGTTGGGAACAACTGTTTTTAATCCATGCACAAGTTGTTTGGATAGACGTTCTTTCATGGGCTCGGTTGTGAACTGACTGTAATTACGGGGGTTTACCCTCGAAGCCGCCTTAATATTGACATTCCTGTACTGGGAAATGAGGGGCATAGGTTTTGTACTAATCTTAGTTCGAACCTTTTTGAAGATATCATCGATGGAATCGGTTTGTTTGACACTCTTACTGAACATCTTCCCCAACACAATCAAGCGTTGCCTATCCTTCTCCTTCTTCTCTGGGCGTAGTTTGAGTTTATGCATCAGATAGACATCCTCAATTAAAAACTCTTTACTGGCAACGAAAATCTTATTGTTAACGACCATTTTACCAGTTTTGGCGTTCCGGTAAGTAACCCCCTTCTTTTTAGTTCTGGAAACATCTGATCCGAACTCATTTGGGCGCATGAATGGGATGTCGAGGATACCACCCATTGTAAAATCTTGGATTTTACCAGTTTTTGGGGACAAGTACCGGAGATTGAGATCTAACGCAAACAGCTCAACGTCTATGAACACGTCACCCTTCCCTGGGGTATTGTCACCCCTCGTCTTTTTCTTCTTGATGAGGGTGTATCTTCTAGTTACAAACGGTCCCTTGTTTTTGAATCCTATACCCAAAAACTTTGTGAGTTTACCCTTCTGTTCCAATATACGGTTTCTGATGCGTATATTTAAACGCTGTGAGAGCTGACCAAGTTTATTCCATAACAACAGTTTTAATGCTTGGAGTTTCCCAAAATACTTGGCATCCGTTTTCATGCGAGGGACGAATTTCGCGTCAATATCACTCGTGACGATACGATCTTTGAAATCTACGTACATATTGAAGGCTTCACCACCACTGACGATGAGATCACCCGAAGAACGTAGAAAGTCAGTCAGTTCTCCAACAGTTTGGAGGATGATATCTCGAATGGAATCTGTTACAAAGACATATATCATTTTTTCAAAGTCTTTACCAGGGTATGTACTGTGAATCCGATCCCTGAATTTTTTCAGGTCCCTCGGTTCATCCCGATCGAAATACTTTTTGAGCTTCAGATCTTTGAAAAGAACATTATCATTTACAAATTTGTCAATGGTCTCCCTTGGGTAAGTCTTTTCATCCATTATTATATTGTGATATAATATTATGGACTGTGGCGTCATTGACGAATGTAGATGCTACACATTTAAAGGTGTGGGAAACCCAACGAAGAATCAATTCTGTGGCGCGCGACGGGGTGTCAATGTCGCACCGTGTCCGAGTGCGTGTTGTGCTGGTGGATGCCCTGGTCAAACCCCAGGTACCCCACCTAGGCAACCCTTCAGGATCCTGAAGCGCCCCTCGAGTAGTCGCAAGAAAAGTGTGTTTTTTAACCGTGATTATATGTTTGGTTTCTTTACGATAATCACCTTATTCTTTCTCGTGTTTTATGACTTAAAGATTAACGCTGTAAAAAAGATATAATGTCTTTTGAAACCATTCAAACCGAAATCACCGCCCTCCGCGCCGAAGTTAAGACTCTCACCAAGCTCATCCGTAAGATCAAGAATACCCAAGAGGATCCCGATGGTGAAAAGGCTAAGAAGCGTGCTGAGAACAACGGGTTCAACCGAAAGCAGGAAATCACACCTAAGTTGCGTGAATTCCTTGTACTTCCCGAAGGTGATCTCATTTCCAGATCTGAGGTGACTAAGTTTATCAACAAGTACATCCTCGAGAAGGGTCTCAAGCACCCCGAGAACGGTCGCCAAATTGTCCTTGACGACACGCTCCGTGCTCTCCTCGCCCCACCCCCTGAGGTTGTGGTGACCTACCTGAACCTCCAGAAGTACCTGTCTCCTCACTACATCAAGAAGGAACCTGTAAAGGCTTAAAAAAATAAAACATACTCATAATAACAATGTTGTCTTTCCCAACGAAAGAACAAATTGAAAAACTTGTTGGTACAAAGATAAAAAATCTAGATTTGTACCAAAAGGCTTTTACGCACAAATCTGCCATAAAAGAATATGAAAATCTAAATGAATCCTTCGAAACCCTTGAATTTATTGGTGATTCCGTCCTCGGATTCGTAATCACCAAATTTTTATTCGATCGATACGAGAGTCGCCAAGAAGGTTTCCTCACGAAAGCTCGTACAAAGCTCGTTCGCGGTGAAACCCTAGCTAATATCGCAAAATCCCTCAATTTGAATACTATGGTCATCATGGACGAGAAGGGTATGCGAAATGGGTGGAATAATAACCCCAAAATTCTAGAAGATGTTTTTGAGGCAATCATTGGGGCTATCTATATGGATCTAGGACTCCTTCATGCGAAGGAGTTTGTCCTCCGGATTTACACCAATCCAGAACTCATCGATTTGAATTCTATAATGGTGGATGACAACTACAAGGATCATCTGATGCGTTATTGCCAGGTTAACAATCACCAACTCCCGGAATATCGGGTGGCGAACCATCAAGATGGTAATTTCTTCATCGATGTGTACATCGACAATAACTTTGTGAGTCGGGGTATCGCAAAAAGTAAAAAACAAGCTGAACAACTTGGTGCACAACTATTTTTTCAAGGAATTGAATATTTGAAGAAAAATGGACACATCCCATCTACTTAAAAGAATGGTTCCTTAGATAATTAAGATGCATCCTAACGTCAAAGCTCTCCTAGAACGTGAATATGCCGCACAGAAGTCAGAAGAATGGCTCGCTCTCCGTGGTAATATGTTGACTGCGAGTGATGCAGCTACAGCCATCGGTGTGAATAAATATGAAACACCCGCCGATCTGCTACTAAAAAAATGTGGTCTCGGTGAAAAGTTTACGGGTAACGCAGCCACACGACACGGAGAGAAGTATGAGGATGAAGCGCGTATTTTATATGAAGAGCGACATGGGGAGGTTGTACACGAACTCGGTTTATGCCCACACCCCGAACTTTCTTGGCTCGGTGGGAGTCCCGATGGTGTATCCGAATCTGGTAAACTCGTGGAGATTAAATGCCCCCCAATGAGACAGATTATACCTGGGGAAGTCCCCATCCACTACATGCCCCAACTTCAATTGTGTATGGAGATTTTAGACTTAGAAGAGGCAGATTTTATTCAATACAAACCAGCTGAAACAAATTGGCCCAAACCTGAGGAATTCGACGTTGTGAACGTGAAGCGTGATCGTGAGTGGTGGACGACTTATCTCCCAGTTATGAGGGAATTTTGGGACAAAGTCCTCTATTTTAGAGAACACATTGATGAACTTCCCAAACCTAAGTTGAAGAAAACCCGTGTGAAAAAGGAAGTTGAACCAGTTGTCTGTAACATCGAGCCGCTTTCTGACGAGGACCCCTATGAGGATGATTGACGACCAGTATGCACTGGCGACAAAGACCCTAAATGGGCGTCTATTTGCCCCATACCAAAAGGAGGGGGTGATGTGGATGCTTAATATGGAAAATCAAGAAACTGGTCCCAAGGGTGGATTCTTATGTGACGAAATGGGTCTGGGTAAGACCGTGCAGCTTATTTCTACTCTCCTAGGGAATAAGAAAAAGCGCACACTCCTCATCGTACCCAAATCTATAATCACCCAATGGTGTGAGGAAATTGTAAAATTTGCACCCGATCTCAAGGTGAATATTTTCGATGGATCTGCACGCAAAATTGATCACACTTGTGATATTACCATTGCACCGTACACTGTCATCACCGTCAAGGGTGCTGAGAATGGAGGTGTCACCCCCCTACACTATGTCAAATGGGACCGCATCATTCTAGATGAGGCTCATGAAATCAGAAATAAAAGTTCAAAACTCTATAAGAGTGTGTGTCGTTTGAAATCCGACATCAAGTGGGTTGTCACAGGTACCCCTGTATTCAATTCAATGAATGACTTTGTGTCCCTGTGTGTATTCTTTGGTTTTGAAAAGTCGAGTGTTCAGGCGATGACCAAGGATATCAAGGATATCTACATTCTTCGACGAACGAAGGATGATTTGGCAAAAATCAGTGAGCGTTTGCGATTACCCGACTGTCACTTTGAAAATGTCGAGCTTGATATGTTTCCAGATGAAAAGGCCCTCTATGAGTTTGTCTTTCTGGAAGCACAGGGTGTGATTAAAGATGCTTTCAAAAATGCCCAAAGTCTCAATTCCAAGAACATGATAATTTTGGAGTGTCTTCTTCGTGCGAGGCAGTGTATGATTTGGCCACAGATGTATCTCGATGGGGTGGCTTCAAAGAATGGAGTTGTACCCACGAAGTGGGAGGGTGTCTCCAATAAAATGGAAACCCTCATTCGTTTGATTGATGAGCACCCCACTGAAAAGAGTTTGGTATTCTGTCAATTCCGTGGTGAAATGAATTACATTCAGTCACGGATGAAATGTCCCGTATTCCGAATCGACGGGTCTGTACCCAAGGATGAGAGGGTCAGGCAGATCAACTCTTTCAAACAATTTTCGAGTGGGGCTGTTTTCATCATCCAGATCAAAAGTGGTGGCCAAGGTCTCAATCTTCAGGAGGCAACGCGTGTATATATCACAGCCCCCTCATGGAATCCTGCCACTGAACTCCAAGCGATTGGTCGGAGTCATCGCACAGGACAACATCACCAGGTGTATGTTAAAAAGCTAGTTTACAAAGAATGTCCGCGTTTTGTCAGTGTGGAGGAAGAGATGATGGCTCTCCAGGGGCATAAATCTGTTGTGTGTTCACAGGTGCTGAATGATGAGCGCGTGAAGACACAAATCCCAGTGAACAGAACTACAGACAAAATATCTATATTGGACATCAAAAAAATTTTCAGAGCGTAAGATAAATGACTGTTGGTTCCCGCGCTGAAGTATTCCATGGCAATGCTAAACAAACGAGTGGTGGTCTCACCAAGAAAGACCTCAAGATGAAGGATGGTAGGATCATCTCCAAGGCGGCGAGTAAGGCTTCCAAGAAGTCCTACAAGAAGACCGCGTTCAAGGCTTTCGTCGATTTGGCGAAGAAGAAGTCCAAGGATGGTAGCTTCCACAGGGTTCCCAAGGCTGGGACCAAGGCGTACGAAAAGATGGTAGCGTAAAAAATCTAGGTACTAAATAAGAATGACTGTAGAGTTATGGAATTATTCTGTCCGTAAGGCGAAAGAGCGGTTAAATGTCGATAGATCCAAATTTATGAGAATCCAGGGAAAACTTCTCAAGGAAGCTCAGGGTATTTATCATATTTTATTGACCAAGCCCAAACGCCGAGTGAAATCCAAGGCGACTAAAAAATAGTTTGTAATAAAAAAAATATCAGTAAATACTAAATGGCCCCAGCCAAGAAAACTAAATCTGCGGGCGGATCTTTTATGAACAAGATGAAGTCACAGGGTGCTGCCATGGCAAAGAAAGCACAGTCTCAAGGACAGGCTTTAGCTGCGAAGGCCAAAGCCCAAGGACCCGGTATGATGGCTCAAATACAAGCGAAGGCGAAGGCCGCGGCTAATAAGGTCAAGGCACAAGGTCCCGGGCTACTCGCCCAAGCGAAGGCCATGGCTAACAAGGCAAAGGCTGCCGCCCCCGGTTTGGCTGCCCAAGCGAAGGGTATGGTTAACAAGGCGAAGGCTGCCGCTCCCGGTTTGGCTAACAAGGCGAAGGGTGCCGCCACTGGTTTGGCTGCCATAGCTAAAGGAAACAACGCGACAACCAATGGTGCTGGCGCGGTGTCACCCAACAAAGTGAATGGTAACAAAAATAAGATAACTAATGGACGAGCCAATCAAAAGGGTAAAGCGATAGCTAATAAGGTGCAAGCTGATGGTCGCAAGATGGCTGAGAATACGACGACTCAGGCACTTGCCGCCATCGAGAAGGGTCGCAATATGGCCAAGAAAGCGCACCGACAAGCTATGAACATGGCTCAACAAGCTCACAACCAAGCCCTTGAGAAGGCTCGTATAGAGGCCCAAGGGAATGGCTTACAATATGGTGAGGAAATGCCAATGAACTATATGGATAACTCTGGGCGACGTATCATGCAAGGACCCAATGGAGGTGCTTACGTGAACATGCCCAATGGTATGCGCAATTACAAACCAAACGCGGCGTTTATGAACCAGGTTGGTTCCGGTATGGTTTCACCTGTGGGAGGTCAGGGTACCCTCCCCCAAAATCTCCGTTATTAAATGATAAACTGGAACCCCTTTAGATTTTGCGGCTCATACACAACGAGCTGGTGAAGTTTCCAAGTACATCCGAACTTCTTGTTCAAGAAATACACACTATTCAGTTCAGCAATAGCATGACCCGAATTTCTTGAATAGAGACCGTTATGAACCTCACTCTTAATGGGAAGTTTATCAGAGTTGTAAACACCCGCCTTAATAAGTCCTTGATGATCTGTGTCAACCTTGACCCTAAATTTTGGTTCCCTATCTGGGGACTCTTTGATGTTTGAATTAAACATAGGCATCAATTCCTCCTTAGTCATAGGACTTCCGAAAATCTTATCACTTTGACGAACCACATCGTCAATGATCTTACCCTCGATTTCCCGAATTCCATCGTAAAATTTTTTAATGTAACTCTCTTCTTCATCACACCCCTTTAGGGCAAAGTCGATATTGTATTTGGTCAAACCCACTTCGGGTGTGAAACCGGATACACCGAAAGGCATATATAATCTCGGAAACTGAATACGCAGGGGTGTACCGTGCTTAGTGGACAACACAATCTTTCTGTTGTTATATTCGGCGATTTCGAGGTTACTGATTGCTTCATTTATTTTTGCCATGTCGTATCTATTTGTACATTAGTACTAAAACTTTAAGCTGAACACGCGACACAATCTGGTTCTAAACTAAATTGGATGGGGCGGGCTTTAGCCTTTGAGCGTAGATAATACATTCCAGTTTTGAGACCCGACTTCCATGCGTACATATGCATAGACGAAAGCTTTGATAGGGTAGGGCTTTCGATGAAGAGATTCATAGATTGTGACTGATCGATAAACCTCCCCCTATCGGCCGCCATATCGATTATACACTTCTGACTGATTTCCCATACGGTTTTATACAGCTGCTTGATGTCATCTGGGATGTCTACAATATTCTGAATTGACCCACCAGCTTTCACCATGATATCCTTCATTTCCTTTGACCAAAGTCCCACCTTTTTTAGATCGTCGACGAGATGTTTGTTCACCACAACAAATTCTCCCGCGAGGGTGCGTCTCAAGTAGATATTAGTCGTGTAGGGTTCGAAACACTCATTGTTACCCAAAATTTGGGCTGTTGAGGCTGTTGGCATAGGTGCCATCAGAAGACTGTTACGTAGACCATCCTTCTTGATACGCGCCGACATTTCAACCCAATCATATCTGTACGGGTATTTTGCTTCACCACTCCACATCTGGGGTTGAAGAATACCTTGGGACGCGGGTGAACCCTCAAAGGTTTCATACGAACCATCCACTTGGGCCAGTTCAGAACTCGATTCGAGGGAGGCGTGGTACATAGTCTCGAAGATTTGGGCGTTTAGTAAACGTGCCTCTTCGGAATCGAATGCGAGACCACACAAAATAAACACATCCGCGAGACCTTGGACACCGAGACCGATCGGGCGATGTCTCATATTGGAGCGCTTGGCTGTCTCCACTGGGTAGAAGTTTCGATCGATAACTCGATTCAGGTTTTTGGTCACAATTTTTGTCACTTCGTGTAGTTTGTCAAAGTCGAATGTCTTTGCCTCCCTATTTACATACTTTGGGAGGGCGATTGAAGCCAGGTTACACACCGAGGTTTCATCCTTATCCGTATACTCAATGATCTCTGTGCACAGGTTAGAACTCTTAATCACACCCAAGTTCTTCTGGTTACTCTTTTCGTTACACGCATCTTTGTAGAGCATGTAAGGAGTCCCAGTCTCCGTTTGACTCTTCAGGATGGCCTTCCATAAATCAGTCGCGGGAATGGTAGCGTTGGCCCGACCATCCTTTTCATACTCCGTGTAGAGTTTCTCAAACTCTTCACCGTAACAATCGGATAGACCAGGGGCCCTATCTGGGCAGAATAGGGACCAATCCCCACCCTCCTCAACCCTCTTCATGAATAAATCGGGGATCCAGAGACCCGAAAAGAGATCCCTGCAGCGCGCTTCCTCGTCACCTTGGTTAAGACGAATTTCGAGAAAATCCAAAATGTCTGCGTGCCAAGGCTCAATATACACGGCGATAGACCCCTTGCGACGACCAGCCTGGTTTACATAACGAGCTGTGGCATTGAAAACCCTCAGCATTGGAATGATACCATCCGACTGACCGTTTGTACCCCTGATACGAGACTTGTTTGAACGAACGTTGTGGACGTGCATACCGATACCACCCGCCCATTTACTGATTTGTGCACACTCCGTTAGGGTACCGTAAATACCATCGATGGAATCTTCCTTGTTGGCGATCAGGAAACAAGAGGACATTTGGGGGCGGGGTGTACCAGCATTGAAAAGTGTTGGTGTGGCGTGGATGAAAAACCCTTGTGACATTTTGTCATAGGTATCCATAACCGATGGGATATCTTTACCGTGAATACCGATAGAAACCCTCATAAACAGGTATTGGGGGGTTTCAACGAGTTTACCCTCAACCCTTTGTAAATAACTCTTTTCTAAGGTTTTCAGCCCAAAATAACCGAAATCAAAGTCTCGGTCGGGTTTAAGTATATCTTTTACCTGCTGGGCAACTTCCACAACCTCGTCTGTGATAACACCAGCTTTATGGAGCTTCCTCATGGCGAGATGGAAATTGTTGGGGCATACCTTTTGAATGTTACTGGCAATGATACGTGTAGCCAGGACTTCATAATCTGGGTCGGAGGTGATCATACCGACACAGATTTCAGCTGAAAGTATGTCGATTTCTTGGGTGGTAATGTTATCATACATGGACGAAAAAACCTGTTGGGCTACCTTAGATGAATCGCAATTGTTAGAGAGTTCATTGGTTAAATTCTTGATCCTATTGGTGACATTGTCAAATTTCATATCCTCAATACGACCTGAGCGTTTAATTACTTTCATATACATACTGTTAAATTTTTATTTTTAACTTACTTATTACATTTCAGATCTTTACCAAGATCCCTACTCCGGACAGAGACCGACCCGGCCACTTCGAGCTTACGGTTGGGTTGAAGAAGGTACGTGTTCACGAAGAAGGGCCCAGTCTCACCAGCCTTGGCAACTGGGGCATAAGATCCCACGAAACATTCTGGGGATTTACAGCTAATCTCGGCCTCCTTACCTAAAGTGGGGTGCTGGGCATACGCTTGATCGAAGTCAGAGAACTCAGTAGTGTTCAGCATTTACTATTTACATATAATTTTTTTCGGCGAGTATATTAAATGGGTGACAATCTTCATCTCAATTCTATGAAACAGACTAAGACTCCGCTGAACTCCCTCTTTTTTTCAGAGTTTAACATCGATCTTCTTCAGCGTGGAATTCGCCAGGCCTTTAAGAATCGAAGTGGTATCGCCATCGACTACCAGAACCCCGATGATTTGTACAGTATCATGCGGGTCGTTTTCATTAACAACTCGGGTGACCATAGCGTCCAAGTCAAAAAGCAGGTTAAGTACATGAACGAGCGCGTGATTGAGACGGCCCTGAAGCAGATCCAGACCGGTGTCTCTCAATATATGGCGTACGCGAAGGAAATTGATACAACTCGTACAATTATGGATAGGGCTGTAAATACCAGTACCGTTGGTAATAAACTTGGTCCAAATAACAAAATAGGTATCAACTAGTATAAAGTTACGAAACCCTTGTAGTATAAGTATGAGCCTGAACTACTACAAAACTGAGACTGAGAAGGTATGTAAACAGAAAGGGTGGGATCGAGCAAACGTGGATACAGTATGGCTTCTTCTCACTGAGGAGTTTGGTGAATTGGCCTCAGCTATTCGTCAATATAAGAGAACATTCAAAAAGATGAACTTGAAGAAGGAGAGGGGTACAGATGTGATGATGGAAATGGGGGATGTATTTAGTTATCTTTTTCAGTTAGCCCACATGCTAAATGTAGATTTGGATCAGATGTGGTGTGAACATCGAACTAAAATGAAGAGTAAAAAATATAATCTGAACTAATATTAATTATGAGTTCCCATATGCTCAACGATGAAGATGCGATCAATAAGGTGAACCCGTTTGTCACACACGGTTTCTCCCTTCCAGGGGGTGTGAGACAGACTGGTGATTTTGAAGAATTTTCAGAGTTAAAAACTGGTGTATGTAGCCCGATCACTGAAGACCAAAAAAGTGTATTTTGTGATTTCGGACTATGTGGAGAGCAAATTAAACCCACTATTGGTGAGGGTACCCTGCACCCCAAAAGAAATATAGATACGGGATTCACATGCCCATCAAAAAAGAAAACAGTGAAGGTTGGGGTTGCTAAACAAAAGCGAACGCCTTATTTTGGGGTTTTCCTCATTTTACTATTCATACTCCTGATTGTATTATATTCAGGACGCTAGAGAAGTATTCTAGACGACTGAGGTCAGTACACTCTTGAATAACATCTTGAAGATGTTTTTTACAAAATTTCTTGATAACATCTACTTGCCAAGCACTGTTCATATTAATAATCGGTGGCTGGAATGTAGGATCCAAAATTTTGCTAGAATGCGCGACACGGACGTAGGTATTGGTCTCATAGTCACTCAATAAGAAATTCTCGAGTGTGAGTTCAGCTATCTTTTGTTGAACCTCTACCGTCTTTTTCACCATCGTGTCCAAAAACTTGACATAAGAGATCGTTCTCTTGTGGGACTTGATTTGTTGCCAATCACCACTGGGTTCAGTAGAGATGTAATCAACGTAGGTTTCGTAGCACTTCCCCTTCTTAATGTAACGATCATATACGATTTCAACGTAAGACACCTTAGATTCTACGTCATAAACAGAAAGTGCACTCTTCAAAAAAGCGGTCGCCATTCTTTATAATACCAATTTCTTCTTTAAACACCTAAGTAGTCGATTATCATGTTGATAAGTATGCTTATATACGAACTGGATCACAGCAATGTATTCATCGATTGCAAATAACAGCTTTTCCTACCTATTGACGCTCGATGATTTCCGTGAAGCTCTACCCGCAGAACTCAAGCCGTCGTGGATCAAGATTACAACTATCACCATGATTTCACGGTTTGTGCAGCAGATTGATATCAAACGACTTCGTGCAATATTTGAGGATCTCGGTTCTTATACAATGAGACGATGCGGCACTAACAACGACGGGGGGTTTCAATGGAAATTGAAACCGACAACATTCTACAACCAGGTCACCCTTACCTACCACGACACCTACAGTACCAAGTCTGTGAAGGTGTTTCCAAATGGGAGTATTCAAGTTGCCGGGTGCTGTGATATATTTGACTGTAAACGTGTCATCACCCAACTTACCTACATTTTCAAGACCTTTCTGGACATTGAACATCATATCCCAGACGACTCATTTCGTGTCGTGATGATCAACTCCAATTTCAGTTTGAATTACAACGTCAATCTGATGAAAGTATCTGAATGGTTTGAAGAGTATAGTGACATTTTCAAGGTTTCATTCGAACCTGATCGCTATTCCGCTGTTAAAATCAAGTTCAAACCCGCGAATGATATGAAAGAAATCACTTGCAGTATTTTCAGTACTGGTAAAATTATCATTACTGGGGCTGAAACCCTCAAAGAGATTGCATTTGCCTACAATATTATCAATCAACACATCAACGAAAATGAGTCTATCCGGGTGTCCCGGACACAGGAAACGGATGTTTTTGACATTTACCTTGGGTACCGATGCGATCCATTCGTTAAACTTCTCAGAGAAAAAGGTTTCAAATCTTGGGTACAGACGATTACGAATAGGCAAATTAATTTCTAATTTTATAGTAACAATATGTCGCAGCGACTTGGAATGGCGGACGGACGGTGTTTCACTGTTAACTCCTCAGCCCAATTGTTTAACAACTATGTTATGAAGCAGAACAATATCACTTACGAAGACAACTACTCCTACAGGCAACTTCTCCAGAAGTCGGGACCCGAACTCTTTGACAAGATTCGATCGGATACCCAAGGTGTGGGCCCATGCACCAACTGCAACAAGCCCATGGTTGATACATCCAAAATTTACTAAATTATGTGAGCTAAATCACGGAAAAAACTTTATACACACTACTGTAGAATGCCAACATGCTCTATATGTCTGGGGGAAGTCCGATCAACGAGATCGAACCCCCCAATCCGATGCGGACATATATTTCATTCCCACTGTCTACAAGGGTGGAAAAATAAAGGTAAGAATACGTGCCCAGTATGTCGGAAAATTTTCGATGTTAATCAATTTAAGGTTGTTGTGTCAATACAGAACAATCACACAGCAGTATCTAACTCTGTGTCATTGATGGGTGAGTCTGTATTTGACATTCTCGATTTATTCGATATTAACTTCGATGTCCAGAATCAATTGGATTTAGACAGTATTCTTAACGATCTTGGGGTGGGTCTTGCCGACTTTGATCCCTCTATTCTTGACGCAGAATGAACTGCAGTACAACTTGTAATTTAGGGATGTATAATCCCGTGACGCTTTGCGAGGATCCTTTATCAACTTACCCTTGGCGTCCGTCAGTAGGGGTCCTGTCGCCCACCCACGTTTATGACTGAAAACATTAGCCCTAAATACAATACGCTTCCCTAATTCAAATTTACCAGCTTTCTTTATTTTTGAAATAGGAACTTTAAAGAAGTTCGCTACAGAGTTGACAGTGTCACCACTTTTGATTTTATATTCAACAACACCATGTTGTTTATAAAAATGAAAATCCCCATGTCGAATATAATTTGTAGGTCTCCCAGGTGAAACAAACATCATGACCTTGTAGTACCCCTTTTTGCATTTTTCGTTAGCCTTGGCAATGTACACCTTCTTGGGATTATCAGAAACAACCCTCTTAGGTAAATTTTTACACGTGGTGTAGTTGTGTTTTCCATTTGCTAAACCAGAACGATCCCCAGGGATGGATTTTTGCCAACGATACGCTTCGTAGTCACCTACAGCGTATGCGTAACAATTATTACTCGTGACACCAGTCTTACTCGACCATCGTCGGTTAGTGTACCGAGGCTCCGAACCACTCAAGGGGAGTCCACTCATCTTACAGTCTGTGTAGAAAAAAATATTAACATGTAATAAATGACGAACCACATCAAGGAAATGGCCATGTCCGAGACTCGCACTGACGCACTCAGGGAATTTTTGTTATTTCTTTTGACACTTCTCATCAGCACCTTCCTCATCCGTGTACTGTGGAACCGCTCCCTCGCGAAGCACATCTCCGTCCTACGACCTATCAGCACACTCGGTGATGCCTTCTTCCTCTCCGTAGCTCTCAGTGCTATCCGTGGCCTTTAAAACTCGGTATATCCGATACTGGTCTCACCATTAGGATGGATCATATAAGGGAATCCAGCTATATCCTCACACGATTCTTCATTACAGTTGATGAAGAGGTAATGTCTTTTCGTTTTATTTAAGTATTCCAATTGTTTACGAGTCCATTCACAGGTCATTGTCCCGTAAACAGTCCACTTCTTAATCGTATTAACATTTCCATTGATTACTTTCTTTTTCCCCGTCTGACTGAGAAGATAGAGATCGGCGATGAGAAGGATGATGAAGAGTATCATTTTTATAATATGCATATATTATTTATTATCTAGCAATCCCCGGTCTCTTCTTGGGTACCACCCCAGTTTTCATCACAGCAACTGCACGTGCATACGCTTTAGCCTTATTTACTGGTGTCTTTGGTTGTACAGGGGCAAGAACAACCCGTGTTACTGTTTTCGGTGGGAGTTTTGGTATAGCTCTCGATAATTGAGTCTCTCCAGTGAAAAAAGAAGACCCTAAGACCTTTTCAAAACCCGGTAAATAGAGAGTGTGTGCAGCATTACGATTCCCACGTAATCGGGCATTTTTTAGGTAGGTGGGACTGTTGTTTTTCATATACTCATCGGGAAACAACTTACGAATAAATTGGTACACCCGCCTCTCCTCCATATTGGAGGGTTGTTTTATTTGATGGAATATATCCTTCAAGAAAAAGTGTACATCATACAACTTGTGGGACTTTCTAGAAATTCCTATACTTTTGTAATTGTTCTCATTAATCAAAGGGTTTTTGACACGAGGGAAGAGGGCGAATCCAAAATCAATCATTACTGGTTCGACACCCCCATTAGAAATTGTGTATGATTTGTTATTCAATCTAATTTTAATATCCTTTTTGGGAACTTTCCGCACTAAAACATTTTCACCATGAAGATCGTGATGTCTAAATTTTGGGTGTTTTTTGTGAATCCTATACAAATTGTAAATGGTTTGGACTATCACAGATTTCATCGCATCGAGGGATGGTTTAGTTTTCAGCCATTTACGCAGATCTGTACCATCGATGACTTCAGTGTAGACAATCTGTTTATCTGGACACTCTTTATACAAATATGTCTCTGGTACACCAAACCCTTGTAATTTTTTAGCGATTGTATACTCCATTTTAGCTGGGTTCGATTTGAGAGATTTACGCAAATCCGCGAGTGTCACATTGTTACTGAGTTTGGGGGTCTCGATTTCTTTGTAAGCTACGTATCTTTTACCCTCATCATTGATACTCCCACGGTACACTTTTCCATACGACCCTTCACCAAGTTTTTTACCCTTCGACCCCTTCATGAAGGTTTTTGTTTTATTCATCAATGTATACAAGTGATCCTGTGGGTTACAACCTTTCTTACCTCTTAAAATTTTTTTCAAGTTACTCTCTATGTTTTTATTGGACATACTTACTTATTGGTAAGAAGTTTTTTCTTCAACTTACCAAGAAGGATATAATTATTTTACTTTTTTTTCAGAAACATCTTTTATAAAAGATCATGTTCTATTTATTTACTCATCAACTTCTTCAATTTCATCTTCCTCATCAACCTCAACCTCCTCCTCATCGGGTAAATCGAGACCCTGGAAGGCAAATGACGGAAGTTTCACGGACTGTTCCAGGAGACATTGTTGGAGACGGATAGTCACACCAAACTTGTTATCAATGAACCAGATCTGGTTGAAGTCTACGATGGCACAGACCTTCTGACCCTTCTCGACAGTGTCAAGGGTAACCTTTTCTCGTTGCATGGAATATGACTCTGGTACAAAAGTCCCGTCAGGCTTAGCCAAAACCTTCAGTTTGATTGTAGAGGGGTACTGCTCCTTTCCAGGGCGCACGATGGGCTTGTAGAGAGCTTCCTTGAGTACAGCCACATTGAAGTCCTTACCGAGCCACTCCTTGGAGTTCTTGGCGACTGTGTTCACGATGATATCGTCGAGCTCCTTGAGCTTGGCGTGAAGATCCATAGCTTCGGCGTTATCAGGGTCGAATGAGAGGTCAAGGGAATATGATGTGCGTCCCGTACCCTCATCAGTGAAAGAACTCAAACCGTAAGGAGAGCGCAGGAAGGGGAACTGTACGTATAGCTTTTTGTTGTCGCCGGCGTTAAGGTAGACAGCTTTGCCGCCATTCTTGTTTTTACGAAGTTTCGAAAAGTTTACAGAAGAAGTAGTGAAATCGGAGGAGCGTTGGATAGTGAGCGACATTTTGTATTTGGTTATATCTATATTATGTGGTCAAACTTTAAGTAGATTTTTTTTGTTAAATTACAGTAAAGACGAACATGGGTTTATTTAAAGATTGTGGCTGTGGTTGCAACGGTAAGAAACAACAGGATAAATTGACAATTTCCATCATTTCCGCTCTCACATTCTTTGTGATTGCCAACCCCGAGACTTTCCGCGTCGTGAGGAAATTCTTGGGTTCCCGTATCGCATCACCCACAGGGTGTCCCACCGCGGTCGGATTAGCCGTGCATTCGGTTGTATTCATGCTCGTTGTATGGGGTATGATGAACATAAAGAAGGACTCTGAATCCCCTTGTTCCAAGAAATCTAGGAAGGGTTCCAAGACTGTGTTAGCCCCAACAGTGCCTATGGTTGATGCACCCGCCGCAGAACCCGATTTCTCTGAACCCCAAATTGAACTGACCGACAGTGGTGTCGTGTTGGAACCCCAAGGACTTGAATCTGAGGGTACCTTATTTAAGTAAAATCAATAAAATGAAAAACCCCATCACATTTTACAATTGGTTAGAGCCAATTGTAAAAGGTTGAACGCGTGTATATGAAGGTTTAGAACTCCTCATCGAAACCAATGTCATCATTAGTATCGTCTAATTTACCGTAATCACCGACTCGTTTTTCGAAGAAGTTTGTTTTGCCATCTAAGCTTATATTTTCCATGAAATCGAATGGGTTTTTAGACCCCCATATGATTGGGACACCAATTTGTTTAAGAAGTCGGTCAGATACATACTCGATGTATTCAGACATTTTTTCAGAATTCATACCAATGAGGTTGCAAGGGAGGGCATCTATAATAAACCCCTTCTCGATCTCCACGGCTTCCTTGACTATAGAGTGAATTGTCTCAGTGGATGGTTTGTTACGCAGAAGCTTGAAGAGTTCAACGGCAAATTCTTGGTGGAGACCCTCGTCTCTAGAAATCAGTTCGTTACTGAAACAGAGACCAGGCATCAACCCTCGTTTCTTCAACCAGTAGATGGCACAAAAACTACCAGAGAAGAAGATACCCTCAACACAGGCGAATGCGAATAGTCGCTCAGCAAACGACTTGGATTTTGTATCAAACCACTTTAGTGCCCAGTTCGCTTTCTTCTCTATACAGGGGACTGTTTGGATAGCCTCAAATAGATGTTTCTTTTCCGATTCATCCTTAATATACTTATCAATAAGCTTTGAGTAGGTCTCCCCATGAACCATTTCATTGTGGCACTGGTAGGCATAGAATGACCTCGCCTCTGAGAGTTGCACCTCATCAGCAAAATTGTTATTGATATTCTCAAAAACAATTCCATCGGAACCGGCAAAAAATGCCAGGATGTATTTTATAAATTTTCGCTCATTGTCAGTGAGGTTTTTCCAATCTTCCAAGTCCCTCGACAGATCTACTTCCTCAGCAGTCCAATTGGACATCTGGGCCTTCTTGTAAAGCTCCCATAGAGCGGGATGCTCCAGGGGGAATACAGTGAATCTGTTCAGTGTAGGGGTTAGAATGGGCTCGTACTCACCTTCAATGAAGTCCTGGAAATCAAAGTAGGTTCCGACGTGACGATCGTCAATAAATATTTGGGGGTAGGCTGCCACCACTCCATTGCATATCTCTTTTAGTTTGTCCTTTTCAATCATAATTTTTTCATGTTGCAAACCCTCCGATTCGCATAGAGATACCGCGTGGTCACAATATTGACACCCCTCCTTGGAATAAATAGTAACTTTCATCTGTGATATTATCCTTGATTATTTTTTGTCTGAAAACTCTAAGCATGATTGTGCCCTCTGAGATAAATCAAGATGATATAGTAAAAGTTTTAGTAAACGAAGACGGTATTGAAGATACGATGTACGCCGTGGTTGCGATGAATACGGGAAAGACCTTAGGTCTCCACTATCTCAACCCAACTGAATCCGTGTACAAGTCGGCCTGTGTGTATAAGGTTGATGAGGGTGACATGTGCCCTGCCCCATATGACAGCCTAATGGAACACTACCCACAAGGGACCACATTTGAAGACCTAGAAATGAAACGTGTCGATGTAGATATGTTTTCATTCTATTCTGAAATTGACGTGGAAGACACGGATAGTGATATCCATGAACTAAATGTAGACACCGAAACCGACTCTGAGATGGAGGGCTTCATTGTCTCAGACTCTGAAATGGAGGGTCAAGATATAGCACCCCCAGGGTTTGCGGAGATTGATAAACAGTGGGATGAATGGAAGCCATCAACTCCAGGAGCTAGCAGTTTCAAAGAAACGATCGATTTGATTGAAAATCGTATCAGACGCCTAAGTGCATGATGCGTTCTTTAAAAGTAATAAAAAGGATTGCCAATCATACCAAGATGCTGGCTGCTATATGGTCTGATATAGACCGTTTATTAAAAAAAACTAACGAAAATGAAGAAAAGCCAGTGAATATAAATATTTGTAAGGATTGTTCGGGTGTAAAGATCTTCTCTCGAGAGGGTCTACCCGTTTGTAGTGAATGTGGTCTCGTGGAAGATCGCTTTATTGATGATAGTGCGGAATGGACGAGTGGTATTACAGACGATGGGAAGGTGAATGATCCATCTAGATGTGGTAACCCCAATGCCAATCCACAATTATTCTCACAAAATTGGGGGAAGGGTACAGTTATTTCTACACAAAGATCCTCGACATACGAAAACAAGCGGATGGCTAAGATTAATTTCCACATGTCTATGAATCACAGGGATCGTTCCCTATTTCACGCGTATAGAGATATTGACGAGGCGTGTCACACCCTCCCAGATATGGTATTGAAGGATGCAAAGATGATGTACAGGAAATTTAATGAAGGTAAACTTACCCGGGGTGCGGTAAGATTGGGGGTAAAAGCTAACTGTGTTTTATACGCATGTCGACTCGCTCAATTTCCTAGGACAACCAAAGAAATCGCGGATATGTTTGGAATTATGTCGAAGGATGTGAGTCGTACTACACAGATGTTCAAGGATACTATAATGGGGGCAACTAAAAAGAATTATGTGACGAAAGCTTTCGATGTGATGAGTAGATTATTGAATTCTTTCGAGGTTTCCCGCGAAGAGCGTCTCGCGTGTATCCAGATGTGTAACAAAACGGAGAGTTGTATAGACTTGATGAGTAAAACCCCGAATAGCGTAGCTTCGGCTATCATTTTCATGGTTCTCAAATACAAAGTTACAAAAACAGAAATGTGTGAAAAATGTTCAGTGTCAATCCCGACATTGAATAAGATTGAGGGTATTATAAAAAAACACTTAGAGGTTAGCAGTTAATTTTAATTATATGACTAAACTATTTCTCTCAACCCCCTGTTATGGGGGGATGTGCCTAGAAAAATATATGTCTAGTATGATCAAGCTTCAGCTCCTTCTCGTAAAAGAAGGAATTCAGATGTATCTTGATACTACAGAAAATGAATCCCTCGTGCATAGGGCACGTAACGTCTCAGTTGGTCGTTTCATGCAAAAGACTGACTGTGACTATTTTATGTTTATAGATGCGGATGTTCATTTTGACCCTGCAGCTGTCGTGAGACTTATCAAATCTGGTCACGATCTCTCGGTAGCGTGTTATCCCAAGAAGGTTGTGATGTGGGATCAAGCTGCAGCGGCCGTAAAAAGTGGTGATGAACGTGATATGTCGATGCTGTCTTCAAGTCTTGTGATCAATTTCGGTGCAAAAAATAGACCCATCCAAGATGGATTCATAGAAATTCTCGATGGACCAACTGGGTTTATGATGATTAAGCGTTCCGTATTTAAAACGATCGAGGATAAGTTCCCGGATCTTTGGTGTAAGAATGATCACCAGAATCGAGACTTTGATGATTATCACGCCGCATTCGATTGTATGATTGACCCCACAAATCGTAGGTACCTTTCAGAGGATTACGCATTTTGCCGTCGATGGCAACAAGCTGGTGGTAAAATATACGCTGATGTGAATACGACATTGGGGCATGTAGGTAATTTACCATTCGGTGGATGCCTAAACGATAGGCTTAAGGCTTAGACGAGACATACAATCATGAATCTTGTTACCATCATAGTTACGCGATCAAAGTCTTGCTCGGTGAAGACATTACATGCCATTCTCCGTCTAAATATGAGATGTCTCCAGAAGAATGTGAATAACGAGATTGTTTATACTATAGATGACCCGTACGCTAAAGCTGAAGTTGTACAAAAATACATGAAGTCACATGATCGTATTCTTTTTATTGATTTTGGTATTGGCATAGATGATGGTACGTTAGATCAATGCTTTGAACCACACGAGGGCGTGGGTTGTGTTGTTTTCCCGGGTGTAAAGGAGGGTATAGATTGGGAAATGTTTAAAAATAAAGTTAAATCTGAATCCACAGAACCTATTCCACAAATGGGTCTCCACTTCGATACAGATGTTAACAAACAGATTTCAGAAAATATCTATCAAGTTGTACGCACCGATGCTAAGGTGTGGATTATGAATACAAAAAATATTATCAAGACTATCAAAGATAAAAAGTCCGGGAACTATAAAATATTTCCAAAAATGTTTGAGAAATTCAAAGAACAGAACGTTCGCATAAATGCATTTACCGCATCTAAGTTGACTCAAACATACACACATGAGTGTGTGAGTAATATTCTAAACGCAGCGGGTGTGAAAATCAGTTAAAGTTTTCCACCCAATTTTAAACATGTCTATAAAGTCGGACTCCCCGCTTTACAAATATGTCGTGGGGTTTATTCATCATTCGTGGGGTAGTAAAGAATACTTTCCGGGTCCCCAACCTATTTCCGTTGAGTATAAACACTTTCCGATTATAAAGAAGGGTGACTATGTCGTATGTGAAAAGACGGACGGTGAGAGATATATGATGGTTGCCCTCTATTTTGAAGGCAAGAAGAAGTGTATTTTCGTAAACCGTGCGTTCAATATGTTCCAAGTTCCGATTAATCTCCGGAAAGATGCATACGATGGGACAATTTTGGACGGTGAACTCTACGAAAATACCTTATTTGTGTATGATGCTCTCTCCGTAAATGGGAAGCCTGTGTGGGAGCAAGACCTTCTCAAACGACTCGGTCACGCACTAAGTGTAATTGACCCTGTCATATATATGAAATTTGATAAGTATCGTCTCAAATTGAAAGACTTTCATGCGATGAAGGATTTTGGGATTTTTATGGATGAGTATCTCCCAACAGTTCAGCAAAAGGTTGATGGATTGGTTTTTACACCAATCAATGCGCCACTCCAAATTGGCACACACGAGACTATGTTTAAATGGAAACCCCAAGATAAGAATACGATTGACTTTCTAATGAAGAGGGAACCTTCTCGTGAGACACCCGGTTGTGTACCCGGGATTCCCACTTGGCGGTTGTACATACAGGAAAAGGGGAAGCTTCTATTTGAATCCGAAATTCCACATAACCGGATGTCGGATGAACCTTGGTTTGAGGATGGTGCCATCGTGGAGTGTAAGTATATACATTGGGAAGAACCGATGTGGTGGAAACCCATCAAGAGGAGACACGATAAAACGTACCCCAATAATCGACGAACCTTCTATAGGACTATCGTTAACATCAAGGAGAACATTCAGATGAAGGAGTTTTTAGATTGTAAACCATGAAGTAGTACCCAGCCTCGTCGGGTAATTCGTGTTCTTTTATAGTTTCATCATTAATAAGAAACCATTTATTCTTTCGTTTAGCGAATGTCACATAGTGACCATCATCCTGTTCACCCATATGGACAGCACTAGAAACTAGGTTATATTCATATTTATCGATAAGTATATTTTCAATTATCTGTATATGACTTTTACTGTCAAATGAAATCATAAGCACTTGAGGGAGTTTCGAAAATACCATACGAGTCGTAGCGACATTATGTACTTTACCCGTGGTATCTTCGAAGTTGTCTATAACATCCCAATCTGTACTCTTTTTTAACATTTCACCCATATCATTACCACTCGATCTAATTAGATGAACACTAAAATCCTCCTCTTTAGAGGTTTTTCCACCCGGCCATATAGTTTCCTGTGTCTTCTTACCATAGAACCAATGCTTGATATCAGGGCGAGCGCGTTCTAGTATATCAATAATACAAAGGATAGCCTCCTGTGTGTCGTGTTGTTCATTCGTTTTGAATCGCGGGAATTGCTTCTTGAAGGAATTTAGGAGGGGGGTGACATTTACATTCTCTTCACCCTTTTTCCAATAAACGGCAACTAAGTGAGAATATAATTGTGTAAATTCACAAGCTTCCTGATAAGGAATCTTTAAAAAGTAGTTTGAGAGAACTGGGATATACAAAAGGCATTGTAGAGCCGTATTAAAGTAACAGGTGTTTCCGTTATTTAACAAACCTTTCATTACATTTTACATACAAAAAACACTTAAGGGAAAGTCGCGTTGAGATAATGACAACGATGAACATTCAATCTATTTTTGACAAAGTTAAGCCCCTCTTCGATACACTGAAGGGTGAGGAAAACATTGAGGTTGAGATGCGCCTCGGTAAACACAATGGTTCACTATTTGATACCAATGTTGGTAAAGACGCTTGGGAGAAGGTTCTCAAGGGCCTGAGGAAGTACAAGGGGTGGGAAAGCACAAAATCCACTGTGGCAGATGTCTATTACAACGATGCCAATAGTATCCGAATTACAACTGACGAGGATTCAGGGGAACAGACAATGGTGCAAAAGATCAATGTCGTGAAGGAAGATTTCAAATGTGAACCCCTCGACGTTCGTTTTAGTATTTCCAGGGAAATCCCAAGTTTCGGACAATACGAGATGGATCGGAAGCGTACAAAGACACGCCACTCATTTGTACGCAAAAATGTGAGCATTGACATGACCATCTCATCTGGTGACAACGTTGATATGGACTCAGAGGATGAGGCATCCTATCAGATTGAACTGGAAATCTCAAATCCTCAGGATGTCAAGAATGACAACGAATTTTACAATATCATCCACAAGATCTCAGACCTCGTTAAAATTTTCTAAGTTAATAATAAAAATGTCTGTCCAACCAATGGCCAGTGCCATGAACCTCACCGCCCCCACCCCCACTTTCATGAACAAGGTTAGGGCTGGCAACCGGCCCACCTTGATGAAGGTAGGTGCTGTGGTTGCGGTCTTGATTGCGATTGTTTTATATATGCGTCGCAGTGGTTCCAAGGAGAAGAAGGAGAAATACTTGATGAAGAAGATGAGGAAGATGATGAGATAATTTCTCAGTATATAATAAAAATGAAGACGAACCGCCCCACTTTGATAAAGATCGGTATTGTAGCCGCGGTTTTGGTTGCCGTAGTTTTGTATCTCAGGCAACAAAAGGAAAAGGAAACTGAGGGGTTCAGGATGAAGAAGATGAGCAAGAGGATGAGAAAGGCGGGGAGGAGGGCCTCGAAGAGCATGAAGAAATGGAGGTAGTGCTCGTGTCAGCTGTTAATAATTAAATAGAAGTATACTATATGATATTCTTGATCATTCTAGTAGTACTTCTTCTTGTAATGGAAAGAAATCACCATTCAGATGAAATTGGAAACTCGAAGTACTTCCATCTGAGTGACGGTAAGTCTAAAGAGACTTATCTCATTATGCGTAATAACGGGGTGAGTGATGAAGGATTGAAGAAATTTATTGAAATGGAGGATAAATTCTTGGAGCTTGAGTATGTCTCTGTGCGATCAGGTATCACACGTATAGTTCATGCGAGTCTCCTATCGAATAAAATAAAGGATTCGTTTCCCACCTACAACTTCAATTATCACACGATTCACTTGAAACAAATTGCAGAACCTGTGAAAAATGTATAATACTTAAACAGTAAAATGGTATTCTTGTTAAGTAGATGCGTCATCAAGTAGTGGAAGGACCGGATGGGTCTGTTGCGATAGCTTTTAACCAAGAAATTTCACCTGAAGAACCCCCACCTGCACCCACAATATCAAGATCTACAGATGTGGTGGCTGTAAAATACAATAAATATATACAATTATCTTTTGATTGTTTTTTTTTGGTGTCTTTGTTTAAGTTAGTCTATTTATTTAGAATAATCGATATAATAAATTTCATTTTTATTATATTGAGTACATTTGCAGTCCACACCGAACTACCTATATCTGTCGCCCCTATATTGGGTCACGTGGTGTATGCCGTTACAATAGCTCCGGTATATTGTTTTATCTCTGGATGGTTGGACTTTGCCTACTTAGTGACCTGTATCATATTATGCTCCACCTCAATTCTCACCGCTGAAAAGATTAGAGTTTAACATATTTAACAAATTCCATAGGAGCATCTTATGTTGTGGACTCTCTATAGCCCCCCATTCATCAATTATCGACATGATGAGCTTGTTATCATCAGGCTCATCAGTTTGACACAATTGTGGAGACACTCTAATATAGTCCGCTACAATGTAAATAACAGAATCTAGCAGTGCTTCCTTTACCCTATTTCTAGTATCATCACATCTTGGTAACCCGAGCTTTAACCGCCCGGTTAATTCCTCTCGGACGTGCATCTGCATTAACATTGGATCTAAACTTTAACCAATATTTTCGGTAGTTTTCGATTCCCTTCTTAGAAATCTTTCCATTTTTATTGAGAATGTGATTCGCCATAGCTTTTTTGTAATTGGTTCGTAAGTTGTACGGTACCCCTGTTACATTCACATTGTTCATCAGGTATTTCTTCTCGAGTTCGCGACGTCTCTCCCTCTTCCATCGTTGCACTAACACCTTCTTGATGGCGTTAATATCGCGTTTGAAAGGGACCCCCAATTTATTCGTCTTATTAATGTTACGAATATTAGCTTGTATATTTTTGATATCATTGTTCAGATTGGGTTTGTACCTATTCATCCAAGTAGAACCGTAGAGCTTGGAAAGATCGTTACGAATAGAATTTTCATTCATCCTTCTTTTCAGTTCCACATTATTTGTCTTCATTGCTCGGTTTATATTCCGGCTAATATCCTTAGCACTCCTCTTATTGTCTGATACCTTTTTCTTTATGGCACGAGGGGAAAGTACCACTGGGGTGGGTTTAGCTGCGATATTGTTTCGCGCTTTTTCAATCAGTTTACAGAGAGTATCTTTAGTTTCTTTCCCATTCCGTTTGATTTTCAAGACATCACATATTCTAACGAGTTCAGGTTTAGGTAACTGTGCGCACATTTTACTACCAACTCGAAATTTAGTGGATGTTCCAGTGAGGGAAACATTCTTTTTCTTGGTGGTATTTTTAAATGTGACTGCTTTATTGGGTGACAAGTCTCTTATTTTTTCACATATTTCTTTTCTGGTGGAGGCTCGTGTAGAATTACCATTTTTAGTTCTAAAGTTGACAACGCCCATTTTCCTAGCTAGATCAATAAGTTCAGCTTTGGGCATGCGTTCACATTTCTTACTGTCAATTCGTAATACAGATAATTGAGTGTTATTGATAGCACGCGTTTTAGTTTTGGTTTTTCTCGATTTCAATAGATTTTGTAAGGCTGTATTCTTCTTAGTCTTCTTTTTGGTAATTTTTTTCAGTTTTCCAGATATCACAATTTGGCCATCTGCATGCAGTTCACGAATTACTCGGGATATACTTTTGAATGCATTTTGTAACACTTCGGGAGATTTGGCGCCAATAATTTGTACATTACCAGATTTGTTAATGTTGAGGGTGTAAAACTTTGTAATCCCATCCGCACTCTCCTTGTGTGCGTAAAGCATGGGAGTAATTTCAACTTCATATGAAGTTCTATACGTATCAGATAATTTCCTCTGTAACATGTTCATATCCCTAAATCCCCCATTTATATTGAATTGACCACTGAGATTGTTGAATTCAAATTCATTGGAGAGGAACGATTGATTGTCCGTATATTTCTCAACAACAAATTTACGAATGAGCTCTGGTTGGTTGGCAATGTCAGTACCGATAAACCCACCAGAGAATCGAACTTTACCATTTCTAAAAAAACTCACTGTAGCACCTTTAGTCTCTACATTGTTAGAAACCTCTAAACCAAACTGTACGGTACTAAATGGTTTCCTAATATCACCCTGTGGACCAGCTTCCTTCGTATGAGAAAAACCCGGTTGAAACTGACCATACTTACCTCGAATGTCCAATGTGTCTATATAAAGACCTTCACCAATAGGTGTTTTATCGAGGGGTCGTTTTAAAAGAAGGGGTTTGAGATCTAAGATTGGTGTTTTACCGAAATTCTTATTGACGAGTGCGTTAAACATACCAAGTTTTAACTCACTGATTTGAAGGTTAGACGCGGGCGCGACACCAAGGAATTCATCGGTGAATGTATCATTAAATTCTTCAGCTAATAGATTATTTACCATTTTTTTGTTATTAGAACTGAGATTGACATCCTTCTCAAATCCATTAGCTAATAGTCTATTTATCATTTTTTTGTTATTAGAACTGAGATTGACATCCTCAAATTCATTAGCTAATGGTGAATTCGCCTCAAATTGTTCGAAAGTACCCCGCTTAGGAGACTCTCGTCGCCTCTCTTGATTCTGGGTTCTGATGTAATTATTCACTACAGGTCTCGATGGCGGGATGACGCGCCTCTGAGGGCTGGGAGTCTCTACTCTGATACCAGATTTTTCAATGAATTCTTGAAATTCCCGATTCATTACTACCATTTACCAGTATTTTTTTTTAAAACTCGTCTGTGAAAGCGAGCGTTTCTTCAATCACATCGAGACCATAAATGATAGGCTGTCTGGGATATAACCGACCCTTGTAGGTAACACTCTCGTTCCTGACCTCAATATCCCGCGTACTGAAGGGTCCCATATAGAAATCTGGGTGAAACTTGTGCTTCCCCAGGTTATTGGATTGACAGTGCTGATTGAATACTGGCACAAAGAGCTTCTGGGGTACAAACAACTCTGTACCATACTCAATGTTCGTAGACTCTAGGAAGTTGGTTAGGGTACTCGCAACCATGGCAACCTGCTTTTGGATAAGTTTGAAGTAGGGTGGTACCACGTTCCAAATGTCTCGATCTCTGTATTTATTCGAATAGTCTAGGTATCCACGGATACATTTGAGTAGGATGGTAGGGAGTTCCTTCTCCAATTTCTTCTCAAGGTTGGGGTCCGCCTCCTGTACTTGTTTGGTGAAGTTCCAAGGGAGGATACGACGCAACACAGATCCAGAGTTATCTTTCCAGTTGGGGATTTCGTTACCACCGAGAACACCTGGTACTTTCCAGTCAATAGAAACCGCAGTCTTATTCTTTACTGCGATTGATACACTCTCACCTGAAACGATCGACTGGAACTCCGCCTGTTCGAGAGCTAGGTCACCCTTGATCTCTGGTGCAATGAACATGAAACTGTCTTTTAGCGCAGAGAGACCGAATTTTCTCTCGATATTGTTTCCCAAAACTCCAACATCCTGGCTCTCGTAGAACCGTTTAAATACACTATTGATGAGTGTAGACTTACCTGATCTCGCAATACCCTTAAAAAATGGGATAATTTGCCAGGAATCGAGATCACCGATATCATAACAGAGACGACCACCCATCACGTATGCCCAATTACACACTTCCTGATCAAACTTTTGATAGTTCAAAACTTTATCAAAGTTGGGGGTGGGGATGTCTTGCCAGTTCTCAATGTGTGAGTAATCATCAAACTGTTGATCGAAGTACTTGCACGAGATGATAGTCGGGTCGAGGCATCGAAATTCCTTACTGTCATAGGGGTAGAAACGACAGTCGTACACACCCCTATCGGGAATCCACTCCTTTCCCACGAACACACCATTCTTGAAAGACCATACGTTACGTCTCTTTTCAATCTCGGGGAATTGGGGGTCGATACACTTTGAAATATAATCAATCACCTCGCGGTAGATAGACCCCTTACTTGTAAAGTTCTTCCAGTTCAAAAACTCATCATCCTTTGGGGCAATATTACGCACAAATGTTTGAATCTCATACTTTAGAACCCAGGCACGAGTACCATACCCCTCGATTGTCTTGATTTCTTCGCAACAGTGATCTTTGTATCGGCGATACCCACATTTAGAAGCTTCGTCGAGGGTGTACAGAAGACACTTCTGGTAAGGAATACAATCCTCCATAGAATCTTCATCCATTGTGGATGGATCAGAACTCGATAAAACTTGGGGAACTGCCATGGGGTTAACAACACGCTCGTACGATATGAAATGACGCCTGATGTTTTCATACCCATCCTTGAGTTGTTTGATGACATTGTTGACACGTTTCCATACAGTGATCCCGTCATCATTTACATCCTTTGATTCAATCTTGAGATCCGCGATACGATTCTTCAGTTCCACTAGAAAGCGTCTCTGCCTTTCCCTTATACCCTTGATTGCCAGAATATCTATTTTACCCGGGAGTGGGTTGTTACCTTCATCCCAATTGTCACTGTGGATAAATTGCCTGTACCCCAATTCTCGGGCATTTCTATAATCCTGGGTCTGGAGATCCCAGTATATTTCAAATTTTCTTACGATATCAATTATTTGTTCTTCATTCATCGATTGGATTTGCTCCTTTTGCAACTCCGCCAGTGCCTCATACCTATTAGGTTCCTTATCGATGAAATGAGTGTTCTCCATTTAATATCATTATGACTTTTTCTTTTAACTAATTTACTCAAGCTTCTAATTTTTGAGTTTTGCCAAAATCTTTATAAGGATTTTGTTTTGCACTTGCATTTGTGTAGAAATCTCGACGAGAGCTGAGCACACAGTGTCCCCATCTGGGGTTGCCATGAGGGAAGTCATCAACCCGATAATATCAGTATCCTCTTCATCAAATTCATCCTCTTCGTCATTGACGGACATTTCTTCCTCTTCTTCAGTCATTTCGTCGTCTGTGATAATTTCACCCTCCTCGATTTCTTCAGGATGATTAGAAGCGGACATTTAATTTAGACCAAGAAAAATTCAAAACGGAATATGCGCGTTTGACCAGAATTAATTTCTCTGCCTATAGTACAACAACTCTCAAAATGGCCGGTGGTCTCATGCAACTCGTAGCTTACGGCGCTCAAGACGTCTACCTTACCGGTAACCCCGAAGTTACCTTCTACCAGGCCAAATACAAGCGCCACACTAACTTCGCGATGGAGAACATCGAGCAGACCGTCAACGGTACTGCCGCCAACTCCGGTCGCGTGTCCGTGACTGTCGCCCGTAACGGTGATCTCGTCGGTGACATGTACATCGAACTCGAGTCGGCTATCGCGGCTACCAAGACTGTCACCGCGGGTGACTGCAACTGGGTCGCGGAGCGTGCGGTCTCTTCCGTCGAGCTTTCCATCGGTGGTCAGCGCATCGACAAACACTACCAGAAATGGTGGCGTTTGTACTCGGAACTCTACCTCGATGAGGCCAAGAAGGCCACTTGGGGTAAGATGACCACTGCCGCGGATACCGGTGCCGGCACTGGTGCGGTGTACCTCCCCCTCGTCTTCTTCTTCAACAGGAACCCCGGTTTGTACTTGCCTCTCATTGCCCTGCAATACCACGAAGTCCGCATCGATTTCGATCTGGCTGCCGACATGGAGACCTTCCTTAACAAGTCCGTCTTCCGCGTGTGGGCCAACTACATCTACCTGGACACCGAGGAGCGTCGCCGCTTCGCCCAGAAGGGTCACGAATACCTGATCGAGCAGTGCCAGCACACTGGTACCGACACTGTTGATGCGTCTGCCACCAAGCAGGTCCGTCTGTCGTACAACCACCCCGTTAAGGAACTGGTGTGGTGCTTCTCCAACACCGCCGCGAAGTCTTCCCTGTGGAACTTCACCGCGAAGAACCTCGCCGCCGAGATTGTCCTCGAGTCCGACCAGACCGCGATCGAGGGTTCCAACGCGTTCGTCTCCACCTCATCCGCGGGTGTCCCTATGGTGCAAGTTGGTACCGGTGGTGGTTCCTCCGCCTTCACTGAAGAGGCGGCGGGTCAGCTCGACACCTTCAAACTTGTCCTCAACGGCCAAGACCGCTTCAAGGAGCAGAAGGCTAAGTACTTCAACCAGGTCCAGGCGTACAACCACCACAGTGGCTGCCCCTACCCCGGTGTGTACTCGTACTCTTTCGCGCTCAAGCCCGAAGAGCATCAGCCCACCGGTACCTGCAACTTCTCGCGCATCGATAACGCGCAGGTTGCCGTCAAGATGGGTGCCGGTACCGCGACTGCCATGCACATGTTCGCCACCAACTACAACGTCCTCCGCATCCAATCTGGCATGGGAGGCCTCGCCTTCTCCAACTAATTTGTTGGTTTCGGTACAGTAATAAATTAAATCATAAATCATTTTTAAAATGCACAAATAATGCTATTTAAAAACGACGAGGCATACTCAACTAGTATGTCTACCCTTGCCACTTGTCAAATTATGTCCCCCATTGTACCACGATCTCGTTTTCACAAAAAAAAGTCTCGTGTAGCCGTACGTGCAAATTATAAAATTATACTCATTACACCCGAAGGTGATGAAACATTCGAGTGTGATGATGATACCTATATCCTAGATGCAGCTGAAGTGGAGGGTCTCGACCTCCCCTATTCTTGTCGTGCGGGTACGTGTTCTACTTGTGCAGCGAGATTGGTGTGGGGTGATATTGATCAAAGTGATCAATCTTTCCTTAGTGAGGAACAGGTGGAAGCGAACTATGTGATGTTATGTGTGGCTTACCCGAAAGATGATTGTAAACTTAAAATCGAAGTTGAAGATGAACTCTTCTAAATTCTAATTCCCATTTAAAAAAGAGAGTCGTATATTTTTAAATGACAATGTTCAAGAAGATAATGGATATTATGTTTAAAACCGAGAAAAAGATGTTAGGACGTTGGAATTTGAAGTCTTGTAACGAAATTTCAACATCTATTAATTCGATTTATCAGAATCGGGATCATTGTGGGGATACTATATGTAAGACACCCAAA
>Ga0302136_1000113_pt1 | contig 39707 bp, 34 predicted proteins | sample CBN3_20m_MG_FD_203116 | JGI IMG/M metagenome (GOLD analysis project Ga0302136, IMG submission 203116) | Marine microbial communities from Western Arctic Ocean, Canada - CBN3_20m | ecosystem: Environmental > Aquatic > Marine > Oceanic | place: Canada: Western Arctic Ocean | collected 2017-09-15
GGACGCACTCGAACGACTTTCCACACGCATAAAGCATGTTGTTTATCATGTGTTCAAACACTTGTGAATGTGGTAAAGGAATAAATGTGAGATTGTAGCTGTAAACGTTTGCGTAAATATAACTCATAATCCGCAATTGGGCGATTGTCGAAGTCTCCATCACCTCTTTCATTGCGTACATTCGGGGTGAATCAATGCTAAATCCTTCGTCTATCAGCTTCATAATCGTGTATTCAAGTTGAACATTCAGTTCACCATTGTGTTCACATGTTTGCCAAGTTGATACGAAATCAATACTTGTAAAATATTGCCTGAAAGTCATCTTCATGCGAATTAAATCAGAGTCCAACATTAATTCCCATGGTCGTGGTTCGGTCATTAAACACACAAACACTTCACGGTTTTAAGTCATAAAAAGTAAAAAATATTTGATTGATAATACATAAAGACATGTCTATAGTGATAGGTTAGTGATCACAAGAAATATAGATGAATTGTTATTGACTTTTTGAATGGTAAATCGACTGCGTGTGGGACTGTGAAACGACGAAGACATGCGTGTAGACCCTCTGTGAAAATTGACCACAAGACACCTGTCACAATACAAGAGGTTATTCAAACCCATGGGAGACGGAAAGTGGCTGCGCTTGCTCGCCGAAAATCAAAAGGTTCAGAAAACGTAAGAGTTAATTGGAAAAATGGAAAAACACAGTCAAGCCGTGTTTGATACACAGACAATCCATTTTTACAATAGATATTGCGACGAACTCTTAGTTTTTCACATATCATTCTCAGTGGTCTTTTTATCATGATACAAATTAATACATTCGTTTTCAAATGCATACAGAGTCATCTCCATATCTTGTATCTCTGAAGAAAGAAAATAAATTTTGTCCCAATACATGATACATTTTGCACTCTTCTGTCCTAACCGCCATGCACTCATTGCGCTCATTGCACTCTGATTGCACTCATTGGTCTCGAATAAGAGGGAATGGAGCTCATTTTTCAAAGTCACAATTGACTGCGATAGTTTTTGTTTTTCAAGATAATTATTTCGATATACTTTTTTGTTTTTCGCATTGTAGTTTTGTTTGTTATTGTATTCAACAACTTTACTGAGAGTCGTTAATTTCATCAACATTGTCTTAATACCTTTTTGAAATGCTGTCTTTAAGTGAGCGATTTATTTGTGTTGATATCATATGGTTGTTAATTTTTCTGTGAAAAGAATGATTAAGGCGATGAAGAAAAAACCTACACAAACCCTATTGATGGCGATTACCATCCTTGTGTTCATCCTGGTAAATTTTCAAGTATGTCGTCGTGATACACAGGTGGAAAAACTAGACTTTCTGAAAAAAGGGGTAAGCTTGTTAACAAGGTTCAGCGACTTTCTGAAAAAACTATTTGGTCTAGAAAAGGAGGACCCCCCAAATTCGAGTGGCAGCACAGCGAGCGGCAGCACAGCGAGCAGCAGCTTCAGTACAGTGAACGACAGTGACTCTTCTGAAGACGACAGCACTGGGAGCGGCAGCACTTCCACTCCTGCTGCTACCGAAGTAGACTGTTATTCGTCTCATCGTTTCAAAGAAGGTTCAGAAGGGGACCCTGCACTTCCCACCTCTTGGAGTTTTGGAACGCAACCAGATACGGTTGAGAAATGCAAACGTATGTGTCTTATCGACCCTCGATGTGGGGGTTTTACTTTTGAAAAAAGTGGAGAGGAATTTGATGGAGAAGGTGCATGTTATGAGTCGGGAATTAATATGGTAATTTTAGATTTACCACCGAGCGTGGCCGATCCGAACAATTTTACTTTTTACAAAAAAAATGCTGAATGTTGATCACCAGTGCGCTTCGCTCGCAATTGCCACTGTCACGCCTAATTACACTCTACTGAGTTGCCATACTTATGTTATCAAAGAGAACCCACGCCTGACGTATGGAGATTCCCTGTTGTTTGAATGTGACCATTCTGATTAATTTACCATTCAGGTCGAATTCAATTTTGCGTGGTGGGTATTTGTTTCGCAGTGAGCATGCCGACAGATTCCACTCTGTCAAGGACATCGTTTTGAAACAGTCACGCATAGTTGTTTGTGGTAGTCCTTCGGGTTCTTTAAGTGACAAATGCAGCAAAATCCGTGTCAGTCAAGCCGTACCAAGTCATGTTTGATACACATACAACAAAAACACATACAATCCAAATACTCATTATCATAATTAGTTTATTTTGTTCTTAAATTATCAAGTGAAACACTTTCCAATCCGTTAATGCTCCGTATTAATATACATTGTGTGTGTCTATTGCAATACACACATCATGTAGTCTGTTCACGTTGATGTTTTTTAAAATCACAAAAAATAACGATATAAATACATCTTGGAGCTTCGTCGCCCCTGAAGACCATCTTCCACGTGGGGTCTTTGTGATGGTGGAGGTAAGTTTTAGAGAGTTTAAAAAAAATCTTAATCTCGAAACCGCCACTTTACAACAATAATCTAAAACATTGTATTTAATTGAAATCCCAGATTTCCTCCTCACAATCTCCTCACCACACCCCCCCCTTCTTCTCCAACAAGATGCCAAATACATTCGTTCAAACAAATGATGATTCATCATCTGAAGGATGGTCTGACGAAGAGGATATACGGCGATACGAGATAGGGAAAAACCTGCGACGCGAGAGGATGAAAGGTGGTCTTTCATTCTACATCGAGGGCCACGACTATTTGGGGACTACGGGCCTACAGTTCGATATGGTATGGACAAGTTTTGGCTTTGAACACTTGGTCCAGTTCTTCACACCCGAACAACTCTGGGATGCACAACTTGTTGGGTACTACGTCTGTGTGAGAGAAGAAGACATTCCTCAAGTACACAAGGAGGACGTGACCTACTTGGCCAACTACAAGGCGGTTCACGGCCTAGATGTAGAGCGTCCTGGAACGCCCTAGAACAGTTAAATCATGTTTTAAAATATTATTAAATTCTCACAACGCCAACGACTTGCAATCATTACTATCAAACCAAGCATAGTCGATAAATGTCGGGTCTTGACTGTATGTGCAAGGCCCAATAGTATTGTCCTTATTGGGTTTTACATAATTCATTTTTTCAAACTTTTCCACGTTCATGGCGGTAACTGATAAACTCGTAATGTATCCGAGTTGAGAATAACCAGTATCTGCGTTTATTAAAATAGTGTCCAAATCACGAAACATACTTGTGATGTCGCCACTGATGTTGAATTTGCTCATATGTTCGGTAACGAGATAACAATGGGATGATGTTGATCGTTTTCGATATCGATCAACGGGCTCATCTTCAAATGTCGTGTAGTTTAATGTTAAACAAACCTTTTTCATTGGAGTTCCAATATTCGAAAGGTTTATGTAACAATCATATATTGCTTGTTTGAATGATACTCCCTCCTCATTGTGATATTCAACCGATAGTGTATTCCACGGTCGGTTCACACTTCCAACGTCAAGGTGTAGTGTTTTTTCCCAAGTAAATAACTTGTCCTTGTAGTTAACGAAACTAGTCCATTCGAGAGCTTGATTCATTGTCTTAATTCTTTTCTGAAATGCTGCCTTTAAGTGAGCGATTTTCTATGTATGGGTGGTGTTTAATAAACACCGTTTTCTTTTTAAGAAATATATCTATGTGTTCTTGTCAGTGGAAACGATTCCAGATGAACTTGGTCAAAGACGGTTCGTAAATCGCGTCGCACTGTTCGCGTGAGAATACCTCGTGTTTTGGGTATTGCGGCCAATACGATGTCACGACTATGAACTTTGTTTCTACATAGGGGACACGTGTTTGCTTTTCGTACCCACGAAACGAGACAATGGAAATGGTAGGCGTGTTTGCATTCCAAAACATGTTCGTGTTCCATATTGTTCAAGCATATCGAACATTCATTGACCATTATGGTATACCAACTTATTATACCGATGATCCATTCTTAAGGTGATTTTTTAGGAACACAAACGTTTTATCCAAATTAGTCAAGGACATAAACCAGAGGGCGTTTCGTTTGTTCACGCGAAATACGCCCAAATCGTTTCGTAGTTTGACAGTGAACGTGTTGTCTTCGACCACGAAACCTCCTGCGCCAAGCACCAAGTTCAACGGGTCCCGAAGGTTTAAATACCTGACGTATCTACCCTCCCACAGTTTGAGTGAGTTCGGAACGTAAATATAACCTTCCAATTTCTCTTGTGCCTCCTCAATCACGTTGATATTGTTCTCGTTTTTAAATTTCTTGAGGGTGTTGTTAAGAATGTCCGTGATGTCGTGTTTTCCTATAGTATCGTACGCGAATGTCGGTGTAACTCGAACTGTTTTAATCATATGTATAATTCGTAGATAAATTTTACAAATGGACTTCTTTTAATGTCTTCACTAGTCAGTTGTATGAGATCAAAGTCAACTCTGGAAAAGTATTCTATATCCGCAAGCCTATGTTTTAAATCAACAAGCCCATTATTAGTTACGTCTAAATCCGATTGATTCGAGTCACCATTGATTATAAGTTTAGTATTATAACCGACACGCGTCAACAACGTTTTCATTTGTTCACATGTCGAATTTTGCATTTCATCAGCGATAATGATAGAATTGTCCCAGGTGTGCCCCCGTATGAAGGTCAGGGGAATAAACTCGAAGTTATTCTCGGGAGTGTAGTTTTGAATGACATCGGTCCAGGGAGCCGTTTTTTCGAGCATCGAGCCAGGCAGGTATCCAATCTGCTCTTGATTAACACCAACTAAAGGTCGGGTCACGATCAGTCGTTCATATTTATTGTCCTCCTCTTGAATCAACTTCACTGCATATTCACAAGACAACATCGTTTTTCCAGTCCCAGCAGGGCCTTCGACGAGAGTCAATGTTCTCGAGCTAAAAATCGCATGTTTGAGATCTTTCTGGTTTTTTGTAAGACACTTCTGAAGGTTGACAGTTCGCGAAACGAATGGTTTTGCGGAACACAAAGTGATCATCTATAACTCTCATACAAATTTGTCTTAAACCACTTTAAAGACGTATTCGATTTCAAAGTTATATATGTCAACAGTGTTTGGACAAAATGTGTGTGACACAGCATCATCTACCCACGTCTCGAAAACTATCAAGCACAAAAAAATGGTTGACCTTGGTCTATATTTTAAAGAGCGAACAAGTGGTCTTACCGATTCCGATAACCAAAACGATGATACCCAAAGCATTACAGGAAGCAACAGTTCTTCACCACAATACAGTTGTAACGATAAAAAATCTAACAACGATCACATTTTTTAATATTCAAACGGACACAGAGTGTCATTACACAAATATTTTAGCATTTACACGAAAATTAGATGTTTTTGTTTTTGTCATGGGTCCAGATATTTATGTTCTCGACCACGACGTTTTGAAGAAAATTTACACACTCCCATTCCCAATAGAGTTGAAAGGCTCACAAATGGATGTCGTATATAATCCTCAAACTTCAAACCACATTTTTCTCTTCAGTAAAAACAAAGAGGTTTTCACAATCCAATCAAAAAATAATAGGTGTAAGTGTGTGAAATTTCATAAACGGATGAACGATTTAAAATGGACATTCTGGTTATGTGATCAAAACGGAGGTTTTTTTGGAAGTAATTTTTCTTTGATGTATTCGTCTGTGACTGACTCGTTATTTGAATGCGTCGAAACCATCATCAAAATTGATTACTTATACAACGTGGATCGTTGGTTGGTTCAATTATTTGGTGACTGTTTGGTTCTTGATTTTGAAGGCATGCAATTGTTTTTACTTGGGAAGAATTCATTGGAACTCATTTCCGCTATTGATTGTTCAAAGTTAATCCATTGTGCACACATCTCGACGACTTCCACTGAAATTCACACAACAAGGGATCACAGCATCATCATGTATGAATACAAAAATCGCTTATGTTTGGCTCAAACAATATATCCGTTCAAGATCTTTCCAAATATTAAAATACAAAAACCTCCACATTCTTTTGATCCCTTGTTGAAGATTCACTACGATGAAAAATATGGATTCATCAAACTGTTTTGTATGCACACAATTTACACATTTAATTTGTTGGCCAATTCTTTCACCGATTCCACAAGGATTGAAACCACTTTAGAATAGTCCATCGCCAAGTTCCCGTTACTTTGCGTGGTTACCAAACTTGGAAAGTTGAGACGCACTTCTTGAGCAATAAATCCATATTGTGGATCTAAGGAAGGCGTATCAATCCAATCAAAGGTGACGCCACGCAAGTTTTTAATTTTATTGAGAGAATCAGAAATGGTGATGATATTCTTTTTTAAACGCATATCCGAAGGTTGATAAAAGTCGTGAGCGGTGGCCACACCCAGACCGTTTACCGAAAACACGTTTTCAATTCCATTGTGCACAGCGAACACATGTTGAGCCGTCTTCCCTTGTAACTTAAATGTGATATTCGTTGATTCGGGTTTGGGTTGAATCGAATCCGTTATTAAAGAGTCCAACACTGCTGTCCCTCCTGAAATCGCAACATTGTCGCTGTTTTGGAAAGCCATAGATTTCAAATCGTTCGTGAGGCTGCTAAATAAAATGGGTGAACTATTCAACACGAAACCAGTTACACTTCGGGGTTCGAGACATAGAAACGATCGCGAGTCGTTGACTTCACCTTGATACTCGTACAATTTATCTGACTGTACAAATACTAACGCGCCTTGTAATGTTAATGTTGACCGCGTGCACATTGAGAACATGCCTTGAGTATTTGTTGTGACGCTTTGCACGTCATATATGCCATTAAATTGAGTCGTTTGACAGTTTTTAATTAATATCGTCATTCCAGGAGCCATAGGAACCCCGTCCAACGTATTCGCTCCCCCGTTTGTGAAAACTGTAAAAGCGTCAATCGAGAGAAATGCCACTACAACATTGTCTTCGTCGGTTGACGCCAATTGAGCAATACAGGTTTCAGCATTCGCACCACTTATACCAATCAAATTCTTCGTGATATTCGTTTGACAAAATGGTTCTAAATGCGGTTCAATGGGAGCAGTTGGTGTATACACATTGTCATTCGTAACAAGACCCGCGTTTTCTACGTGTTGATATATTTCTTTGATTGCCTCAACCAAAATTGCAACCACTTTGGGGTAGTCCACTGCAAGTTTATCGTTCAAAGTAGTTGTTACCAGAGAGGGAAAATTCTGGGCAACTTCCTGAGCAATAAAACCGAAACTCGGACCATTTGTGTTTTTCCTTTCGTCAATCCACTCGAATGTCCGACCCTCAAGAAGCCGCACAAGCGCAATGGGGTTCTCGATTGTTTTGTCATTTTGTTTCAAATTTGCGTCGGACAAGGTGTGGAAGGCTCTACACACCACGGTGCCCTCGCCGTCCACTTGAAACACGAGGTCATCTCTTTCATTCTCAATGTCTTTCGCAGTCACCTGAAAAGTTGAATTCACGGTCGAGTCTGGTAATCGGACTATAATGGATTCTCCTGTGGGTTGAATAGTATCCACGAGGAGATTTTCTAGAGATACGACACCACCAGAAATTGAAACGTTGGACGCATTCTGGTACCCCATAGACCCATGGTTCGTATACGTAACTTGAATAAATTCTATATTCGTTTCATCGATTATGATTTCGGAATTAGAAACCACAAAGTTACTTCCGTTCATTGATGATGTTCCATTCAGTGAAAACACGTTAATCAATGTATTGGTTATATTTTCCTGAGAATTAAAACTGGGTAATCGAAGACAAGTCATCACGTTTGCAAGGTCGACATCGGTTATTTCATAAACCCCGTTTCTTTCTTCCAAATTTCGAATCAAAACGATATGTCCCTTTTCAATTTGCACACCATCCAACGTGCAAAACGGATGATTGAACTTGAAAAAGCCCGAATCAAATGACACTGTATCCTCCAGGTTATTTGTGAGGTCGACACGAATCGTTTCGTTTGAGAGATTGTAGTTGTAAAAATTGGTTATTGGAACACCGCAATCATCGTCGCAGTTACTCAGGTGTTGTTCAAACGTATCTATAGTAACGAAATGCCCTGCCAATAATTCAACATTCGCACTTGTCTGGATTAGATTTTCCAAATCCCCCTTTACGGTAACCAGTTGTCCTTCCAAGTTGGATGCTTTGTCCTCTATCAACGTTGTCAACGAAATACTTTGGGCAGAAATGGTTGTATTTGTTGTCGTTTGTGTTTCGCTCATCGTTATGACATTTGACTCGAGCACGGAGAGTTGGTTCAGAAGAGAAACATTATTCGACTGTAAAACACCCAGACTTGATGTAACTATGATGACATTATTTTCCAGACTGTTAACATTTCCTTCCAGATTTGCATGACACGACTCCGCATGATTCAATGTGGAGGCGAGGTTTGAAACATCAGTCGCCAAACTTGCCAATTGACTGTTTGTTTGTAGTGACAAAGTTGTAAACGATTCTGTGAGATCAGAAAAATCGTTTGTTAAGGTTGAGTTTGTCGCACCTATCAAATTGAGCACCTCACTCAAAGAAAGAGCGTCATGGTTGCACCATTGTAACCACATGTCTCGAGCCACATAATTCTCCTCCAAGTATTTATGAGTGACATTCCCTTCATTTCCAGTGACTCTCTGGTTTAACTGTTCGAGAAGGTATATTGTGGTTTTATCGAATGAATCCGCAACTTTCTCCGTAATCTCAGAATCAATATACTCTTTGTTCATGAATTCATTTTGCGATAACCACACGGGCAACATTGCATTTGTGTCATTAAATAATTGATCTCTTGAGTAATAATTATTTGCGAGTTCATCACGGTCAATAAAGTCTAAAGCGTTCAAACGAATGTTTATTTGTGTTTCATTTATAAAACCAAGAGTTGACAACGCACTCGTTATACCTAAGTTTAGATCGTTATCAAAGAGAAACGATTTAATTTTATTTTTCAGAACACTTGATGTGTCTGTTAATATATACGATTCGACTTGAGGTAAAATATTTAATGAATTTATCATGGGAGACACGATTGAGTTGGTGTATGTGTTGAGGGCGCTGTTTATTGAGTTACTCATTGTGGTTTGATCCACCTTGTTTGTTATGGCGTTCGTCACGAAACTAGTCAAGGCAAAAGTATCAACGAAATCTTTCGTGGAAAGATCAGTAAAGGTTACGTAGGACGCCATTAGACTCTCGGTGGCGGTTCGTGTCGAATTGAGATGTGTTTGGAGGGTCGATGTGGTATATGTTGCTAATGCAGCACTCAGGTCCGAGTCTGTTAAATAATGAAAGGTTGGAAGGGTGTCATTTTTGAAAGTTGAAATAGCGTTCACGATTTTGTCGTCGGTTTGATTTTCTGTTTGGAACGCGTGTATCGATAAATACATCGACATATCGTTTTCATTCAAGTACTGAAAACTCGAGACAGCATTGGGTAAAACTGATGTAGTGTAATTTAACATGGCATTATCAATCATTAGATTGACGTCAGAGCTGACTAAAAAAGACCCAACTCTATTTTCGAGGACCGTCAGAGAATATGTGTTCAATTTAGATTCCATTGTCAACATATCCACATAACTTTCAAGCTCGGTTTCGAGCGTGGTAGCGGTATAATCAATGAGACTATCTGCGATTTGCGATGAAACATCACTGTTTGTTACAAATGTGGTCAGTCGAGGCAATATCTCGGTGACTGTGTAAAGACTTGAATGGGTGTTTAAGAGAGCATTCACGACATCTAGGGTAGGTAGGTTGAAGATTTTAGCCGCTATGATTGTTTCAACCTCTGAATTTGACAAGACATCTATATTGTTAATAAGATTGTTCACAGTAGACAAGTTTACAAGGTCGTTCGATATCGAAACAAAGTTTTCATTCACATAAGTACGCGTGTAGGTTGAATTCTGGAGAGATGTTATGTTGCTGTTAATGGCAAATATTTGAGTCTCAAAAGAACTTCCATCTGAGTCCCCTAAATTTGTTAGTTGTTCGGTTAAGAATGCAGAGGTAACGTAGTTGGAAGCAATTGTTTCGGCCAACATGTATTTTTCAAGATTGCTTTCTACTGTGTTTGACAATTCAAGAATTTTGTTATCTACAGATGTCACTGTTGCAAAACCCGAAACGTCAACATCATCTATTCCATTTATAAGGGATGAAATAAGAACGGATACTTCTGTTCTTGATGGGATTTCGAACAGTGTGTTGTAATTGTCTATAAGGGTGAACAAGTTGTTGTTGGTTACAAACGCAGTAAAGTCATACTCTTCAAACGCATCATTAATTAAACTTCCCACCTGTTCTTCGGTTGCCAGGTTCGCATCGAGGAAAGTGTCTCCAATATTATCATATGTTACAAAATCATTATAATTAAAAACCCCACCACCTGTGACATAACTGGTTATGAGTGTATTCACCTCGTTGCTGTTAGGTAAATTGTATAGTGCCACTTGGTCTTGAAAGGAATTCACACTTACAATGTTCGAATCAATATATTCTTTTGTGTACAATCCCTCTAAAATTTGAATTTTCGACGGCAGATGACGTTCTTCTAGTTCATCAAATGTCAGCTCGTTATTTGTTTTCGCAGCCGTACACTGTATGTTTCCTACGACTGTGGTGTCGTTTTGAATTGAAAGGTGGTCTACAATAGAGGATATATTTGAAGAATACAACGTCGGTGTTATGATGTACTTTGTGGTGAAGCCAGTCAAGTTTTCATCCTCGGTCATATTTTCTACAAAGAGACCATACACATTGGCACCGATGGTTGGCGACACATGGTCTGTCCACTTGGGACTCAAAGATATATATTTTTTTTCGTTGGAACTTCCGAGCGTCGTAAATTCTAACGTGGTTTCCGTCAGTCCGACTTCTGTGCCCTCTATATGCATTGATATCATATACATCTAGAATTTGTTGATGTTACGCAAGCCTTCGATTTTGTCATCCAACTCTTTGATGGCTTCAATTAAGAAGGCGATAATATCGTTGTACGATATGGATCGAATATCATCATCGTCGGTTTCAACAATTTCGGGCAAAATCTTTTCAACTTCCTGTGCAATCAATCCATAAGAAATTTGTGTAGATTTTTTGTAATGATATGACTTTCCATTCAATGTTTTTAATGTCTGTAATGCATTTGTTATGTTGTTAATGTTCGATTTCAGTTTTTCGTCACTTCTTCCGCGTATTTTATCCGCAATTAATTGGCCATTTATTTCCACATTGACGTCTGAAGACTCAGTCTCAACAACACGTAGCGTGCTCGTCGACTCCGCTATTGTTCCTTCTGCCCCCATGATTTCAAAAGTTTTCTGTGATGAAGGTTCAGTAGATCTCACGAAAAGTAGTTGTCTTGTAGTCATTTGAATGTATATATACAATAATTATAAGGATTTAACTCAAAGGATACAATGAATATAGTTCTCTTATATTGTTTTCGTTGTCTAGATATGCGGTAAACAATGTGTTGGCTTCCATTTGATTCATTAAAGTTCCGTTACTGTTTGTCAGGATAGTGTGTAAATTTGTTTCTATATTGGATAAGAATGACAGTTTGACGAAAGACGTTGGTGGGGTAGACATTTGTCTCAACCTTTCAAGTTCGTCCATATTGACCACATTGGACCCAAAAAGGGGTGCTCGAAACGTGACTTGGGATAACTGGTGTCTAAACTTTAACTCAACAGGGTTTATACCCGTAAGTCTTACCAACACAATTGCAAAATAACTTTTGAAAACATTACCTGATACTTGACTGTGTTTCGTCAATGTGGCCTTTGTCGATAAATTAATATCAATAGCTTCCGTGGCACTACTGACAACAATACCATTTGCATCATTCAATGCTTTAAACGCAGATGTTTTTAAAATCCCGTATTCCTCAACAACCATGTCATCGGCTTTGAGTGTGTACACGATATTCAGTTCCGTCCCATAAACACTGGCGGTTTCTTGACTCACCAGCTGCAACGCGTTGGTGGGCATAAAATTGGTTTCCAGGCTGATGAGCCCCACGAAATAAATTCCATCTTCAACCGTAGAAACCAGTAGATTATTTGTTGCAAACGCTTGCTCCTCCATATACAAAGTATCATAATTGTTCGAGTTTATCAAATCAACGAATAGAGAACCCACACTATGGATAATAGTATTCGATCCTTTCATGATTTTTGATTCGATTGTGTATTCACCATATTCATGTAAAGTATTTAAAATTATACTTTCGGTGCTTCCGTTTGTATATACACTTCCTTGTGGGTTGTATGTCTCAAGGAGGGTCGTTCCTGAATACAACTCATGGAAAACAGTGTAATTATTCGTGTTCCCTTCGAAATTTGGAATACACACAAAGTTTTCCACCTGAAACATAAAAGACACCATGCCTGTAACGGTGTCAACATTCGTTGATACGGAGCTTGTTTTTATTCTTCCCATCCAGGTATGCGGGTGATACACTACCGTTTGCTGATTCAATGCGTCTGTAATTGTGATTTGAAAGATGTCGAAATCTAAGTCAAAGTCAGTAATATCACATGTAAATGGCGTTAATGGTGTGTAAAACGGACTATTTGAAGTGGCAAGGTATATAGGAGTGAAGTTACCTGCTACCCAAAAATTGTTTGTTTGATTAGCGTTTAAATAATTTGGTGAAAATTCGTTGGTTGGTGAATACACTGTCAGTCCCTGCATCCGACTCGGATTTACATCGCTGAATCGAATACTGACCCTCGTAGCTTGTTTGCCAACCGTAATACGAATTAAATCTCTATTGTAAAAATTTGTATCACCTTCTGGGGGAAACCACGCAATCTTGTCATCGGATTGTGCAAGTCTCTGTTGAAGTTCAGTATTGGACTTGGCCGCTTGACTGGTGTTCATATAAGTTCTGTTAATGTAATCCATAACAAATGAAACCGAATTTCCATTAATATCCTGAAAAAACAATCGTTCCATATTAGTTATACCACCATCATCCGTGCGACCATCCAGTCTTGCCAAGAAATATACCTCCATATTACCCCCCGTCGAGCCTAAGGATGAATGTGTTGAATCATGAACCTCTTCGGGTCGTGGAATACCATCAATGTACAAATTGAAACCCACCCCACCATGAAAGAACAACCCAGAGGAGGGAACAACGTATTCAATCATGTCGTTTACAAAGCCAGACACATTCGTCCCCTCTATAAACACTCCATCACTAACATAACCTTGTTTGAGAGGGCGATCCGTCTGAGTGAATGTGACGACATCACCTACGTATAAAATTGCTTTTAACATTTGTTCAAAAGGCACAAAGTTGATACTTGTATTGTTAGTCAAGTCGGTAATCCATTCAATTGTATATCTGTTAATACTTTCCAAAGTATCGACATCGGTTGGACGCGTAGGGTATTCAAACACCAATTTGGTGTTTATTATTTCGTAGTCTAAATTCGCCAATGAGCGCACACTGACGAACTTTTCTATTGGCGTGTCGTCAATAAAATTTTCAACATGCAAGTATACCGTGTCATCTCGAATTTGAACGAACACGTCGACATCTTCACTTGGACTGACCAAATCGGCTAATGTAGCGTATTCATAACTTGAAGTACTCAGACTTTCATCCCCAATGTTATAATGGATGACCAATTGTATATAACCCGATTCCAAAATCGCGGAAATCTCACTGGTGATGACTTGCACGGAAACGGTATCGTTATCAACAACGCTAGAATATTCTAGTTGTGCTAACGTATGTGTTTGTGTTTCAAACGTTTCTAAACTTGTGACTTTAAGTGCATATGTTGTGTTTGTCATTTCTCCTAGTTGTATATACTCAAAGTGAATGTCGGTTGTGTGGTTCGCGTATTTCGTTTTCGAAACCACTTGGTTGTATAGAATACCACGAACACCCCCCGATAGTAAGGAAATCGGTGTTTCTAATAACCCATATGAACTTTCAAAAGTAAAGTAGACACGTGTGTGAAAATATGTATGATCATAAAACTGAACATCATCGCTAAATTGTTCTATATCTACTTGGAATGACTCGTTGGATGGTAACACCAAACTTGTGAAATTCGAGATTGCTTGAAAATCTGAGACCATGCAATAATACCAAGTCACATTTTCACCAAATAAAGTGTCAATATTTGCATTTATCATCATTTTGTATCCGTTTTGTGTCACCTGAATTTGTGCTATTTGAGGAATGGAAGGTGTTGACACAAATAGCGGGAACATTGTAGTCGTTTGATTATAAGCGTCTTCGAACTCAAATTGGAACATGTATTTTGTCGAATGTTTTAAATTCCCAATTTCATATCTTTGATATTCATTGAAGGAGTCGACCGATAAAAAGCTTTCAGTTGATATTTCCTCGAATGTTGCAGTAGTTCGGTCCATTTCGATTTTTAAAGGGTAAACACTATCAGAAACTGTCAACGTTTGGCGTTGAATTTGGGCAACGTCGGTGGAAATGTCATATGCGTGAACGTTAAAATAATATCTACTATTCACCTCTGGAACAAAAGACACAATATTAGCAACAACGGAATAAAAGTTTTCGTTTTCGATAATAACATCAAAATGTAAGGTTGATGAAACTTCGTCATATGTAATTGGCAACTCGTACACGCCATACAATGAAATGACCTTGAAAAGCAGCTGCCCTGGTATAATAGTCTGACCTCGATCCACGACAAAATTAAATCGACTATCCTTTTCTTTTGTTACAATCATCTCAATATTAACTTCGACACCTTCATTTATTTGGGTCATTTGAGCCAAATAAACGTCATCAACATTAAGATCAAAAATTAGGTTGATCGTGAAATTGAGTGACTTTATCGAAAGATCTCTCCCGATATATCCTTCTGTTTGCAATTCTAATGATACATCATTAATTTGTCGAATTTCTTGGATTCCGTCGTATGTTCCGTCAATCGTTTTGAAACTCACGATATTCAAATAAAATGAATCTTCAATATCTGTCAAATTGGAAAATCCAATAACTTTGGATGGAAATGTAATATCGATAAATGGAGAAATATTGTTGAGGGTCTGTTGTACAATCAAGTTTTCGCTAATTAAATAATCTTTATTTGAAATGGATGTGCTTTGTATTAAAATCATCGTCTCAGTCGGTTCAATGTTCGTGAACGTCACGAGCGTCAAAGAAAACCCATCCGCATCAACCGAGCCGTCATTTGAAAGACCTATTGTATCGTATACTTCATCCTGTACATACCGAAAAGGCGGGTGTATGTCGTCAATTTCAGCTGTGCTAACATAATAATTACCATATAGTGATTTGAGTTCAAGAGATTGTTCAATTGAAAAGTTTGTTTCTGGATATATTATTCTGAATTGCTGTTCTGGATTTTTCTGTTCCGTTGTTATGAAACTATATATTTCAACATCTGTTATGGAATTCACATATCCTGTAGCTGTGAAAGAAAACGAAAATTCATTATCATCGTCATCATTTTCAAGAACAATGTTATTATCATTCATATTTTGCTCGACCAACGCATTTATAGATTTGTAGACGGCCTTTGGAACATTAAAAATATTTGAAATCAAATACGTATACACTGTCGGTTTATTCAAAGAAGATGTTGTTGGGTTTATTGGAAAGGGATTGAACACAGCCGTTTTCATCAATTCGTCGGTGAAGGTGATTTCTATTTCATACTCCGTGTCATCTAATAAGTTTTCTAATCTGACTGATATTGGTGACGAGTCGGAAACGAAATCCTTGGACACATTTCTAATGACATCTATGGCGTCAACACTATCCAGTATTAATCCAGATCTCCGTAATGCTCTTATAACAATTTCATGTTTGATCACGCTATCGTCGGTAAACTTCGTTATGTCAAACGTAATACCGCTTGTTGTAACTTCAAATTCACTTGTTTGTATTTGATCGGGAGCAATTCGGTCGATGATGCAAATCGGAGCTGTATAGGTCTCACCAAAGAAAGCTATTTCCGCTGTGATACTTCCAGCCGCTGTATCCATCGGAACATCGATCGGTACCTTCCAACTCGTCTTCGTACCTTGTAATAATTGTGAAAATATGATCGTGTTGGTCCATGGCGTCTTTATGTCAATAACATTGTTCAAAAAATAATAGCGATTGACTGCGTTTGTTGTTGTCCATTTTAAGTATGCTGTTTCCCCTGGGTTTACAAAATTCCTTTCAAAGTGCAAGTTTATGATGCGGTCGGTCATAGACCTCTGATACACAACATGATACACAATATCATATGAAGCGGATGCTTTGAAACCTTCTCCTGACCAATATAAAGTCATTTGTCTAGTGTTGCTATCATCGATGAGCAAAATTGGAGCTGTAAACCATACGTTATTCGAGGCACTGTTTTTTATAATAACGTGTCCGATAACATCCAAACCTTTTAAATCGTCAGCGATCATGGGTAGTTCAATGGCGATCGAACCAAGTGTGCCAATTATATCGTTTATTTGAGCTACGCTGTTGCCAACTAATTCGATCCGTTTCCCAAGAACGGTGTACTTATGAGAGGAGATAACATTGTAATCTGTGCGTACAGTTTGCGCATTTTGTTCAAACATTAACGAGCTAAACCGCGAGGGAGAAGGAATGCCTGCCTCAGGTTTCATGAAATATCTTATATTTACATTTACTTCAACAGTGGTGTTCGAAGTGAACAGCGATGTATTTCGAATTCGCAGCACGGTGGGATCATTGTAATCAATATACGCAACCGATGAGAGATTGGGTCGACTTGAAGTTATATTTTCAATTTCCGAGTCGTAAGAAAACCCAAATATGATTGGACCTGTGTATCGTTGGACAATAGATGTGTCTGCTTGATAAGGTAGATGGACACGTATCTCCTTGTCTTCATAGACCGTTTTATCGTCATTGTTTGTTTCACTGCTGTCCATTAAATTATCGAATCCAACAATAATCTTTATCTGTAAGGCAACAGTACTATCCGTCAGTTGTCCAAACCCGCTCGCCTCGATGACATTTAAATACGCTGCGGGTTCAATATCGTTCAAAATGAACTCAATATCTGATGAAGGGTTTATCAAAAGAATATTTTCATTTTGTGAGGTTTCAATGGTATTTCGAAGATGAATAAGTCGCATGTCCACGTCTGTGACATCATTCGCCAGTGTGTCGTGTTCCGTCATGACATTTTGTATTTCTGCAGATATGTCAAGATTATTTATATATAGTTTTTCACCCACTCTCAGGTCCTTTGTTACAGTCAAATTCGAGTATCTTGCGTCTGTGCTCCGTCGTTCATACAGGTTGTATTTGTTGGAAATGTTCACACCTTCTTGAACATAATTTGATACTAACAAATCGGTGATTTCCATAGCACGTGTTGGAATGTGTCTAAACGAATCAAGTTGATAATTTTCACAGGGTAGTGTGTAAATTGGTTCGGTGGCGGCGCTAACTTGTACATTATGTGTTTTGGTTTCTAAAACAAAAACTCCCCTTTCCTTCAAAAATTGAATACAATCATCCCGTGACATTGTCAACAAACAATCCTTTGTTATATTGTGTTTAATTGTTTCGGATCTCAAAACACTAGTAGGGCAATCCGACAACTTCGTGTACATTTACCTTATTACATTTATTAAATAAATACTAAATTGCGTTTGTTTTCGTCATATGTAAAGAATTCGCTTACAGAATGTACCACTTGTTGGTTTGTGATAAGATTATAGTCTGGTAACTCAATATTTGAATCGGTTTCATTCGGAGGATACTGCTTACATATCAGGGAAGAAGGAGAAGTCATAACTTTGAGGAAACAAGATGGTAATAAAGAGTGACATGTCCTTGGTAACAAAGACAATAACTGTGCAAAAGGGGTGATTGGGATACCTTGAGATAAGTCAATACTACATAATTCCCTAAAATTAGATATCAATGAAGGTAAACGTGCGGTAAACTCATATATACATGGGCTTTCTGAATACCCGTATTTGTATGTCCACGATAAAACCCTTCCACTGACAAAATACGCCCAAGACCAAATGATTGAATTCATGTAATCATTACAAACAGTATCTATCGACTGAATTGTGTGCATCGCCGAGGTGTCGTATTCAAGAGATTTGTCTTTCAAAAATAGACTGAATAGCTTGTGAACCGCAAACCAGTCTATCTTTTCAAAGGATATGAGTTGGATATTTGAAGAAGCATATTGTCCGATCATTGTGTCGAACCCCTGGCTACCATTTTGGATGAGTTTACATGCCTTTACAAACACATTTCCACCCATGATAAACAACAGTGTTGTATCCAATAAAACTTGTTTTCTGTTATTTTCAAATTTGTCAACGAGTTTGTAATGCTCAAACATCGAAAATATGTAATCTTTTACGAAAAAAATCTCGGAATCGTTTTTACAAATATAAATATCGAGAAATCCATTTGCCATACAATTAACAATCAAACCAGTTTCTCCATAAATCACGATATTTGTGCAATCTGATTTCTTTATGTGTTCGAATATTTTAAACACACTTTCCCCAGAATGATTACTATCGCTAAACAATACTGGGACAGAAAATATTTTAAGATCGATCATACCATAAATACGATCATGTAGCGATTGCATAAAAACTGTACCAGGTGCGATCATATTCGAGTTGAATTCCTTTGTTGTTCCATGTTTGTAAAATTGCATTCGTTGACTGCATACCTTTGTGTTAGGAACGATTCCATCCATAACAATGCACACCAGCTTGGTCGGTTTAATTGTTACATTAACCAACTTACGCAAGTAAACGATAACCAAATTGATGAGATGTTCATCAACTTGATACTCTGATAGCCCTGAGAAATCTATTTCTCGTAAAACATGTTTTAGTATCAAATTACAATTCAAATACAATGTTTCACACGAGACATCTGATTGGTTGATTGGATTGATGAAGTTATCGAGCATTACTAATATTGTGTTTTTAATGTTTAAATGATACATGGAAGAATAAAACTAAATTCTTGTCTCTAGCTTGTCAGCGACAGTTTTTTCTTTCCCCAGTGTAGAAGCCAAACGCAATAATTTTTCGCGTCTCATGTTTTCAACATTGGAACATTTGTGTACCTCATATTGTAAACATCGCGTACAAAAATTTTGTTCACACCACTTGCATACCAATTGTAAATGATCCTTCTTTTTGCAAAAAATGCATTTACCCATTTTTGGGTTAGGGTAACGCGTGCTTTAAGTGGAAACCTCTTCGTGATGTAATAAGTGATGAACATGTAAGAGGCTGGATGTATTGCGTCCATACCGATACGCTCTGCCAATTAACTGATTTTCGAGCTCGTTACTCATTCTTTGATAGAATATTAAATCTGTCGCAGTTATCAAATTTAAACCACACGCATACAGTACTACGTCAACGAAGAGTAAGTTGTTATCTTCTTTTTCAAACCAATCTAACGTTTTCATGATTGAATAATTATTACCATTTAAAACTTTGTAATTTAGACAACTTGCGAAAACATCTGTAATACCAGCCTCTGATTTATAAAACACTACAGTCTTTGCGCGGCTTTGCTGATTTTGTAGTATCAAGTTGATAAGTAAATCATTTTTGTATCCAACAGCGGAACCTTTAGCTTCTTGGATTATATTCTTCTTCTTCAAAGTATTCCTACACAATGGACACGTAAGAGTTTGGTATGATAATAAATCACATACACATCGTTCACAAAACGTATTAAGACAACATACAAACATAACCTTGTTTTTTTTCTCATCCAAACAAATAGGACACATATCGCACACATCGTCATGATCAATGTTTGAAATCGCAATCTGAATTTTAATCAGTTCAGAATCGATAGAATCGATATCCTTTGAAACTTGGTGTAATTTAGAGTTACGGGTATGTTTTGAATTGTCGTTGAATGTTTCCATGGATTGAAGATAACTCAATTTTGAGCATAGATTTTTTCGCTGGATCTTAAGATTACGGGTAGTAAATGAAATTAAATTTTCTTTCGAGTCCACAGCACACCCAAGGATCTCCATTGCGTTATTGACATCGTTTGCATGCAAAGAGTCTCGAACACTCTGGGACACATGTTCGTGTATGGCACGAATGTAATATGGCGATTGGCATATAATCGTGTGATGAAGAATCTTGGGTAGCTTCAAATACTCTGCGATATAGTCGTCGTTTACTTTAACAATCATTGCACGTAGCATTTTAAAATCGGTTATCGTGTCCATAGTTCGAAAGGTGTTTTTAATGTATCCATATTTAGGTATTCCACTTGTTATGTAACGTACAACTTTCGTTTCCTGTAATTTTAAATAATACCCGTTGCTAAATAATAGATTGTTCAATGATGAAGTCACGAACCAAACAAAACGAGATTTAGGCGCGGCACACGCTGGGATGTTTATGGAGTCTGCCTCGTCAAAAATTATCCTTGACCAATACCAAGGGCACGATTTTATAAATGTGTTATAATGCTTTGCGTTACACAAAATGATTTCATATTTTGATAGTTCATTCCAATCAATAGGAAATGTATTTTTTCGAACGATAATGAACGAAAGATCTGTAAATTCCTTCAAATAACTTTCCCAAACTGGCTTTAGTATGTGATTAGGAACAACTATCAAGTTTTTGCCCTCAACCTCATCAACATCGGAGTGCCTTTTCCTTGTCACATGCGCAAAATCACCGTAAACCCCTTTGACACATGGTGTCATCTCCAAAACGGGGTTCATCGCAATGAGACCCAAAATGCATAGTGATTTTCCAGTTCCCACTTTATTCGACAAAATACCCACTTCCGTGGTTAAAGATTCGTCAGACGAAAGAGGCAACCTTTCCGTTTCCATTCGAGACATGGCGAAGATCGTTTGAAGTTGGTACGTGTGCAGTTTGACTGATATAATTCGGGACGATTGGATAGAGTTCGGGCTGTTGACGTTTATTGTTCCATCTTTATTCAAACTGCATTTTTCTTCAACAGAGACCATACCCTCTTAATTTGAAGTGTCTTTAATTCCATCAATTGCATTCTTTAGTGAACGTTGCACCTCATCTATAGGATGCCAATCAGCCCATTCTGCGTTATATTTATTCATTTTGATTATCATTGAATCGTCACTTTTTGCCTCCGTAAAACCATCCTCTTCGGACTCTTCACCACTTGTCACCGACTCTCCATCTGAAGAGTCAGCATATTCTTTTGCATCACGCATATATTTCAACATGTCAGTCACTTCGGGGTCATTGTGCATCATATTCCAGTTTCTTTCCAAATGTGGAGTAAGCGTATCGTCTTTGACAAACTCATGGGCACAATACTGAAGGGCAAACTTCATGTCAGTGGGTGTTATGGTATTTCTATTCGCTGCCCTGGCATAAACACCCGCATGTTCAGTTGCCTGTTGGATAAATGTCAAGAGAATACACTGGATTTTATGTACTGTGTGTTGTTCATGATCCTCGGATGAAAATGAAGCAAGTCCTGAATGCATTTTGGACGGGATCATTTAACAAACTAATTGAAATATTCTTTAATTTACTTTTTGAAACACAAAAGAAGCATAAGTAAAACTACAAATTTGTTTTTCAACACTGAGATTAATAGAATCTTGATAGTATTCTTCAAACGGACGAATAGCTATGAGTTTGAGACCATGTTCTTGAGCAAGGTTAATCAAAACATGTTTTAAAACGACATATTCTGAGCTTATTGAACAATCACCAAAGTATAAAGTATTTACCAGGAAAATATCAATAGCGCTACCATACTTTGTGAGGTTTTTGGATACTGGTTTGATCATCATTTGCGTGCTTTCAAATGAAGTACGCAAATTGTCTGTTAGTTCCAACACTTTTTCTCCCTGAAGGTACGTCCCGATAAAGAAGCCTCCTTTTTTTAAGTTTGTGCTCACGTTTTCCATCAAATCGTCAGCCATGTCTTTTGTCTCGAAGAAATAATGAATGGCAAATTGACAAGAAATGACATCGGCTTTTTCTTTTGTTTTTTCTGATGCGTAATCCATAAAATTGTAAATATCTGGTTTGACGACGACATCGTAATTCATTTTGCGTAATTCATTCGAGCTCGAAATTCTTAGAAGAGCCTCTTGAACATATGTTTTGTCAATATCATAAGCGACAGTTCTTTTAATACCAGCCTTCATCCACTTGAACATGTCACCACCTCGCCCCACTCCAATGTCATAAAGCAGCGAGACATTGGAAGCGTATTGTTCAATCAGTTTCGATTTTATCTTGTTATGAAATATACGCAATTGTTTGGCTTGCTTCTCGTCACGCATTTGAGATATACAATGGACGAACTCTTAAGTGAAACAGCTTTCAATTTCTGCATGGTATTTGAAAAAAACGTCATCACAGAACGACCATACATTGTTGAACTCGGTATACTTATCCACACGAATCTTGACCACTTCCTTGTTCGGTTTGAAATTTCCCAGAGCCAAATCGGAAAAGGGTAGCACAAAAACATAGATAATGCTCTTAACTTGCTCTCGTCTTTTCTTATCAACAGCCAGTTGTTCAGGGGGGCGAAAACTGGAAACAAAAGAAAAGTTTGGCATTATGTTATCGGGACACATAATTCCTGATGTTTCTTCCTTCATTTCGCGATACGCTGCAAGTGAAGGTGTTTCATGATTTTTAACACCTCCCGAAATGAACCCCCATTCCAAAGACTTTTTATCTTGAACCATCAAGAAATGAGGATCACTCAGTTTCTCTCCAGAATCTGAGAAGAATGTATATGGCACGACAAGAATCTTTCGACGTGTCACTTGATGCATGATGCGTTCAACTTATCTTATGAACTCGCATTCTTAAAGTGAGTTTTTATTTTTTTCTTGTGTGACATCATATGAATAACCTGAATAATCTGTTCAACAACATCCAGAAGAACAAGAACCAAAACAATGCGCGGGTAACTAAAGCGAACCTTCAAGGGGCGGTGGTTTTCGGTGAAGAAGAACGCAACTATGATCCCTATTGGGAGGAAATGAACAAAATGGGGCGTTCATTCGTAAGGGACAGGTTCGATTATGTGGAGATGTTGGCGACTAAGATCACCACACAATTCTACCAAGGTGACCCAAAATACTCCAAACATATCAAGGGAATTTACAGTGAGATGTTCATGTCGCGTTCCAAAGATGGGCTGTTGGGGTTCAAAGGCATGAACATGAAAGGTATCGTGTGTGTGATTCTATATCTCATTGTTAAGAACGAGGAGAATAAACAAATTTCCCTATCCGACCTCGTGACGGCGGCGAATAAAATCGAGTCCTCAAAAGTCAAGGTGACAGAACGAATGTTGACCAAATACATAAAAGTTTTGACTCCTCACATATCGTACAGAAAGAACACCGAAGACAACGCCAACGACGAACAGGAAAAGAGCACCTTGTCGCACATCAGAAGGTTGTCGATTGCCATCAAAATGACGCCAACCAACAGAACGGCTTTAAACAAGATTTACAAATCGCTGCCAAAAGAACTCAAGTCAGAGTCGGCACATAACCCAAACACGATCGCAAAGTGTATGGTTTACCTATTCGCTTCGCTTGGTAGAAACACTGCGTATACGAAAGAGATTGCCGAAAAACTAAAAATAACGGAATATGTAAAGAAAAATGCACTGACAAAATACAAGCCTTTTTTCAACCCCTAGCGAATAAAAATAATAATAATATGTTAGAGTATCATGAACATTCCTGCCGACATCCGTCGAGCTTGTTTGGAAAAAGGCATATCACTGCGGGACAGACAAACATTATTACCCAAGGGCGTCGAGTTCTTACGCAGACAATGCTTCGCAAAGGACGGGCGAGTTGCGCGTGCCATCAATACGAATGCGGTGCAGCATGGTGTTTTGCCCTACGCAAACAGAGCATATGAAATTTACACGACACACAAACCCAAAATATCAAAAGAACAAGCCAAACTCCTTGCAAAAAACTACCGTTATACGATTCCACAAAGGCAGCTTTGGGCAAATATGAAAGAAAATTCGCCTCCACCCCGTTCAAATATTGGAACATCAAAACACCCCTCTCCACCGCGTTCAAATGTTGGAACATCCAAACGCCCCTCTCCACCGCGTTCAACTGGGGCGTTGAAAAAGGTACCAAGCAAATCAAAACGCACAAATGTTCTAAGCAGTCTCGTTTCTAACGTACAGAGAATTGCTATTCCAAAAAACAACAAACCCAAGAGCCCCAAACGACAAGCTCAAAACCCCAGACGAAAAAAACCCATAAAAAAATCATTGTACTTGAATTATGGGAATCATTACGGTGAAAATAAGTTGACATCACCCATCAGAACACCAAACCCTTCGCCTAAACCGCCATCGTTATCCATCACAAAGAAAATGATGAATTTATTCAAAATCCCCCCACACAATGATTCTAGAACGAAAAAACTTGAGCAGAAATACGGTCAACTATGGAAAAAGTTATGGATAAAGAGTGGAAAAAAACAAAAAACAAATCTAAATAATCTTGAAAATCTACTCATGACCAATTTGGAATCTCCCCCGAAACCTGTCAAAAAGAAACCACGGAAAAAGGATGTGATGTCTAATATTGTAGGAAATATGTTTATACCGAGCAGGAAACCAACTTCTCCAGTTGGAAAAAAACACATTCGGAACGTAGATCCTACTTTAAATATGAATCAAATGTACAATCTAAAACGTAACCCTGTAAAATACGGTAATGTTTCTGATGAACCAAATGACCCCAAGACTAGGCTGAAAAAATTGCTTGCGCCGTACTTGTCGTTCAGAGGCAATCTCGCAACACTCAAGGAAGAAAATTCGAAGAAGAATTCCAAAACTCTCAAACGCCCCTCTCAAAAGAACTAGAATATTCTTGGCGTTGCTCCGATAGACATGAGTTCTTGAAAGAGTAGTTTTGTCGCAAAGGGTAATGTGATTTGTTTCACTTTGGGCGAGCAACAGCTCTTGCAAAAGAAACATTTATTTTTAATGTCTCCTGTGACAATCAGGCCACACAATGTACAAACGTGTACTCTATAAGCGTCCGAGTTATAAAATAGTCTGTCTTTCATGAACAGGGAACTGCCGTGCGATATCATTGCGTCTCTTTCCATTTCGCCTGTTCTTAACCCACCGTCTCTCGCCCGCCCTTCCACAGGCTGTCGTGTCAGTATTTGCACGGGTCCTTTCCCGCGAGAGTGAATCTTGTCGTCCACCATGTGTTTCAGTCGTTGATAATAGGTAGGTCCTATGAAAATTGCATATTGCATTTGTTTTCCTGTCATTCCATTTATCAACATGTCACTGCCGTGTCGATTGAAGCCGAACTTGTGCAGCGATTGATACACGTCATGTATTTCAGTCTCGTCATGCGCAAACGCAGTAGAGTCACGACATTTTCCATCCAGTGTTGCGACTTTTCCGAAGACTGACTCTAAAAGTTGACCCACTGTCATCCGTGAGGGAATCGCATGCGGATTTATGATTATATCAGGACGGATTCCATCTTTTCCCGAAAAGGGCATATCCTCTTCGTTATATATCATACCGATCGTTCCTTTTTGACCGTGTCTTGCACTGAATTTGTCCCCAATTTGTGGTATTTTAGTTTTCCGAACTCGAATTTTCAACAAAGAAGAACCAATTTCATTGGTTGTCATCATAACCTTGTCAACGATGCCATTATCAGCTACCCTCACAATTGTGCTACAATCCCTTTTTTTTCCGTTTAAATCAGGTGTCATTATTGTTTTACCTATAATGACATCATTTCCATTGATAGTTTGACCAGTTTCAACAACACCGTCGATACCAAGTTTGTCGTAGTGTGCCAATTTTATATCGATACACTCGTTTGGATCAGGAACTTCAATTGTTTCTTTTGTGCCGCTACCATGGATTTTTGTTTCTTCTTTGTATGTTTTATAGAAAATGCTTCGAAAAAGCCCTCTGTCAATGGCTCCTTTATTCATAATGATGGAATCCTCTTGGTTGTACCCCGTGTATGAAGCGATCGCAACGATTGCGTTTTGTCCCGATGGCATATCAGACAACCCAATTATATCCCCTGTGTTTGTGTAAACGAGCGGTTTTTGAGGATAACAAAGCACATGTGAAATAGTGTCCATACGATTTTGATAGTCCATTGTCGGTATACCGATGGACTGTTTTCCCATTGCACTTTGATATGTATTTCTTGGAGATTGGTTATGGTCCGCAAAGGGAATCGAGCTAGCGCTAGTTCCAAGAATTGTTGCAGGATGAATCTCACAATGGGTGAACATTTCTTGCGATTCTGACATGTCTTTTACACTGGGGGATATGAGCGTAAATTCTTCCTCCTCACAATCAATATATTCGATATACCCATTTTCTACTAGATGTGAAAACGGAGTTATTTTCACATCTACCACATCCTCCACTATGGTGAGAGCACCCGTCAGCTGATTGACGACATATAAAGGTCGACATATCCTTCCACCGTCGGTAAACAATCGGATTTCTTTGTTATCTTCGTCTAGGCAAACACCAACACAAGGTGATAATCCGTTTGAAAGTTTTTTCTTTTTGATTTCTTTATAGATTTCAGAGTGGTGTAATGTTTGTGTATATATGATTCCATTTATGAAAACAATGTATTCAACATCTGATATACTTGAGCAGTTTTTTGTTATATGATCAATGATGTTCTTAACTGGAGCCGAGTCACAATACACGGTAACCATCGCCAAAAGAGCCATGTTTTTCACCAAACCACATGTAGCGCCTTCTGGTGTTTCAGCAGGGCAAACCTTTCCCCAGTGTGAATTATGCAAATGCCTTGGACTTGTGACTTTACCGTCTCTCCCAATCGGCGAATTTATACGGCGCATATGAGATATTGAGCTCATAAAAGTAAGTCGATTGTACACCTGAGAAATACCATTTTTGGAAAAGGAATTTCCGCCAACACCCCAATTGCCTGTTGATAGCGAATATCGTAATCCATTCGAAACAATCTTCGACTTGTACATATTTTGAATATTGAGTATTTTTGAATTCAAAACGAATTTCGTGGTGTTATTAATAAATTCTTTGTAAGTACGTCGAAACAATTGTCGAAATAGATTTGTGTACAAATGACCTGCGAGCTCAATTCTCTTGTTTTTAAAATGGTCTCGGTCGTCCTCTAGTGTGTTACCCAGACAACAATTGATGAGTTTAATCACCATGTACTTCAGCATAATCTTTTTGTTCGCAATTGTTTCGCTTGTGTACGCAAAATCTGAAATAACCACCTTTTCGACGTTATCGTTTGTCATCATTTTGGAAGAAAACGCTTTTATTGATTCACATCGCGTTGTCGTGTTAAACTCGATCATCGAAGCCTGTATGAATTGTTTGACCTTATCAGACTCGTTTTTGAAACAATCAAGAATTTCTTCCTTTGTTTCGTATCCTAAAATGAAAAACATATGAAAGATGGATATATCACCGCGCATTGATGTCAATTGTAGCCGTATAAATTGTTCTCTTTTGATGTTCATCGTCGTTACATACAAAAACATTGTATTTGACGAACGTAGCTCGTTTTCTTTCACACATCTAAACTCACCAATGTGTGAATATTTCATAGGATGTCGCTTTTCGAAAACAAAAAATTTATTGTTTGTCATTTTCTCCTGACTGATCAACACTTTTTCACTTCCATTGATGATAAAATATCCACCAATATCTTCATCCGATACTAGTGTGTTACATAAATTACTTCTGACCATGATAGGTAGCTTACAAAGTAAAACATTCGCAAAAACAGTTGTATCTCCTTTAATTATAATCGTTATGTCTACAACAAGGTTACTTGAGTAAGTCAAGTTTCTTAAACGAGATTCAGGAGGTTTTATATGAGTACACGTTCGATCATGTTCAATATGGTTTGGTTTGTGTAATTGCATATTTTTTAATGTTATATTCGAAAACTCACCAATGTTTACACATTCATATTCTTTGAGGATAGTCAATAATGAAATGTCTAAAAATTCGTTGAATGAATCAATGTGATGTTGAACTAATGAGTTTTCTAAAAAGAAATTATTAATTACATCCCACTCGTTTTCCATCTCTTTTTTAATATTACCTGTTATTTGCTTAAGCTACGTCAGTTATGAAAGGATTAACCTAGGCTTTATAGGATATCACTGGCATAATCTCAGTCTTTTTAATGGAAGGTTTAAGGTATTTTTGGGTCAGCATATACACCAACGTTGTAAGAATCGTCACCATGCAAGCGTACAGTAAATTAAACTCTGTCGCATTAACGGTGGGAACATACTTTTTGATGATAAGCTGCGCAGTTTGATGCCAAGCTAAAACAGATGTAAGTGTCATCCCCGCATTTATTCCTATAATACCTGTGTTGTAGGTTTCTTCAAGTACTGTAGATGAAACATCGGTCACCTCCTTTAGAATCGAGTTCTTCATCTTTGTATACCTATACATAATATTTTAAAGCCGATCTAATGTAGTGAAACCTTTAGATATCTTATTGTTTGACATATTAAGCGTCACAGGTACTCCCGATTTTTCACCTTTCATAAGTGTTTTAAACTCTTCTGCTCCTTTCGCTGTGTCTGTTGGTACAAATGTGTGTGCGATGTCATTAGAAGTCATTAAATCCAATTGTTTCACGGTATATGGACATCCCATATACCCGTAAACTTTGTAACCTTTCTGTCCTTCGGATATTTTAGAATTTGGTTTTCCAGAAATTGGTCTTTTGGAAATAGGTTTTTCGGAACAACCAGAGACAGCATTTCTTTTTGAGAGGTAACAATTTAAAAACATAATTATTACAAAAGTCGCGATGAACATATACAGCATCATTTTTTGACAAGTCATTTATATACTCTCATAGGAAAAAAAAATGAGTTTAATTACCAATAAAAAAATGATTGGTTTATTTAATGAGCAGCTCTAAGGACGATATTGAAACCTATACAACTCAAGACTCTGACAATGAAGTAAACGGTTCAGAATTCGAGGATATGGACTTGAAGGAAATTTTAAGCGAATTCTTCTTAGAGAGTAAGAAGAATAGAAATCTTCCAGAAATATTTTTGGAAATAAAGAGAACAATCGACGTTCACAACAAGCTTATGATGCAGCTCATACAAGCTATACAATCAAAATGATTACTCATTAATGTATGAGTCATGAGAAAGCTCATCAGCCTCAAAAGACATAATTATGTCTTTTTTTCGATTTTCAATCACAATAAAAGAATATTTTCCCATTTGTTGCTCGTGTAACACATGTTCTTGTTTGAAAGACCAAATATCTATTTCTTCAGTTTGAAGAACATAAAAGGATGGTTTGATATCTATACCTTTCATGTTTTGTAACTAGATATTTAAGACGTCGTTTTTTTACGATATTAATGCTATTATTATACATTAATATGGTTAATTTTTTTTACAAATTCGCTTCTTTCCTCATTTTTAGTTTGTTAATATATTTAATGTATTATTACCTTCCATTATTTGAAATTGAACCTATGACTATAATCCAGTTGAAGAACGGGCCTGTTCAACTCAATTTCCACGAACATCAAATATATAAATGTATTAATGAAGATATTATTATTGATGACACTCCCATTATTGGACACGAAAACGTGCTTATTGAGATTGAATCTATTGTGGCAATGTTGAAACACAAAGATACGAATTCAAAAATTATTCATCCCCCAAACGGAATATTGTTGTTTGGTCCACCAGGAACTGGAAAAACAACAATTGCAAAATCGTTGGCGACCCGTGTGGGGTCAATGTTCATACATATATCTCCAGATGTTATTGAAGACAAGTATTGTGGTGAGGGTTTAAAAAAACTTACAGCAGTATTTACACTGGCTAAGAAAATCAAACCTTGTGTCATATTCTTTGATGAAATTGATGGGTTTATGTCATCAAGAAGTTCATCGGACCAAACCCATACCAATACCATGAAAACTACATTTTTGACTTCCATGGACACGCTTGCAAAAGAATGGGATATAATCTTTATCGCCACCACAAATCGCAAAAACGCTCTTGACGCTGCATTACTCCGTAGGTTGGACATACATCTTCACATGGGGGCCCCAAACTCAAATGATAAATTTAAATTCTTCAGGCCGTATATTAACAACACAACATCCGACGATGAGATGAAAACCTTTATCGAAGACAAAAAAGAAAAATCGACAATTTGTGATTTGAGAAATTTTAGTAAGTATTGTCTAAGGCACTATTTACTTCAAGGTGGTAAACTCGAAAACGACTCGATGAACCTTAGTTTGAAAGAATTAGAAGAGAAAAACAATCAATATCTTTGTTTACAATATACAGATGATAAGAAGTACAATTAAGAACCTCGAACAACACGTTGCCTATTACGTGTCCAATATTAACAATTGTGTTTTTCATTCCCAAGACATCTTTTCAAACATAACGTTTGACAATGACTATATATACACAGACATTCAAACCAATTGTATCATACTTGAATTTGACACCCCGTTATTGATGGACGATCAATTCGATATTTCATTCGAAAATGGACATCGTGCCCTCTCCAACAAAACCCCCATGGAGCACTATACATTTTTTAAAATGTCGTTCGTTAGCAACACGGGAGAACGGTTTAACATTGAATGGAGTGATGGTGGATTTTCTGAAAGAGACATATCCGACTTTACATATCATAATATTGACTTTGTGTATGGTATATATGAACCCTTGACATACGAAGGTCGTTTGTATTTCGATATGACTGAGGAGTTTCCGATGATTGCATACGAAAACGAGTTTACTTTCATAATCAAAGTCGAGGTTACAAATATCGAGTCTGTCCATGTGTATTTGTTTTCAGACACAAGCATCACGTACACGCCAAGCTCGGACGGCACGCATTTGTTCAAAATCGTTGCGAGAAAAACCGACGAGTTTTCTTGTTACGAAGACAATTTGTTTTTAAAAACGGTCAAACGTGTAATGAAAGAAAATTTCATTGAACTGGTATGCACGAGGACACAGCCGCTTCAAAACATCATCGTCAAGAATATGATGCTATTTCAGGGCGTTCTCGAAGATGATTCGACGGTTGAATTGGCAGGAACTGAAAATATTTTTATTGGATCAAAGGCGGGGTACATGAATAATAACGGATCAAATAACATATATCTAGGAAAAGACACAGGAAGCCGCAATTCAAATGGTTTGAATAACATTGCGATTGGAACACAGGCTTCTGAGTTTGCAGTCAGTGCCACAAATAACGTTTGTATTGGAAAAACGAGCGGTCAATACAACGTGTCGGGAGAAAGAAACATTTGCATTGGAGATCAGTCTGGGCAGGGTAATACAAACGGCTCAAATAATACATTTATTGGATTTAAAGCAGGTGCTAAAAACAAAGGCAACGATAATATTTGCATTGGAGGTTCGCAAGTTGTTGGTGATGGTAACATTGTCATTGGAAATAATATCACTGGAATAAAAAGTAATGAATTGCGAATTGGTAACCTCATCACAGGCGATTTGCTCGATAAAACGTTGAATATTCACAGCAAAGTCAATATACACGACACAGTCAGCTTCAGGCTTGTTAACGTGAGAATTTCGGTCCAGACTTCCTACACATTCACAGAACTTCGACCCGTGTTTGAGCATATAACATTTGAGTCCAGTTTGGAACAGGTTGATTTGATCCAACGCATCGAGGAGGACCATGTATATGTGTTTGATTTTAAAATATCAAAAAATGACATTTTTAAAATAAAATGGAGGGACGAAGAGTTGTTTTTGATGAGTCCCGAAAGCCGCACGCGCAAATCTTTCTCATTATTGATTGATAATGGTACGATTGTTCACATAGAATAGTTGTACCTGAGGTGAATCAGAGTGGTGGTGGACTCTTCGAGCCAACAACAAACACATACGGCGTTGGGACGGGTGGTTTGGGGGTCAAAGGCGATGCTGGCGGTGGTTCATCGTATTATGACGGGACAAAAAACAAACATTATCATCGACTCAAAGCGCTGCAAAATACCTGGATTCGTTAGAATTTCCGCGATAAGTCCTTTTGTAAGTCCGTGAAAACTTTCTTGCTCAAATGTTTTTGATTTCTCAATGTGTATCCATTGTATAAATTGAACATGTTTGTAATGTCTGTGTTTAAACTTTTTATGAACGTCGATATTAACGCATTGTTATTATACACTGAATGATTCAATATGTAAAATAAATAGGAAAGCTCTACATATGAAGATGGTCCAGAGTGTGTGTTTGTTATGAACGCATTGAGGTATTTCTTCTTTTGATATTTTGCAGCTTGTTTTGTCCAAATTAATCCGAATCTTGGATTTTGAATTTTGGGTTTGAATTGATTCAAACAAATACTAGAAAGAACCGCGTACGTGTCACTTTCAGTTTGATTCAAATGGGGAAACGTTTTTTTGTGGTAGCAATCAGCTAAAGACATGTTGTGTAAAACGGAGAGCGTTTGTGTGTAACTGAGTTCAATGTCCATAACATTTTCGTGCGCAATAAGAGGAATCGTGCCAGGTTCTAATTGGAAAAACAACAACCGATCAGAAAGGCTTAAATTGGATCCAACGACATTCTGAAACGCCTCATACATACCCACTTCACGAAATACGGGCAGTGTGTTGAAGTGCATATGATGCGGTAATGTATTCACTACATAGCGAACATCACAATCATTCAAAATTATGTGCTTCTCTAATACCTTTATTTGGTACTTTATTTTTTCGCTTTTACAAATAAACTCACAAAACACAAGCAAAACGTTTTGATGAGGACGTGTCAGTATGATGTGTTCGAACTTTCGTTTCGCTAGTGCTGAAATAAGCTTTGCAGCATAAATATCATTTATGACAAAAACACATTGTATGTTTTCGTTGTATAATACCGACAATAGATCTTTGACATGTATTGATTCAACATTGTTGAAAAAGAATTCAAAATCGTCAATCAAAAACAAACTTATGTTGACATCATTTTTTATGGTGCAAAAGTAATTTGTAATATGTTTAAGAGTCCGTTTGACGTTTGTTTGTAATTCATACAACGTTTTGTTGTGAAAAGAACTTATCAATCGGATCAGAGATGTTTTACCTGTTCCGCTCTTACCAGAAATAACGATATGTCTATTTGAAATCATTGCCTCGTGCATTTGTTGTATTTGTGCTGTGTTGTCCAACCATTGTGATACATTATCTGCCTTGTATTTCACTGACAGAAAAGACTCGTCATTAGTTTGACATTGTGACGTGGTAATAAACCTGTCCAATGTCATAATCAATAATTGTGCCCTATTGCTTAAAATAATTTATATTCGTTGTCGGAGTAATCTTTGTATTTTGACAAAGATAAGTCAGCTATGGGTCTGTAAACATAATATTGTAAAGTAAACGATTTATTCGCTTCTGTATCCAACGTAAAATCCCCAAAGACGTTTGAATAACGAATGGATAAAGTTGAAGAAAGCGTATTTGGTTCTGTCAAGCTTAGTCTGTTTTTGATGTCTATGAAAGATGTATTGTCTCGTGCTTTTATAAGGGTTGTAAATTGCCTGGAAGAAGCGTTGTAACCCGATTTGTGACCGATGAAAACATTCGATGCCGAAGACTTTGAATTGAATCCACACTCTGAACCAATGTAAACATTATTGAAACCTTTCTGGTTATTTGACCCGCTTTGGTTTCCTACAAAAACATTGTTTGTGCAACTTTTGCTATTTTCTCCTGACTGTGTGCCAATGAATACATTTTTGTTACCTTGATTATTTTTTCTACCACTGTTCTTACCAATGAAAACATTTTCCGCACCGTTCGTATTGACCTCTCCTGAGTTGAACCCGACAAAGACGTTTCCACTTCCGTCGGTATTATTGGAACCACAATTAAACCCCAAAAAAGAATTTTGATTTCCATAGAAATTTGATTTTCCACAACTATTCCCACAGAATACATTCTCGCTTCCATTATCGTTGTTCATACCCGCAAGAGTTCCTATAAACACATTGTCGTCGCCTTGTACATTATTGTTACCACATTCATAACCTAGGAAAACGTTGCGATCACCCAATGTGTTTTTTGCTCCACAAAACGAACCGATAAAAGTGTTTTCCGAGCCCAACAGATTATTTCTTCCACTGTCTGTTCCAACAAAGACATTAGAACTTCCGTTTTTATTGTTTCTACCTGATGAGTCACCAATAAAAACATTTCTACTTCCGTTACTATTGTACCCTGCTTGATTTCCAATCAACACGTTCAAACCACCATTCCTAATAGAGTAACCACTTTCGGTTCCTATAAAAACATTTCCCTTGGATGTGGTCGAACTGTACCCTGATCGAAACCCCAAATACACATTATCGTTGACATTTGTTGCGTTTGCTCCAGCTTCGAACCCCAAAAACAAAGCGTTTGCGTTTATATTCGTATTCTTCGTTCCTGTATTTTTTCCAATGCGAACTGTACGGTTCCCGACATCGAAATGAGAATTACCCGAGTTTCCATCTAAATCAATACGCTTCGACATTAGTTTCTTTTAACCCGATAACTTTTTTAAACACACTTAAAGAGTGTGTCTAAAGTATTGTAACAGAGGAATAGAGCTGAATGGAATCACTTCAGGCATCCGTCTCCACTGTTGTCCGTGATGTGTTATTGTACATTGAAAACAACACAGATTACAAGTTTGAGGTCATGGAACCGCTCATGGAAGCCTATATGTTGAATCATGGTCAATGTAAAGCAATCACAAAATCAGGCACACCTTGTACACATCGCTGTTCTCCAGGAACATTACACTGTAAGAAGCATGCTATTGTTACGCAACAAATCGTTGAAAAACTTCAATGTGAGGCGATAACCTGCAATGGAACACAATGCATACGTGATGTAAGAATAAATGAATTACTATGTGGGGTACATATCGATAAGATAAGGCGTCAAAATCGAAAACCAATAACACGATTATGTGTGTTTTATGAAGAACATGAAGAAACAACTGTTTTTTGCAGCAACAATTCTGTGCATGATAAATGGTGTTGCAAAAAACATGTACATCTGCACGCACTTTACGTCAAGACATTTCATTGTGAAAACTTAAACATCTATGTAAATCAGATTGATGTGAAAAGAAATGCGTTACTTGATAAGCGATTAAACACATAATGATTTCGTTTAATTTTAATTTAATATATCTCATTGTATTTTACCAATAATGTCTCAACTTACGATAAAAACAGGACATATTATTGTTAAAGGAAATGGTGAAAGTATAATCAAGAAATGATTTAAAAATATAAAGCCTCTTACGTAGAATGTGTGATATTTGCACAAGGAAAAATAAAACTATTGAGTGCACATTTTGTCACCAATCTGCTTGTGCTGATTGTAATCAGAGGTGGATGATTGATAAGACGACACCAACTTGCATGTTTTGTAACAAAGAATTGGATATGTCTGATCTTAAATTTATGTTTAGCAAAAAACGGTTTAAAATCATACAAAGCGATACTTTACTAAATGTGTTTAAACAAGAATGCATTATCGACAAACAAAACATTACGGGAAGTATGATGATACAGAAGAAAGCGAAAAAAGATTTCGACAGGTTGTGTTTAGAAAAACAGAACATTTTGAAAACTTTAGAAAAAGTAAATGACGCAATTGTGCAACTGAATAATCGTATTGCCTTTCCACATCTGTTCCAAAATATAGATTTAAACGGACCGTGTCATTACAATCAATGTAACGGTCATTTGAACCAAACAAATTTTTGTGATATTTGTGAAAATTACACATGTCCAGATTGTAAAGGCGTTTATCACACAGATCATGAATGTGATTCTTTGAACAAGGCTTCTGTAAGTCATATTATAAACAACTGTAAAGAGTGTCCAGTGTGTAAAGTTCAAATCACAAAGATTGAGGGTTGTAACGAAATGTGGTGCACTCAGTGTAAATCTTCGTTTGATTGGAAAACAAACAAAATCATCAAATTGACACATCGATTTCACAATCCACATTACTTCGAATACAACAATGCAAAAATTGTGTTATTGAACGAACAGCTTAATAGCGTGTCGTTCGCTCAATTACGAAGTATTTTAATAAAAAATGAAAAGGAACTTTCAAAAGAATTACATACTCTAAATATTATCTCCAATGTGTTGAATATAAAAAAGAATTGTTCAGAAATGATTTATGTGGTTAATAATTTGACAGTAGATATCTCAATAAATAACGAAGAAGGTTTGAAGAGAGCATACTTGATGGGGAGCCTTAGCGAAGAATCGATACGTCGTATTTTAGTTAGAAAGAATGTATCAAACTCAAAAAAGAAACAGACTATTATCATTATGATTCAATACTTAACGAGTGCATCTGAATTGCTCTTATTCGTAACCGAAAAAACAAATGACAAGTGTTTTGAAAATCTTAATGAGAGCGTAACTTCATTACAAAATAACTTTTTAGAGTCATGTGTTGAATATAATTCAACTTTCAAACCGAGTTATTTTCAATATACATTGGACGCATATGGACGCTTTTTCAAAAAGAATTAAAATATATAGTTATCATATAATGCTTTTCGATAGAATGACAGAAAAGATGATATTTATGTTTATGGCTATATGTGCATGTTATTTGTCGTTCGAACACCTTTTTTTGGAATCTCAACTTACCTCAAAAACAGATTTTGGCGGATGGGGTGATTTCTTAGGGGAAATTAGTGACAAAAGTAATTCGAATACACTCATAATATATTGTGCCATCTTTCTGCTCGCATTTGTATCGCTCATTCTAACTATGAAGAATATCTTTAAAAAAAAGAAAATACAGCAAAATTTTAATAACTAAGCAATAAATACATAAGTCAAGTCTGTTACTGGAGTAAAACAAAACGGACAATTATTAGATATCAATCCTTTTGATAACTCAACACAACCTTGTTTGTTAAAAAATCCAACCTTAAATATCCGTGTACAACATGTATTACACAATCCAATATGATTGCACGGATGAATCAAAATACAAAACCTGTTGTTGAAACAAACCTTACACTCACTTGACGCATCGTTTACACAATCTTCAAGATACTTGACTGGGCGTTTAGCTCTTCGTATTCTTCGGAATAGGATACGTTTCCTCCAAGTTCCATTTACAATGCAGTATTGATACAGGTAGATGAAACCATCGACACAAACAAGTTTAAGTGACAACGGTTCTAGTAACATGGAATTGTTCATTATTATTTGCAACGGGTCCGTTGTTCCAAATACAAAAACGTGATCAGGTTCATGAAACGTAAATTCAAACACTCCAACATCCATATTGTAATATATATGTTGTTTCTTTAAACATTTATGTGGGCTTACTATACATGAAAGAAACAACAAACTATATTGCGTTGTGCTTAGGTCTTGTTGAACTTTTAAAGAAAAAGAAGTTGCACGAAATTGGTATCGTGCAATTCATCAAAGACGCTTCAAAAATATTAAAAAAAGACACGTCTTCTGAAGAGAGTAAAATTTCAGCTCTTGTAAGTGCTTTGAAGGAAATTGGAAAAGGGAGTGACGGAGTGTTTGGTACAGAGGATGACTTGATATCGGAGTCTACAATGGATGAAATAACAACCCTGAGTAAAACGAGCCTTCTAACAGATATGGTCACTATATTCATCAAACGAAAAAACAAGAGCTTTGCAGGTAGACTTACTGTTTTGTTTAAATGTTACCGAATTTTCACTTAAAGAAATCCACTATAAAGGATAAGTATGTATATAAAACTTGGAGACATTGTTGAAGTGCTGGGAACCGATTTGAATTTGGAGGAGGAGTTATGGTATGGCGAAATCGTTGGAAAAGACGGGAATGATTATGAGATTTATTACATCGAACACAAGGAGGATAATCGATGGGAGTACTGTTCGAATTACGAATGTATCGAGAAGGAATCAATAAACGCAGTCTCTCGAACTAAAAAAGGCGACTATACCAAATCATGGGCAACGTTTGGTTTTCAATGGGAAAAAACATTGGATGAGCACGGGAATGAAAAGAATATAACACTTTTCAAACATGCACACGAAGAAGATGCAGATTCAACCATCTCAGAGTCGTTGGATAGTTGTCATTCTTGGTCTACATCCGAATCAGATAGTGATGTGTCAGACCTTTTTGATGACACCGAAGAAAACATTCCTGCGTTTGAAACCTAAACCAACATTATTTTATTTGTGTATTTATATAAATGACTCCTACTCTGATAAACCAACATTATTTTATTTGTGTATTTATATAAATGACTCCTACTCCGATAAAACCAACATTAGTGAATGTGACTTTGAATCCATATGCGGGAAAAAGGCCTAAAAAACCCATAAAGAAGTACGACATAAAAACTCTTTTTACAACTCTGTCAAATAAATCATACCCACATGTAATAACACCTTTAGACACTGCTTTTATAGCAAAAATCCGTATTGACAGCGTAAGTGCATGTTTGCCTGGGTCAAGAGGATGTATCACTCGCGAACGCCATGGGACACAATTAGAAAATCGACAAGTTGCTAGATTAAACGATAGAGGTGTGACAAAAAACCCAAAGTTCAATTACAATAATATAACAAAGTTTGGCTTTCTCAAATTGGTTGGAATGGTCATTTACAAAGACGGAACAGAGAGTAAAATCAACATACCGATAGATGCGTCAGGGGTCATAGGTTTACGTACGGGGGTTTCTGCAATGGTGATGATCAAACCAACTAATATAGATGCAGGAAAATCAATCACCATAATGATTAACGAAATAGAAACATTGTTATTCAAGTTTTTGAATTTTGAGAAAACCAGTCCAGCCCGTATCGAAATGATCAATGGTGCGTTTAATATGTATACGAATAAAACTGCATACGAAAGACCGAAGTTGTCAAACTTTTCCACGTTTTTGAACGAAATGCATAGAGGTATTCAAACACAGTACGGACAACCCTCAAAGCCATGGCTTAATCATCAAGGAGGAGCTCTCGTTATTAAATCTGTTTTCAAAAGCAAAGAAAATTTACCAACAATAACTATTTCCCCTTATGGAAGAGTTGAAATTATGGGAGCCAAATCGTTCGAAGATATGGTGACGGTGTACAAAATCGTAATGGACGCTTTTAGCAAAATACAGGGCACAGCCATAGAAATGAAGATTTTCAACCACGCCGCACCTAAGAAAAGAAAGGAAAAACAAGTTGATAAAAACTTTGTTATTAATGGGGTTCAAGTTAATGCTGGTGTTCTCATGATCAACAGAAAGAAATGTCAAACGTTCACCAAGCCGATGCTCGCTGAAATTTGTCAGAGATATGGAATGGTGACGAAAGGAACTAAAGAATCATTATGTTCGCGACTAAAAACGATTATTGAATCAAAAGCAAATATTCCAATACCAGCATTTCGAGGTGGAAAAATAAACAATCCGTTGTTCAATAATCCTAATAACAACACAAACAACTCCAAAATCCCATCTCATATCATAAAAGACTGTCATACGAAAGGAATTTCTATACATGACAGACAAACTCTAAAGT
>Ga0302136_1000119_pt1 | contig 38734 bp, 36 predicted proteins | sample CBN3_20m_MG_FD_203116 | JGI IMG/M metagenome (GOLD analysis project Ga0302136, IMG submission 203116) | Marine microbial communities from Western Arctic Ocean, Canada - CBN3_20m | ecosystem: Environmental > Aquatic > Marine > Oceanic | place: Canada: Western Arctic Ocean | collected 2017-09-15
TCTCCATTCAGGCCAGCAGCCGTGATGAAGGCTGCATCAACAGGCCGGACACACGGAAGCACCTGAACCTGCGCGCAAGAATCTCTCCAACACCCCCTTGTATCCGAAGGGGCGTCCACACACGGACTTGCGGATCGCCTCCACAAATGGATCGCCCTGACCCCGGCCGAGCGACAGACGCTGGCCCGGTTCGAGGAACGGCCCCGGTCGCTACGACGTGGCGCGGTGCTGATCGACGAGCATTCACGGAATGACGAACTGTTCGTGGTCCAGCAAGGCACGCTGATGTGCTATGTGCTGCTCGACGATGGCAGCCGGCAGATCGTGCGCTTCCTGTTCCCCGGCGACCTGTTCGCCCTGTCGGCGCTGGTCTATGGCCGCTCGCTCGATACGATCGTGGCGGTGACCAACTCGGTCGTCTGCGCCTTTGAGCGGACTCAGATGGCGCGGCTGGCGGAGGAGCATCCGCGGCTGATGAGCCTGCTTCTGGTGCTCAACCAGATCGAGCGGGTGATCACCACCGATCGGCTGGCGGGACTGGGTCGCACCTCGGCGCGCGAGCGGGTGGCGACGCTGTTGCTGTCGCTGCGCGGCCAGATGCGCCAAGCCGGGGTGGAGGTCGGCGATTCCTTCGCGCTGGGGCTGACCCAGGAGGAAATGGGCGATGCGATCGGGCTGACCGCGGTTCATGTGAACCGGATGCTGCGCCAGTTGGAGGAAGAAGGCCTGATCGCGCGCAACAGCGGCCGCGTCCAGTTGCTCGACGAACCCCGGCTGGTGCGCGAGGCGCGCTATGTCGACCGGTTCGACGGGCTGGACCTGAGCTGGTTGCCCGAGGGGCGGTGACGCGGGACTAACGCCCCCTCGCCCAGCGCCGCATCGCCGCAATCTCTCGGCGGCAGAGCGGACAAGCGCCGTCATACCAGACCTTCACTTGGGCCATCGCCATCTCCGCCGGCCGTCGGGGCGATCCGATCCGGACCGCCCCTGTTGCCGTCAGAACAGATCGGCGGTCATCACCTTGGTCCACACCCGCACGAAGTCGCGGACCATGCGCGGCTGCGCATCCTCGGCGGCGTAGAATTCGGCGATGTTGCGCAGTTGCGAATTGGCGCCGAAGATCAGGTCGTTGCGCGTCGCGGTGAACCGCGTCTCGCCGCTGTCGCGGTCATCGAGCGTGAAGCGCAGGCCGGCCTCATCCTGCTTGGTCCAGACATAGTCCATGCTGGTCAGCACGCGGAAGAAGTCGTTGCTGAGCACCCCAACCCGGTCGGTGAACAGGCCCGCCTCGCTCTCGTCCCAATTCGCACCCAAGGCGCGCAGACCGCCGGTCAGCACCACCCATTCGGGCGCGCTGAGCTTGAGCAGCGCCGCCTTGTCGAGGAACAGTTCCTCGGGCGCGACGCGGCCCGCCGTCACCTCGGCGAACTGATCATCGACATAGTTACGGAAGCCATCGACCACCGGCTTGAGCCATTCGAAGCTGTCGGCATCGGTCAATTCATCGGTCGTGTCACGACGCCCGGCGGTGAAGGGCACGTCCTGCGCCAAGCCCGCATCCGCCGCCGCCTTCTCGACCGCCGCCGTGCCGCCCAGCACGATCAGGTCGGCGAGCGACACGCGCTTGCCGCCGGCCGCACCCTGGTTGAACGCATCCATGATCTCGCGGAGCTTGGCGATGACGGGAACGGTGCGACGGTTGACCGCCCAATCCTTTTGCGGGGCAAGCGCCAGCCGCGCGCCATTGGCGCCACCGCGCTTGTCGCTATCGCGATAGGTGACGGCGGCCGAGAAAGCGGTGAAGACCAGGTCCGACACCGACAGGCCGCTGCCCAGAAGCTGCTGCTTCAACTGTGCGATGTCGGCCGCGTCGATCAGTTCGTAGTCGCGCTCGGGAATCGGATCCTGCCACAACAGGTCCGGCTCGATCGTGACCTCGGGGCCGACATAGCGCTCGCGCGGGCCCATGTCGCGGTGGGTCAGCTTGTACCAGGCCTTGGAGAATTGCTCGGTGAAATAGTCAAAGTCGTTCAGGAACCGCTCGCAGATCGGGCGATAGACGGGATCGACCTTCAGCGCGATGTCGCTGGTCATCATCATCAGTGCATGGCTCTTGCCCGCGATATGCGCATCCGGCGTGCGCGGCGCGTCGGCATTGACCGGCGTCCATTGCAGCGCGCCCGCCGGGCTGCGTGTCTGCTCCCATTCCAGGCCCAGCAGATTTTCGAGATAGCTGTTATCCCACTGGGTCGGGTTCTGGGTCCAGCTCCCCTCGATGCCGTTGGTCATGGTGAACTCGGCATTGCCGGTGCCTTCGGGATTGTGCCAGCCCAGGCCCATTTCCTCGATGGCCGCGATTTCCGGCGGCGCGCCGATCCGGTCGGCCTTCACCATGCCATGGCTCTTGCCGAAGGCATGGCCGCCGGCGATCAGCGCCACCGTCTCCTCATCGTTCATCGCCATACGGGTGAAGGTGATGCGGATGTCGCGCGCCGAGGCCATCGGATCGCCGCTGGCATAGGGGCCTTCCGGGTTCACATAGATGAGCGACTGGTGCGAGGCGGCCAGCGGTTGTTCCAGATCATAATCGGCATCGCCATTCTGGCCGCGCCAGCGCTTGTCGCGATTGACCATCTCGTCGAACGAATCGACCTTGGTCATGTCGAAGACTTCAGGGCCCCAATAGGTCGCGTCATCGGCCTCCCAGGCATCCTCGCGCCCGCCGCCGAAACCATAGGTCGGCAGCCCCATGATCTCGAGCGAGCAATTGCCGGTCAGGACGATCAGGTCCGCCCAGGACAGCGCGGCACCGTATTTCTGCTTGATCGGCCAGAGCAGGCGACGCGACTTGTCGACATTGCCATTGTCCCACCAGCTATTGATCGGCGCGAAACGCTGCATCGCCTCGCCAGCACCACCGCGCCCGTCGGCGATGCGATAGCTGCCCGCCGAGTGCCACGACATGCGGATCATCTGCGGCCCGTAATTGCCATAGTCGGAGGGCCACCAGGCGACCGAGCTGGTCAAGAAGCGCTTGATCTCGGCCTTCAGCTCTTGAAGGTCGATCTTGGCGAATGCGGCGCGATAATCGAAGTCTTCGCCGAGCGGATTGGCCTGCGGCCCATGGCGGTGAAGCTGTTCGACGCGCAGCCGGTTCGGGTACCATTCGGTCAAGGTCGGCGGCGTGGTGAAGGCCCCGCCGATCCGGTCGCCGCCAAAGGGGCATTTGCCTTCGAGTACCGTCTTATAGTCTTCCATGCCTTCGCCTCATGCTCGCCTTAGCGGGAAAGAAAATGGCGCTTGGCCAAGCACATGCCGGCAAGATGATGACCAATACCCGGCCAATCTCAGCCTTGTGCGTTCGACGTTGCGCGATGAAAATGGCGGCATGTCTTCGTCCAAAGGCGGACAAACCCGCCGCTCCTCGCGCGTAACAACGTGCCCATCGGCCGGTTGATCCTCCATTCGGGCTCAGTCCGAATAAAAAATCATCATGGATCAATCCCAATGCTTGCGACCAAGATGCGGATCATTTGCGATCACCGCGCGTAACCATCGGGCTCGTGCAGGCATTATGGTGGCAGAGAGATTATGGTGCGTTCGGCGGCGATCATCGGGGCGGGCATGGCGGGTCTGGCCTGCGCGACGCGGCTGGCCGCGGCGGGATGCGCCGTCCGCCTGTTCGACAAGGGGCGCCGTCCGGGCGGACGTATGGCAAGCAAATCGCTATCGGCGGGCGGCCATGACTTTGCCTTCGACTATGGCGCGCAATATCTGACGGCACGCGATCCGGCCTTCCTGGCGCAGGTCACCGATTGGGAGGGTGCGGGCATCATTGCCCGCTGGCCCGCCGCCGGTGAGGACGCTTGGGTCGGCGTGCCCAGCATGGCCGCCATTGTGGCGCATATGGCGGAGAAGCAGGACGTCCGCTGGTCAACCCATATCCGGGCGGTGGAGCGGGACGCCGCCGGCTGGATCCTGATCGATGACGAAGGGCGTGAAGGGCCGTTCGATGCACTGGTGCTGGCAATCCCGGCCGAGCAGGTTCCGCCGCTGATCGCCTCGCATGATCCGTCACTCGCGGAGCGCGCCATGGCCTGCCCTTCGGGCCCGTGCTGGACGGTGATGCTGGGGTTCGAGACGCGGCTGGCGGTGGCGGATATTGCTGACATCCGCGATCCGATCGACTGGGCGGCGCGCCATTCGGCCAAACCGGGGCATGACGGTGGCGAGGCCTGGACGATCCATGCGGCGCCCGACTGGTCGCGGCATCATCTCGAAAGCGATCGAGAGACCGTGGTGGCGGCGCTGCTCCATGCTTTCGAGGAGCAGACCGGACCGCTTCCCGAACCCGTGCATGCGGCGGCGCATCGCTGGCGCTATGCGCGGTCGGGCAAGACGGGGATCGGGGCCTATTCCCGGCCCGAGATCGGCCTGGCGGCGTGCGGCGACTGGCTCATCGCGCCGAGAGTGGAGAGCGCCTGGTTGTCCGGTCGGCAGGCGGCGAAGGCGTTACTTTGATGTCGTGATCCTCTCCCGCATGGGGAGGGGGATCGCAGCAAAGCGGTGGTGGAGGGACGTGCCACAGAGGACGTCCTGCATGAAAGTCCCCCTCCGTCAGGGCTTCGCCCTGTCACCTCCCGGTACCAGGGAGGCGTTAACGGCCGTCGCTTACGCCTTTTCCAGCGTGCATTGCAGAGGATGCTGATTGGCGCGGGCGAAGTCGATCACCTGCGCCACCTTGGTTTCGGCGACCTCATAAGAGAAGACGCCGCACACCCCCACGCCGCGCTGATGCACGTGCAGCATCACCCGGGTCGCATCGTCCATGCTCATCCGGAAGAAGCGCTGCAGACACAGCACGACGAATTCCATCGGCGTATAATCGTCGTTGAGCATCAGGACGCGGTACGGCGTCGGCTGCTTGGTACGCGCGCGGGTACGGGTCGCGACGCCCAGGCCATTGCCCTCGTCATCGCCGTGATCCGGGCCATGACCGGGACCTTGGCCGGGCCCATTGCCGGCCATCCCCAGAGGATGGGTGAGAAGATCGCTGTTCGGGGCCATGGCGCTAAAATATGGCATGGCGGGGGGTGCGCACAAGCCCTTGGAGACAGGGTCGATCGTATAAATCGGCATGGTCATGGGGCAGAACCTCCTCGCCCTTGCGGTGCTTCGCGCCTCCCTTCCAGTTGGAGGGGAAGGGTGATGGTGGTTGCCCTAATGGAAATCGCGCGAACGGGGCAGCAGCCGGACGTCGCGCGGATGGACGCCGCGCTGGGCGACAGGACCGCGTGGATCGTGCGAGCGGGTGGGCGCGACGCGCACATCCTCCAGCCGGGCGAGCATCGCGCTGCGATCCTCGACGCCGGCGGTCATCAGATGGACGACGCCCTCTTCGCTGCGCTGGACGACGCCGTGGATCAGCATCAGCCGCGAAGCCATCACCGCGCGCCGGTTCGCCTCGAAATCGCGCGCCCATAGCAGCGCGTTGACGATTCCCGTCTCGTCCTCGATCGTGATGAAGATCGCATTACCCTTGCCCGGCCGCTGGCGCACCAGCACCACCCCTGCCACCTTGGCGCGGCGCCCATCGGCCAGGTTATGGAGATCGGCGGCGGACAATATGCCCTCACTCGCCAGTTCGCGGCGCAGGAACGCCATGGGATGGCCCTTCAGCGACAGCCGGGTCGCCCGATAATCGGCGCTGACCTGTTCGGACAGCGGCATGGGTGGCAGATCCACCTCCGGCTCGGCGGCCATTTCGGGGGCCTGCATAGCGGCGAACAGCGGCAGTTGCGCCGACTTCATCCGCCGTGCCTCCCACTGCCCCTCGCGCCGTCCGCGTCCCAGCGAGCGATAGGCATCGGCCTGCGCCAGCAGGTCGAGCGCGCGGCGGGGCAGTTTCGCGCGTATCGCGACCGACTCGATGGCTTCATAAGGGGCGTGATCGGCGATGTGGGTTCCCCATTCCTCCCGAAACCCGTCGACCTGCCGGAAGCCCAGCCGCAGCGCCAGCGCGCCGTCCTCGCGCCGCTCCAGCCGATTGTCCCAGCCGCTATAGTTCACATCGACCGGCCGCACCTCGACCTTGCCATTCTCGCGCGCGTCGCGGACGAGCTGGGCGGGCGCATAAAAGCCCATCGGCTGGGCATTGAGCAGCGCGCAGGTGAAGATCGCGGGCTGATGGCATTTCAGCCAGGCCGAGACATAGACCAGCCGCGCAAAGGACAAAGCATGGCTTTCGGGAAAGCCATAGGAGCCGAACCCCTCAATCTGCTTGAAGCAGCGTTCGGCAAAGTCCTGTTCATAACCGCGCTTGACCATCCCGCCGACCATCTTCTCCCGGAAATTCTGGATGGTGCCGACATTGCGGAACGTCGCCATGGCGCGGCGGAGTTGATTGGCCTCGTCGGGCGTGAACTTGGCCGCGACAATGGCCAGCTTCATCGCCTGTTCCTGAAACAGCGGCACGCCGTACGTGTCCTTCAGAATGGCCTTCAACTCGTCAGCATCCCCCTCCCAGGGATGAGGAGAGGGATATTCGACCTTCTCCTTGTTCGCCCGGCGACGCAGATAGGGATGGACCATGTCGCCCTCGATCGGTCCCGGCCTGACGATCGCCACCTGTACGACCAGATCATAGAATCGCGCGGGCTTCAGCCGGGGCAGCATGTTGATCTGGGCACGGCTCTCCACCTGGAACACGCCGATGCTATCGCCCTTTTGCAGCATCTCATAGACGCACTTGTCTTCGTCCTGCGCCAGCGTATCCAGCTTGGGGCGCGGCAATCCGTTCGCCGCCATCAGGTCGAACGCCTTGCGGATACAGGTCAGCATCCCCAGCGCCAGGATATCGACCTTCATGATCCGAAGCTCGTCGATATCGTCCTTGTCCCATTCGATGAAGGTCCGCCCCTCCATCGCGCCGTTGTGGATCGGCACGGTCTCGTCGAGCCTGCCTTGCGTCAGTACGAAGCCGCCGACATGCTGCGACAGATGGCGCGGCGCGCCCAGCAACCGGTCGACCAAGGTCCGCAGCCGCCCGATCTCGGGATTGTCGGGGGAAAAGCCGGTCTCGTGGAACCGCTTCTCCTCGAAACGCTGCGAGAAACTGCCCCAGACGGTGCTGGTCAGCCTTTGCGTGATATCCTCGCTCAGCCCCAGCGCACGGCCGACCTCGCGCACTGTGCTGCGCGGTCGGTAATGGATCACGGTCGCGGCGATCGCGGCGCGGTGACGGCCGTATCGCTCATAGATATATTGGATCACCTCCTCGCGCCGCTCATGCTCGAAATCGATGTCGATATCGGGAGGCTCCTTGCGCTCGGCCGAGACGAAGCGCGAGAAGAGCAGATCATGTTTGGTCGGATCGACCGAGGTCACGCCCAGGATCCAGCACACCGCAGAATTGGCCGCCGAACCCCGGCCCTGGCACAGAATGGGTGGCTCCAGGCTGCGCGCATACCGCACGACATCGTGCACGGTCAGGAAATAATGCGCATACTCGCTCTCTCGGATCAGTTTGAGCTCCTCGTCCAGCGTGGCCCGCAGCTTGGGGGGCACGCCCTCGGGAAATCGCTCCGCGGCCCCCTGCCGGACCAGTTCCTCCAGCCAGTCCTGCGCCTCCCACCCTTCGGGCACCGGCTCGTCGGGATATTGGTAGGAGATATGATTCAGCCGAAACTCGATCCGGTCGAGGATGGCGAGGCTCTCCGCTACCGCCCCTGGCCTGTCGGCGAATAGCCGCGCCATCTCCGCTGCCGGTTTCAGATGCCGTTCGGCATTCGCCGCCAGTTGCCGCCCCGCGCTGCGGATGGTCAGCCCTTCGCGGATGCAGGTCAGTATATCCTGTACCGGTCGGTCGGCGGGTTCGGCGAACAGCGCATCGGTGGTGGCGAGCAGCGGCACGCCGCGCGACTCCGCCAAGGCTGCCTGCGCCGCCAGCCGCCGCCGGTCCGCGCCCTCCCTCGGCATGGTCACGCCCAGCCACACCCGGCCCGGCGCCACCGCCACCAGCCGGTCGAGCGTCGCCGCCAATCCCGGATCGGCGCGTTTGGGCGGCAGCATCGCGTCCGGTATCGGCTCGCACGGCCGCGCGGTGGATTCCGGGCGGACGATCAGCAGGAGATCCTCGGCATGACGGGTCAGATCGCCTAGCCCGAGGATACAGCCGCCTTTCTTCGCGCGCGAGTTGCCCCGGGTCAGCAACCGAGTCAGCCGTCCCCAGCCTGCGCGATTGACGGGATAGACGACGATGTCCGGCGTCCCGTCGGCAAAGACGAGGCGGGCCCCAACGACCAGTTCGAAGAGCCCCATCTTCTTGCCAAACTTCTCGCGAAGCTCGCGCAAGGCCCGATGCGCTCGCACCACACCCGCCACCGTGTTGCGATCGGCAATGCCGATACCGTCCAGCCCCAACGCGATTGCCTGCGTAACCATCGCTTCCGCCGCACTCGCGCCGTCGAGAAAGGAGTAATGCGTCGCCGCGACCAGTTCGGCGAAGCCTCTCACGCGAACAGGCCGTGCACATACCAGCGCGGCCGTTCTGTCTCGCTGTAAAGGCCGTGGCGGAAGATCCAGAAGCGCCGCCCGCGCACATCCTCGACCCGGTAATAGTCGCGGGTCGGCGGCGCCATGTCGGCGCGGCGCCACCATTCGCCCGCGATCCGCTCGGGCCCCTCGGCGCGCGCCACGTCGTGTAGTTTCCGCCGCCAGCGAAAGCGTGCCGGCGGCCCGTCGGGCGTCTCGGCGGCCAGCGACTCGATCGGCTGAGGCGGGTCGAACAGATGGATGGGGCGCAGCGGCGGCTCGCCAGGCTCGGGCCGGGTCCATTCGGCCTTGGGCGCGCTGTCGGTCGCGGGCAGCAGCAATTCGGCCTGTTCGGGCATATGACTGTCGCGCGGATGGATTCGCCGCACCCGCTCGCGCCCCAGTCGCGTGCCCAGCCGATCGATCAGCGCGGCGACCGCCTCTGCCTTGGCTTCCCCGCCTTCCAGCCGGAGTTGCACGGCATCCAACTTCTCGGCCAGCCCGACATCCAGCCGGATCAGGTCATAGCCGAAACCGGGATCGAGCGGATCGGCCAGCGCCTCGATCCGCTCGCGAAACAGCCGCAGCAGCACGGCCGGGTCCCGCGTCGGCTGCCCCGTCTCGACCCGCAACGCCTGCACCTCGCCATCGGCGCGGAACAGCCGCGCGTCCCAGCGGCGCCCACCCTCATGCCGTTCCTCCAGCGCACGCGCCGCCTCCCCCGCCAGTTCCTCCAGCACGCCCAGCATATGCTCGGTCCGCGCCACCGGTTCGGCAAAGCGGCGCTCCACCCCGATCGGTGCGGCGACGACGCGCGGGGTCAGCGGACTGTCCTCCTCGCCGGTCAGCCGCCGGAGCGCCGTCGCCGCCTCGCGTCCGAAGCGCGCCGCGATCGTCGCCATCGGCCGGGCCAGCACATCGCCGACCGATTTCAACCCCGCCGCCATCAGCGCCGCGCACGCATCCTCGTCCAGTTCCAGCGCGGCGGCGGGCAGGCGGCGGATCGCCCCCATCTCGTCCGGGGCCGGGGTTCCGGCATGCCGGGCCAGCGCCCGCGCCGCCTCGGGCGTGTCGCCATAGGCCAGCCGCACGGTGATGCCGCGCCGCGCCATCCGCGTCTCGATATCCTCGGCCAGTCCGCGCTCGCCGCCGAACAGATGGTCCGCACCGGCGCTGTCGAGTACCAACCCCTGTGGCGGGTCGAGCGCCACGGCCGGGCTGTAACGCCGCGCTCCCTCGGCTAGCCGCTCCAGCCAATCGGCATCGGCGGCCGGATCATAGGGGAATATCTCCAGCGTCGGCACCCGTGCCCGCGCATCGGCCAGCGTCAGCCCGACCGACAGCCCCGCCGCGCGCGCCGCCGGATCGAGCGCGGCCAGGCGAATCGCGCCACCCACCGATTCGGCAAAGGCGATCGGGGCCTCATCGCGTGCCACGAACAGGTGCGGGCGGCCGATCCGCAACCGTTCGATCGGCAACCAGGGGAAGACGAGCGCCAGATAGCGGCGCGGGATCGAAGCTTTGCATGTCACGGTTCCACTCCACACGCCACCGGGCGCCCGCGGGCCCTCCCCGTCGGCGCAGCAATTCGAGGTCATAGGCTGGCGCGCCCGGCGCATCCGCCGCCAGTGCGCGCGAGGGCGCCGACGCGACCGACCAGCGGGTTACCGCCGCGCTGGGCGCCACCTGTCCGCCGACGCGCAACAGAATCATCACCACGCCCGAGGCTTCGGCCGCCAGCATCAGCCGGCGCGACGCGGTCAGGTCATAACCGCGCATCGCGCCCCACCCCTCGGCGATCACCGTGCCGAGCCCGGGGCAGCGCGCCCCATCGGCCGCCGCGCGCAGCAGCGCCGAATCATCGGCGACCACCACCACGACCAGATCCTGCGGGTCGAGCCCCATCGCGATCAGCCCCGGCCCATGGAGTCGCCCACCCTGCCGCTCGGCCGCTTCGGTGCGCAGCCACAGGATCGGCCGGGCGCTGGCGACCAGCACGCATCCGATCGCAAAGCCGGCGGCACTGGCCGCCTCTTCCTGCAAAAATGCATGAATCTCATGCAGTTGTGCACGGCCCAGCCCTTGCGCCAGCGCATCGCCGGCATTCCGCTCGCCCTCCTCGGCGCGCGCCGCCAGGCTGGCGGCACGACGCAGACGGTCGATCAGTGCGAAGGGCTCCTCCATATATGTTCTTGTAATGTTCTCATGACGGAGTCGCCAATGCAAAATTTTTGAAAAAAGCGCTTGCCGGTTCGAAAACCCCCATCTATTAGCGCGCCTCACCCCGCCGGGATCTACCGGCCGGAACGCCAGAGCGGGCGTAGCTCAGGGGTAGAGCACAACCTTGCCAAGGTTGGGGTCGAGGGTTCGAATCCCTTCGCCCGCTCCAGCGACTTACTCTATAAGTCGCTCGATCGTCAGGGACGATCCTTCAGACATCATAACCCAGATTAGACGGCCCATCATGGCGCGTCCTGCCGCATCGCGTTTAGACTGGCGCGATGAACAAGCTTTCCCCCTTTGGCGTCTTGCTGATCTTCGGGTTCATCGGCCTGCTGACCGGCAAGTTCGGGCTGTGGTTTCCGCTCGGCCTGCTGGCCGCCGTGGTGGTGGCCATCGCGCAGAACGCCCGGCGAAGCTGAAGCCTCTGCCCCGCCGGTGCCCTGCCCTTATGGTCGGTGACGTTCGATCCAGCGGCCTTCGGCGAACATCAGCTTGTCGAGCAGCCGCCGTTCGATGAAGCCGTCGGGCACGCGTGCCGGATCGGCCATGTCCTCGCCGCCTGCGCCGGCCCGGAAATCCGCGATCAGCCGATCGCGTGCCGCCCGAAAGTCAGGCTTTTCCCGTTCGTCCTCTCGCGCCCGCGCACAGGCCTGCCAGAAGCCGGGATAATCATGCCCGCCATTCCGACGATAGAGGCTGTTCAGTCGCCGCCATCCGGTGTGCCCACCCCGATGCCAGTCGCGATAGCGGGCCGCCTTGCTGGCCAAGCGATCCCAGATAAAGACATCTGCCTCGGGCCGGGCGAAGGTCGCGATCTTGCTCGCGGCGGAGCTATGTTGCCGCGTAGGTCCTCCCGTCGGCAGATTCATGGCCAATGTCGGAATCTCTTCCAGCGGATCGAAAGCCTGCATTGCCCGCACATCCATGATCGCTTGGGCGACGCCCTCTGTCTGCCAGGCGACCCGGTTGGTCAGTAGAAAGGTGATGAGAAAGCGATGCGCATCCTCCTTTGTCACGTCACCGGCAAACAGCGATAGCCAATGCGTATCCGGCAGACGTCGCCCATCGACTCGCTGATCCTTAGGGCAGCACCAGCGGCGGACATCCGCCTCGGCCTCCGTCAGCAATTGGGCCCGAATATCTTGTGAAAATGGCATGATCTTCCTCCCGCGCGTGGCGTTAGGGCCGGGTTTCGGTATGACGCTATCCGGGAGGAATCCGGATTGCCGTCTCCCCCTTCGAACCGGAGAAGCCCCATGCCGATTCGCCCCGCGACACAGCACGACGCCACCGCCATCGCCGCGATCATCCTGCCGGTGATCCGCGCGGGCGAGACCTATGCGCTCGACCCGGCGATGACGCAGGAGACGGCGCTCGCCTATTGGCTGGGGGCGGACCGGGCGAGCTTCGTGTTCGAGGAGGATGGCCGGATCCTCGGCACCTATTATCTGCGCGCCAATCAGGCGGGCGGCGGGGACCATGTCGCCAATGCGGGCTATATGACCCATCCCGCCGCGCGCGGGCGCGGGGTGGCGCGGGCGATGGCGCTGCACTCCCTTGACGAAGCGCGGGACCAGGGGTTCACGGCGATGCAGTTCAACTTCGTGGTAAGCGCCAACGCCGCCGCCGTCCATCTCTGGCAATCGCTGGGCTTTGCGATCGTCGGCCGGGTGCCCGGCGCCTTCCGACACCCCGCCCTGGGGGCGGTCGATGCGCTGGTGATGCACCGACCGCTCTGAACCCCTTACCCCTGCCGCGCGACCTGGAAGCCGGCAAAGGACTGGCTGACCGGCATCAGTTCCAGCCGGTTGATGTTGAGATGCGGCGGCAATTCGGCGACCCAGAGCAAGGTCGCGGCGATATCCTCGGCGGTCATCGGGTTGGAACCGGCATAGAGCGCGTCCGACGCCGCCTGGTCGCCACCGGTACGGACGGTGGTGAACTCGGTCTCGACCATGCCCGGCTCGATCGAGGTGACGCGCACCCCCTTGCCATGCAGGTCGGCGCGCAGGTTGAGCGAGAATTGCTTCACGAACGCCTTGGTCCCACCATAGACGTTGCCGCCGGTATAGGGATAATTCGCCGCCACCGACGACAGGTTGATGATGCCCCCGCGTCGCTCGATCAGGCGGGGGAGCAGCCGGTGGGTGATGGTGATCAACCCGTCGATATTGGTCGCGATCATCGTGCGCCATTGGGCGAGATCGCTGTCCTGCGCCGGCTTGGTGCCGAGCGCGAGCCCCGCATTGTTGATGAGCAGATCGATGGCCGCGAAATCCTGCGGCAGGCTGGCCAATCCGGCGTCGAGCGCAGCCTCATCGGTGATGTCGAAGGCGAGCGAGTGGAATGCCTCGCCCAGTTCGTCGGCCAGCGCCTGCAACCGGTCGGCGCGGCGTCCCGTCCCGATCACCCGCCATCCCGCCGCGACAAAGGCGCGCGCGGTCGCGGCTCCGATCCCGGCGGTGGCACCAGTGACGAGCACAGTTCGGGTCATGGGCTTAACTCCTTGGTCGCAGGCGCGGCGGGGCGCGGAAAGAGGGTGTCCGGTCAAAGGGCGAAACGCAGCTTTGCGTTCCCGCCCCTTTGCCCAGGCGTTCGGCTTTCCCACATAGGGTCCAACGCCGTTCGCGGCCACGTCAATCAGGACCGCCCATGCCCCGCCCGCTTCGTATCGACTTCGTCTCCGACATTTCCTGCCCCTGGTGCATCATCGGGCTGCGCGGGCTGGAGATCGCGCTGGAGCGGATGGGCGATGCGGTCGAGGCCGATATCCATTTTCAGCCCTTCGAGCTGAATCCCGCCATGGCCCCCGAGGGTGAGAATATCGTCGAGCATATCGGTCGCAAATATGGCGCGACGCCCGAGCAGTCAGCGGCCAACCGCGCCAATATCCGCGAGCGGGCCGCCTCGGTCGGCTTCACCATGACGATGGGCGACGATGCGCGAATCTATAACAGCTTCGACGCGCACCGGCTTCTTCACTGGGCAGAGATGGAAGGTCGGCAGGCCGCGCTGAAGCACGCCTTGTTCGACAGCTATTTCACGCGCGGCGAGGATATCTCCAACCACGACGTCCTGCTCGCCGCCGTCACCCGTGCGGGTTTGCCGGAAGACGAGGCTCGCGCGATCCTGTCCTCCGACCGCTACGCCGCCGAAGTCCGCGAGGCCGAGCGACTGTGGCAGGGGCGCGGTATCCAGTCGGTGCCCGCCATCGTGATTGACAATCGCTATCTCATCTCGGGTGGCCAGCCGCCCGAATCCTTCGAGCAGGCGCTGCGCCAGATCGCCGCCGAACCTGCCCAAGCCTGACCTTTTCGAAAGGAGCCCCCTATGGCCGACACCCGTTATGCCAAGACCGAGGAAGCCCTGTCGCGGCTGACCCCCGAGCAATATTATGTGACCCAGCAGAGCGGCACCGAGCGCCCCGGCACCGGCGAATATCTGAACACGCGCGAGCCGGGCCTGTATGTCGACATCGTCTCGGGCGAGCCGCTCTTCGCCTCGGCGGACAAGTTCGATTCGCATTGCGGCTGGCCCAGCTTCACCCGGCCGATCGAGCCCGCCCATGTCAACGAACTGCGCGACACCACCCATGGGATGATCCGCACCGAGGTCCGCTCGGCGCATGGCGACAGCCATCTGGGCCATGTCTTCCCCGACGGCCCGCGCGATCGCGGCGGCCTGCGCTACTGCATCAACTCGGCGGCGCTGCGCTTCGTGCCGCTCGAAGAGATGGAGGAGCAGGGGTACGGGGAATATATCGACCAGGTCCGTAGCGCGGTGAACGAAGCCTGACCCACTCCTCCCCGGCACGGGGAGGTGGCAGGGCGTAAGCCCTGACGGAGGGGGGCCTGCCCCATAGGACTGACCTGGCGGCACGCCCCCTCCACCATCCTTAGGATGGCCCCCCGTACCGGGGAGGATTGACGCATACGGCACCTTTTCCCGACCGGATCGTTTGCCTGCCGCAACGATAAGGTTCGGGGACAAGGGGTTATGAACAGGGCGATGATCTGGGGCTGGGCGCCGATAATGGCCGCCGCACCGGTGGCGGCCACTGCCCAGCAGACCACCGATCCGGTACCGACCGCATCGCGCGTCATCCCCGAAGCCGCCACCGGCGATACGCAGCGCCCGCCCCGCCGCCGCGCGGTGCGCCCCTCCGACAGCGCCCCCTCCGCCATCACCGCCGACACCCGCCGTACACCGCCGCCGGGGCTGATCGGCGACTGGCACGACATCCGCACCCGGCTGGGGCGGCGCGGCATTACCGTGACCGCGCGCTATGCCTCGGAAAGCGCGGTCAACGTCACCGGCGGGCGCAAGACGCTGTTCCGCGAGACGGGGCAGTTCGATGCCGGCGCGCTGTTCGATCTGGAAAAGGTGATGGGGCTGAAGGGCGGCGCGTTCCAGGCGACGCTGACCTATCGCCGCGGTCGCAACCTGACCGAGGATGCCGGGCTGGGCGCGCTGCAACAGGTGCAGGAGGTCTATGGCCGGGGCCAGACGCTGCGCCTGACCCAATTCTGGTATGAACAGCGGATCGGCGACCGGTTCGAGGTGAAGCTCGGTCGCACCAATCCGGGCGAGGACTTCGCCATCTTCTCCTGCCACTTCATGAACTTGAGCTTCTGCGGCGCGCAGCCGGGCAATCTGGTCGGCGATACTTGGCAGAATTGGCCGGTCAGCCAATGGGGCCTGCGGCTGCGCTACGAACCGCGCGACGATCTGTATGTCCAGGGCGCGGTTTATGAGATCAATCCGCGCAACCTGGATAACGACTTCTTCATCGGCCATTTCAAGGGCGCGACCGGGGTGCTGGTCCCGGCCGAGATCGGCTGGATCAACCATCCCAGCGCCGGGCGGATCGGATCGTACAAGCTGGGCGGCTGGGTCGGCACCGCCGATGCGCCGGACGTGTTCCTCGACGTCAATCGCAGACCCGTAGCGATCACTGGCCTGGCCCCGCTCGAGCGCACCAGCCGCTACGGCGTCTATATCAACATCCAGCAACAGCTGACCGGCGCAACCAAGGACGGCAAGGCGGAAAACGGCCTCAGCGTCTTCGTCAACGCCACCCAGGCGGACCGGGCGACCAGCGTCACCGACAATCAGGTCGCCGCCGGCCTGTTCTACAAGGGGCTGGTCCCCGCCGTGCCCGGCGACGTGCTGGGGATCGGCGTGGCGCGGACCCATGTGAACGGGCGCGTGGCCGAAGGGCAAAGGCTCGACCCGACGCGGCCTGCGGTGCAGGGATCGGAATATGCCGCCGAGGTGTATTACAGCATTCACCCCGCCGAATGGCTGGAGATGCGCCCCAACATTCAGTTCATCCATCATCCGGGCGGCTATGCCCAGGCGGACGACGTCACCGTGCTGGGGCTGAAGGCCGCGCTGACGCTGTAACCTTCGCCGATTCACGACCCGTTCAATAGGCCGCGCGCATGAGTGACGGCTCCAAAGGAGTGTTTTGATGATCCGTTCGATGATGGCGTCCGCCCTGCTGGCGCCGACCGCCATGGCGATGGTCGCCGCCCCCGTGCCCGCCCTGGCGCAAGCCGGCGGCGATCTGGCGGCGGTGCAGCGCTCGCTTCAGGCGCTGACGACGATGACCGCCGATTTCACCCAGACCGATCGCGCCGGCAAGGTGCTGACCGGTACGCTGACCATGAAGAAGCCGGGCAAGATCCGCTTCCAATATGAAAAGGGCGTGCCGTTGCTGATCGTCGCCGATGGCGGCGCGTTGACCTTCATCGACTATTCGGTGCGCCAGGTGCAGCGCTGGCCGATCAAGAATTCGCCGCTCGGCGTGCTGATCGACCCCAGCCGCGATATCGGCCGCTATGCCAAGGTCGTGCCCAGCGCCGACTCGCGCCTGCTCTCGGTCGAGGCCAATGATCCCAAGCATCCCGAATATGGCAAGATCACGCTGGTCTTCGCTCGCGATCCCGCCGCGCCCGGCGGGCTGATGCTGCAAGGCTGGGTCGCGCTCGATAGCCAGAATAACCGGACGACGATTCGCCTGTCGAATCAGCGTTATGGTGTGGCGGTGGACGACAAGGCGTTCCGATTCAACGACCCACGGAGGTCGGCGGCACGAAACTGAACGCCAACGGACAATTTCATTCATCCGGGCGACAGGTTTCCTGTCCTATCAGGGCGTTGCGGTTGAGGGGCCTTCGAGATTCCCCCCTGTTGCTCGAATGAGTGCCCTCATCCCGCCTGCGTGACGAACGCTAGGTCGGCCCTCGCTCCATGCCCCCGGAGCGAGGGCCTTTCCTTTTTTGGGTTGCCGCCCCCCCCTCATTCCACCCCTTGCAGGGGAGGAATCCCAAGGCCGGGTAATCTTGTCTCCCGCCCTGCCCGCCGCTACATCCGGCCTCGTGAAAATCGCCTCTTGGAACATCAATTCGGTGCGGTTCCGCGCCGCCATCGTCGAGCAGTTTCTGACCGAGGCCGCGCCCGACATCCTGTGTCTTCAGGAGACGAAGGTCGTCGATGACGACTTTCCCTTCGATCTGTTCCGCGCCGCCGGCTATGAGCATATCATCATCCATGGCCAGCGGATGCACCACGGCGTCGCGATTGCCAGCCGCGTGCCGATCGTCGAGGACGATCGCCTCGACTGGCAGGCCAATGCCGAGGCGCGGCATGTCGGCGTGCGCCTGCCCAACGGCGTGCGGCTGGAGAATGTCTATATCCCCGCGGGCGGCGACGTGCCCGACCGCGAGGTGAATCCGAAATTCGGCCAGAAGCTCGATTTTCTGGGCCGCATGATCGAATGGTCGGGAAAGCTCGATTGCCCGACCATCCTGACCGGCGATTTCAACATCGCCCCGCTTGAATCGGACGTGTGGAGCCACAAGCAGCTGCTCGACGTGGTCAGCCATACGCCGATCGAGGTCGAGACGCTGGCCAGCCTCCAGGCCTCGAACGACTGGGTCGATCTGGGCCGCCACTTCATCCCCGCGCCCCAGAGGCTCTATACCTGGTGGAGCTACCGCGCGAAGGATTGGGCGGCGTCGGATCGCGGGCGGCGGCTCGACCACATGTGGGCGACGCGCGACGTGGCCGAAAAGGCGATCGGCCACCGCGTGTTCGAGGGGTGCCGGAGCTGGCTCAAACCCTCCGACCATATCCCGATCATGACGGAATTCGATTTTTGAGCGCAGACCCCAAAGCCGCCGCGCGCGCCATCGATGCGCTGCGCCGGGGGTGGCCGATCGCGATCGACGGCACGGCCCTGCTGGCGGTCGAGACGGCGGACCCGATCCGCCTCGCCGCGTTCGATCCCGAGGCTCAGGCGCCGGTCCTGATCTCGGCCGGGCGCGCGGCGACGCTGAAGCTCGCCAACCAGGCCGAGGCCGCCGATCCCGATGCGCCGGTATTGGTCGAGCGCGCGCCCTGGATCGATTTCCCGGCGGCCACCGCGCTGGCCGATCCGCAATTCGATCTCGCGACGCCGCTGAAGGGCCCCTATCGCGCGCTTGCCCTGCCCGATCCGGCGGTCGCGGCGGCGGCGATCCGGTTCGCGCGGATTGCGGGGATGCTGCCGGCCTTTTTCGTCGGCGGGACGGGGGTGGAGGCGGCGCTCTCCGTCGCCGATATCGTCGCGCATGAAAATGCCGAAGCGCTGGCCATCGCCACCCGCGCGCGCCTGCCCGTCGCAGGCGCCGAGGATGCCGAGATCGTCGCCTTTCGCTCGCCCCATGCGGCGGGCGAGCATGTCGCGCTGCTGATCGGCCAGCCGAACGGCCAGCCGCCGCTGGTGCGCCTCCACAGCGAGTGCCTGACCGGCGATGTGTTGGGCAGCCTGAAATGCGATTGTGGGCCACAGCTTCACGCCGCGATCCATGCCATTGCCACATCGGGCTGGGGCATATTGCTCTATCTGCGGCAGGAGGGGCGCGGCATCGGCCTCGTCAACAAGCTGCGCGCCTATCAGCTTCAGGATCAGGGATTTGACACGGTCGACGCAAACACCCGGCTGGGCTTTGCGATCGACGCACGCGATTTCGGCGTGGCGGCGCGGATGCTGACGCTACTCGGGCAGAACGAGGTGCGGTTGCTGACCAACAACCCCGCCAAGGTCGCCGGGCTGAACGCGGCTGGGGTGCAGGTGGTCGAGCGGGTGGCGCACAGCCTACCCCCCAATCCGCATAACGAGCGCTACCTTGCGACCAAACGGGACCGGACCGGGCATCAGTTGTAGGAAGGCCCCGTCCCATCCTCCGTTCAGCCTGAGCGAAGTCGAAGGCTACGGGATTGGCCTTCGTGGCTGAGCGCGGAACGTGCGCTTCGACTTCGCTCAGCGTGAACGGGGGTTGGAGGATCAGAACCCCAATTCGCGCCGCACATCGGCATAGTCCTGCGCGATCGCCGACACGCCGATCTCACGCAGCCGCTGGTCATGCCCGACCGCGCAGTGGGTGCCCATGCACATGCCGATGACATAGCCGCCGCTCGCCACCGCGCCGCTCGCACCGACGGGGGAGTCCTCCAGGATGGCGCAGTCCTCGATCCGTACGCCCAGCCGGTCGGCGGCGTAGAGATACAGATCCGGCGCCGGCTTCCCACGCGTCACATGCTCCCGCCCGCTATAGATATGGTCGCCGAACGCCTCGCGCAGGCCGAGATGGCGCAGATGGCGGTCGATCCACACCGTCGGGCTGGACGACACCACCGCCTTGAGGAAGTCGGCGGGCAGCGTGCGGACGAAGTCGACCGCGCCGGCAATCGCCGCGACGCCCTCGTCCATCGCCCGGATATCCTCGGCTCGGCGCGCCTCGTGAAAATCATCGGGCAGGGTCTGGCCGATACGGCCTTCGATCGCCGACAGGAAATCCTCGCCCGCCAGCCCCATATAATGGTGCATCGCCTCTTCGGGCGTGTGCGGGTGGCCATTGGCGGTCAGCCATTCGGCGAGGTGGCGATTGCCCTCATATTCGCTGTCGATCAGGACGCCGTCGAAATCGAACAGCAGTGCGGCGAAGCGGCTCATGCGCGGGCTCCGAACAAGGCGCTGCCGACGCGCACATGGCTGGCGCCCAGCATCGCGGCGACCTCATAATCCTCGGACATGCCCATGCTGAGCTTGGTCAGCCCCAGTTCGCGCGCCATCTTGGCAAGCAGCGCGAAATAGGGCGCGGCGTCCAGCCCGTGCGGCGGAATCGCCATCAGGCCGATGGTCGGCAGCCCGGCGGCACGCGCCTGTGCCAGCATCGCAGGGACTTCGGCGATGGCGCAGCCGCCCTTCTGCTCCTCCTCGCCGATATTGACCTGCAGGAAGCAATCGGGGCGCTTGCCGCTCTTGTCCATCGCTTGGGCCAGACCCGCGATCAGCGAGGGGCGGTCGACAGTGTGGATCACATCGAAGAGCGCGACCGCGTCCTCGGCCTTGTTGGATTGCAACTGGCCGATCAGATGGAGTTCGACGCCCGGATAGTCCGCGCGCAAAGCTGGCCACTTCGCGGCGGCTTCCTGGACGCGATTCTCGCCGAACACCCGGTGCCCGGCGTCGAGCAAGGGCCGGATCGTGTCGGCATCATGCGTCTTCGACACCGCGATCAGGGTCGGGGTCGCGTGATCGCCGAGCTTGGCGGCACGCTGAAGCGCGGTGGAGACGGTGGCAAGGCGGGAAACGCTGTCGTCGGTCATGCCCGGCGCTATAGTCACAGCGATGGCCGACCGATACCCCGTGACATGGCTGATGACCGATGAGCGGCTGGGCGACGGACTCTGGGCGGCGCTGCGTCGGCTGCCGCCAGGATCGGGGGTCGTGTTCCGTCACCACGCAACGCCCCCGGGCAAGCGCCGGGCGATTCATCGCCGGGTCTGGCGAATCGCCAGGGCGCGGGGGTTGGTGCTGCTGGTCGCCGGAGGTGGTCTGCCCGGCGATGGCGTACACAAATGGGGCGGACGCAAAGGCTTGCGAAGCTGGCCCGCGCATGACCGGGCTGAGGCCATTGCAGGGTGGAAGGCCGGGGCAGACCTATTGTTCGTCTCGCCGCTGTTCCCCACCCGGTCGCATCCGGGCGCACCTAGCATCAAACCGGCACGGGCGGCACGGATCGGACGCGGCCTTGGCCTGGCGCAAATCGCGTTGGGCGGCATGAACGCGGAACGCTTTCGTCGTTTGCGGGGGCGATTCGACGGTTGGGCAGCGATCGACGCCTGGGGCGGTGCGGGCTAGGTAATGAGGACGCAAACTGCGCCTGCTCCGACGACAGCCTCGTTCCGCAAATGAATGTGTTCGCGCGGAGACGCGAAGGTGTCCGGCGCGGAGCAACACCATGCCTTGCCAAGGGGGCGTGGAATGAGGACAGGCATCCGATCTGGGCCTGGCACCCTCTGCGTCCTCGGGGCGAACACTCTCTTCTTTTAAAAGGCTCGAACCGAACGCCGATGATTACATCCGGCCATCGGCGAGCCCCCTCATTTTAAACCGGGATCAGGGGAAAAGAGGCACAAGGCGTCGGGTAGCGACGCTCCAACGAAGCGTCACACCTGCAAAATCGCATCACGCGAAGGTCAGAACCGGAAAGCGGTTCCTAGATATACCGCCTGGCTGTTGCGGCGATCGTCATCCAGCCGCGCCAGACGCTCGCGGTCCGAGCGATAGCGGACGCCCGCCGTCACATCCAGGTTGCGGGTCAGCGCATAGGAGCCGCCCATGTCGAGCGAATAGCTGGACGGCGTGTCGATCAGCTTGGCGACGCCCTCGATCGGGCGATCGGTCGAGGCCTTCACGCGGCCGGTAAAGCGATTCGCGGTATAGCTGACCGCGACATCGGCGGTCTCGCGGCTGCCCGGCAAGCCGGCCAGATCAACGCGAGCGATATCGCTGGACACCGCCAGCCGCTTCCAGCCCACCGAAACGCCCAGATTGTACGAGATCGGCGCCAGGCCGACCGTCGGCGCGGTGTTGGCGGCGATCCGTTCGTCATTGGTGCGGCTGGTCCGCGCGCGAACCGCAACCGTCACCGCACGATTGGCGCCGCGCTGGCTTTCCGCCGGGGTGAAGCGCAGGTCACCGGCATCGAGGCCGCTGCGGGCGAAGATGGCGGCGAGACGGGGATCGGCGGCGGCCGGAGTGAAACCACCGGCACCCCGCAGGGTCAGCATCCGCTTGGCCTGACGCACACTCTGGTCCACCGCACCGATGGCGGGCGCGACCAATGCCGTCGTGGCGGCCAGCGCCCCGATAGCAAGTCCGATCACCACACGCCCGAACGACACGGTCCACCCCTTTGGCCTGAGACCCCTCTTCAAGACCGGTCCTAACATGGAATCATGTCGGAGTGATCCCATTGTTACGCGTCCGATCGCGAATCTTGTCCGACTGTTGCCCCGTATCCACAGAATCGCGACCATCGCACGCCCGCTTGCCGGGGTGGCGGGGCCCCTGTAGAGCGATACGCAACCCTTATTCCCAGTCAGGATAATGCCGATGCTTCGCCGTTCCGCCACCGCGTTCGCGGTAATCGCCGCTCTGTCGCTCGGCGCCTGTGCCGGCAAGAAGGATCGCCCGCAGGCCGATCTGGCCGCATCGAAGATCACCACGATCGGCGTGAATTCCTATCTGTGGCGCGCCAGCCTGGATACGCTGAGCTTCATGCCACTGACCGAAACCGACTCCAATGGCGGCGTGATCGTGACCGACTGGTACATCAACCCGCAGGTCCCGACCGAGCGGATGAAGGTGACCGTCACCATCCTCGACCAGGATCTGCGCGCCGACGCGCTGCGCGTGACCGCGCTGCGCGAGGTCAATCGCGGTGGCCAGTGGGTCGCCGCCCCCGTCCAGGCCGCGACCACGCAGAAGCTGGAAGACATCATCCTCACCAAGGCGCGCGACCTGCGCCGTGCCTCGATCACGAAGTAAAAGACGAGAAGAATGGCCTCGCGTTTCAACGCCCTGAAATCGGATTCGACCTGGCAGCGGATCTGGGAGGAGCGGCGCACCTTCGCCGCCGACGATCACAGCCCCAAGCCGCGCTCCTACGTCCTCGAGATGTTCCCTTATCCGTCGGGGCGCATCCATATGGGGCATGTCCGCAACTATACGATGGGCGACGTGCTGGCGCGTTATCGCCGGATGATCGGGCATGAGGTGCTCCACCCGATGGGCTGGGACGCGTTCGGCATGCCCGCCGAGAATGCCGCGATGGAAAAGGGCGTCCATCCGGGCGGCTGGACCCGCGACAATATCGCGACGATGAAGGCGCAGCTGAAGCGGCTGGGCTTCGCGCTCGACTGGACGCGCGAGATCGCGACCTGCGAGCCGGACTATTACGGCCATGAGCAGGCGCTGTTCCTCGACCTGTATGCGGGCGGCTTGGTCTATCGCAAGGAATCGGCGGTCAACTGGGACCCGGTCGACATGACCGTGCTCGCCAACGAACAGGTGATCGACGGGCGCGGCTGGCGCTCGGGCGCGCTGGTCGAGAAGCGCAAGCTAAACCAGTGGTTCTTGAAGATCACCGACTTCGCCGACGAGCTGCTGGAGGGGCTGACGACGCTCGAGCATTGGCCCGACAAGGTGAAGCTGATGCAGGAGAACTGGATCGGCCGCAGCAAGGGCCTGCAGTTCCGCTTCGCCCCGGTCGCGCCCTTCGCCGAGTCGATCGAGGTCTATTCGACCCGCCCCGACACGATCTTCGGCGCGAGCTTCGTCGCGATCGCGGCGGATCACCCGATCGCACGCGAATTGGCCGAGACGAACGCCGAAGCAGCGGCCTTCATCGAACGCTGCAAAGCGGGTGGCACGACGGCGGCCGAGTTGGAAACCCAGGAAAAGCTGGGCTTCGACACCGGCTATCGGATGCAGCATCCGATGGACGCGAGCGTCACGCTGCCCGTCTATATCGCGAACTTCGTGCTGATGGAGTATGGCACGGGCGCGGTGATGGGCGTGCCCGCGCATGACCAGCGCGACCTCGATTTTGCGCGCAAATACGGGCTGAGCGTCACCCGCGTCGTCGCCGATGGCGATACCACCGATCCGGTGTTCGAGGGCGACACCGCCTATACCGGCAGCGGCCGTCTGGTGAACTCCGGCCCGCTTGACGGGCTGGACGTGGAAGCCGCCAAGGCCGCCGTCATCGCCCGCGCCGAAAGCGAAGGCTGGGGCCAAGGCCAGACCGTCTACCGCCTGCGCGACTGGGGCGTCAGCCGCCAGCGTTACTGGGGCACGCCGATCCCGATCATCCATTGCGAGGATTGCGGCGCGGTGCCGGTGCCCAAGGACCAGTTGCCGGTCACCTTGCCCGAGGACGTCACCTTCGACGTGCCCGGCAACCCGCTCGACCGCCACGCGACGTGGAAGCATGTCGACTGCCCGAGCTGTGGCAAGCCCGCCCGGCGCGAGACCGACACGCTCGACACCTTCGTCGATTCGTCCTGGTATTTCATCCGCTTCGCCAGCCAGCCCAAGGATCGCCAGTTCGATCCCGAGGTCGTCAAGAAGTGGCTGCCGGTCGGCCAGTATATCGGCGGCGTCGAGCATGCGATCCTGCATCTTCTCTATGCCCGCTTCTGGACGCGCGCCCTGAAGCATATCGGCCTGATCGACGTGGCGGAGCCGTTCGCGGGCCTGTTCACGCAAGGGATGGTCACGCACGAGAGCTACAAATCCTCCGACGGCCGCTGGCTGGCGCCGGGCGAAATCCGCGACGGCATCGAAATCGCGACCGGGCAGCCGATCACCGTCGGCCGCGTCGAGAAGATGTCCAAGTCCAAGAAGAACACCGTCGATCCCGAGCCCATCGTGGATCAGTACGGTGCGGACGCGGTGCGCTGGTTTATGCTATCCGACAGCCCGCCCGAGCGCGACCTGCCCTGGTCGGAATCGGGTATCGAGGGCTCGTGGCGCTTCGTCCAGCGCTTGTGGCGTCTGTTCGATGGTTCGGAAGCGGCCGAGGGCGAAGACAAGGCGCTTTCCCGGAAATTACACCAGACCATCGCGGGCGTCGCGGCGGATATCGAAGCGCTGGCCTTCAACAAAGCGGTCGCCAAGCTGTACGAGTTGGTCAACGCGATCGAAAAGGCCAAGCCGTCGGCCAGCCGGAACGAGGCGATCCGCACCACCATGCTGCTGGTCGCGCCGATGGTTCCGCATCTGGCCGAGGAAGCCTGGGCCGGGATGGGGCAAGAGGGCCTGATCGCGGACGCCGCTTGGCCGGAGGTCGACGAAAGCCTGCTGGTCGAGGACGAGGTCACCGTCGCGGTGCAGGTCAACGGCAAGCTGCGCGACACGCTGACCGTGGCCAAGGGCAGCCCCAAGGACGTGCTGGAAGCGACCGCGCTGGCGTCGGACAAGATCGTCCGGGCGCTCGACGGCGCGACCCCGAAAAAGGTGATCGTGGTGCCCGACCGTCTGGTAAACATCGTCGCATGATGCGCCCCTTCCCCCTGATCGCCGCCGCCCTGGGGCTGACGCTCGCTCTGTCGGGCTGTGGCCTGCACCCGCTTTATGCCGGGGGCAGCCAGGGCGCGGTGGCGACCGCCTTGTCGGGGGTGGAGGTCGCCCCCATTCAGGGCAAGGCCGGCTGGCTGATGGCCAATGCCCTGCGCGACCGGCTGGGCGATGGCCAGGGCGGCGGCGCGCGGTACCGGCTGGACGTCAAGCTCGACGACCAGATCAAGGGCCTGGGTGTGCGGCGCGACGACTCGGTTACGCGCGAACGCCGGATCCTGCGCGCGCGCTATCAGCTGATCGACCAGGCCAGCAACGCGGTGCTGGTCGATGCGACGGCCGGATCGGATGCCGGTATCGATGTCGTCCGGTCCGAATATGCCACGATCGCGGCGGAAAACACCGCGCTGGAGCGGCTGGCGGTCATCGTCGCGGACGAGATCGTCGCGCGGCTGGCGACCTATGCCCGGTCGCGCCCGGGCGGGACGCCGGCCGGCCAGCCGTGAAGGCCAATGCCGGTCAGATCCGCCAGGCGCTGAGCCGCCCTTCGGCCGATATCCGGCTCTATCTGCTCCACGGTCCCGACGAAGCGGGCGCGAGCGAACTGGCGCGCCTGCTCGCCGAGGCGATGGGGCGCGAGGCCGAGCGGATCGACCTCGACTCGGCGACGCTGAAGAGCGACCCCGCGCGGCTGACCGACGAGGCGGCGGCGCTGTCGCTGTTCGGGGGGCCGCGCTTCATCCGCATCGCCGGTATCGGCGAGGAAGGGCTGGCGGCGTTCACCGCGCTGCTGGAGGCGGAGTCGGCGGGCAATCCGGTCGTCGCCATCGCCCCCACGGTCAAGACCACCGCCAAGATCGTCAAGCTGGCGCTCGATTCGCCGCGTGCCATGGCGTTCGGCTGCTACGCCCCCACCGCCGCCGATGCCGAGCGGCTGGCGGTGACGATGGCGAGCGAGATGGGCTTGCGGCTGGCCGCCGGGGTGCCGGCGAGGCTGGTCGAGGCCGCCGGCGCGGACCGCGCGGTCATCACGCGCGAGTTGGAGAAGCTGGCGCTTTATCTCGACGCCGATACCGACCGCCCGCGTGAGGCCGATCATGCCGCAATGGACGCGATCGGCGCAGATCTGGGCGAGGCGGAGATGGGCGACGCGGTCGAGGCGGTGGTCGAGGGCCGCGTCGGCGATCTGGGCGGCGAACTGGCGCTGCTCGATGAGGGCGGCGCCTCCCCCATCCCCTGGTTGCGTGCGCTCGCCCGCCGCCTCATCGCGCTGGCCGAGATGCGCGCCGATATCGACAAGGGCGAACCCGTCGAGGCGGTAATGAAGCGCCACCGCGTCTTCTTTCGCGACGAGGCGAAGACCGCGCGCGCGTTGCGCCGCTGGACGCCCGCCATGCTGGCCCGCGCGCTGACCCGCATTCGCGCGGCCGAACGCGCGGTGATGGCCCCCGGCAATGCCGGTGCCGTGCTGGCCGAGGCGGAAGCGACGATCATCGCGCAAGGCATCGCGCGGCGGGGCTGACATAGCTCGAAATCCTCCCCTGTAAGGGGAGGGGGACCAGCGAAGCTGGTGGAGGGGTGTTCCCCCTCTCGATAGCGCCCCCCTCCGTCAGGCCTTCGGCCTGCCACCTCTCCTGCAAGGGGAGGAAAGAGAAAGGGGTGGCTGCCGCAGCACCCGCCCCCCTTCCATCACGCCGCGCGCGATTGTTCGTCGAGCGTGGGATAGTCGATATAACCCTCGGGTCCCTGGCTGTACCAGGTCGCCATGTCGCTCTGATTCAGCGGCGCACCAGTGCGCAGCCGTTCGGGCAGATCCGGATTCGCCAGGAAGGTCCGACCGAACGCGATCGCATCCGCCACGCCCGAGTCGAGCGCGGCTTGCGCCTTTTCCCGGCTGTCGAAATCGCTGTTGAGGATCAGCGGCCCCTGGAACACTTCACGAATCTGCGGCGACAGCTTGGGCACGTCGGTGTGGCCATAGGTGCCGTCCGGCCCGATCTCACGCAGTTCGAGGAAGGCGATTCCCAGGTCCGACAGCATCTTGGCGGCGGGCACGAAGACCGAGGCCGGATCGCTGTCGTCCACCCCCTGGCTGTCGCCATTGGGCGAAAGGCGGACGCCGACGCGCTCCTTGCCGGCGACCGAAATCACCCGCTCGGTGATCTCGCGGAGCAGGCGGATGCGGTTCTCGGGCGAGCCGCCATATTCATCCTCGCGGAAATTGGCGTTGTCGCGCAGGAATTCGTCGATCAGATAGCCATTGGCGGCGTGGATCTGCACGCCGTCGAACCCGGCGGCGAGCGCATTGCGGGTCGCCAGTTCGTAATCATCGAGCAGACGCGGGATTTCCGACAGTTCGAGCGGCCGCGCCGTCTCGAAATCCTGCTTGCCCTCATAGGTATGCGCCTGACCCTCGGTCCGCGTCGCCGAGGACGAAACCGGCTGCATCCCCGTCACCGAGCTGTGCACCTGCCGGCCCATATGCCAGAGTTGGGCGACGATGCGGCCACCGGCCTTGTGCACGGCGTCGGTCACCGGCTTCCAATGTTCGACCTGCTCGTCGGTCCACAGGCCCGGCGCATAGGGCCAGCCCAGCCCTTCGCGGCTGATGCCGGTGGCCTCCGAGATGATGAGACCCGCACTGGCGCGTTGGGCATAATATTGCGCCATGATCGGCGTCGGCACCGCCTCGCGGGTCGCCCGGGCGCGAGTGAGCGGCGCCATGAGGATACGGTTAGGGGCGTGAATGGCGCCCAGATCGATGGGATCGAATAACGTCGGCATCAAAATGCAATCCTTTTGCGGCCTTTCCGGCCTGACGCAACGCAGATAGGGCGTTAAGGGAGCCCATGCCCGTGTCCCGCCCCCCAAGAAAAAGTGAACGCGTTGAAAGCGATAGTCTTTCGGACCGCGCCGGGCCGAATACGACGCCGCCGCTGGCCTTTGTCGCGGTCATCATCGCCAATGTCGCGCTCGCCTTTGGGCCGCTCCTGGTACGCATGGCGGATACCGGGCCGGTCGCCTCCGCCTTCTGGCGCATCACCCTTGCCGCGCCGATGCTGGCCCTGGTCGCGCTGATCGGCCCCGCGCGGCCCCGCGCCCCGGGCAAGGGGCAGGCGGGGCTCTGGGCACTGCTGCTGATCGGCGGCGTCGCCTTTGCCGGCGATCTCGGCACCTGGCATATTGGCATCCGTCAGACGACCATGGCCAACGCCACGCTGTTCGGCAATTCGGCGACCTTCATCTTCCCGCTCTACGGCTTTCTCGTCGCGCGCGCCTGGCCGTCGCGCAGCCAGGGGATCGCGCTGATCCTGGCGGCGGTGGGGGCCGGGTTGCTGATGGGCCGCTCCTATCAGGTCGATCCGCGCCATCTGGTCGGCGATCTGATGTGCGTGCTGGCGGGGCTGCTCTACGCGGTCTATTTCATCCTGATGTCGCGGGTTCGCGCCACCATGCCGCCGGTCCCGGCGCTCGCCTGGTCGACGGTGGCCAGCATCCTGCCCCTGCTCGTCTTCGCGGTCGCGCTGGGCGAGCGGGTCTGGCCCGATCACTGGAGCGCGCTGATCCTGCTCGCGCTGGGGAGCCAGATCATCGGCCAGGGGTTGATGATCTATGCGCTGGGGCTGCTCAGCCCGCTGGTCATCGGCCTGGCGCTGCTGGTGCAGCCGATGGTCGCGACGGCGATCGGCTGGATCGTCTATGGCGAGACGCTGGCCTTGCCCGATCTGGTCGGCGTGGCGATGGTGGCGACCGCATTGGTGCTGGTACGGCGCGGATCGCCCAAGACGGTTGCCAAGCCCGGCGACATGGAAGACGGACGAGAGACGCGATAAGATGACCGAGGTGGCGATGACCGATGTTCACGACCTGACTCTCGACGAGGTGCGCGTCGCGCTGGCCGACGGCATCGCGTCCAACGCCGCGTTCGACGGTTGGGGCGACGAGGCGCGCGACATGGCGGCCGACGCGGCGGGCATCGACCGCGATATCGCGCGACTCGCGTTCAAGGACGGGCCGGTTGCGATGATCGACGCTTGGTTTGGGGCGATCGATGCCGCGATGGTCGCGGCGGTACCGCGCGAACAGGCCGCCGCGATGAAGATCCGCCAGCGCATCACCGCGCTGGTCGAGGCACGGCTGGAGGCGCTCTCCCCCAATCGCGAAGCCCTGCGCCGCGCGCTGACCATCCTCGCCATGCCGCAAAATGCCGCAAGCGGCGCGCGACTCGGGTGGCGGACGGTCGATACGATCTGGGCGCAGGCGGGCGATACCGCGACCGATTACAACCACTATACCAAGCGCGCGACGCTCTTCGCGGTCTATGCCGCGACCATCGCCGCCTTCCTGAACGACGAGAGCGAAGGGCATGCCGATACCAGCGCCTTCCTCGCCCGCCGGATCGAGGGGATCATGCGGTTCGAGAAATGGAAGGCGGGCGTGGTCAAGCGCGGTGAGAATATGCCTAGCCTGTCAAGGTTTATCGGGCGGTTGCGGTATCCTGCGGTGTGAGTCGGTTTGGGGTTAATGGATTCCCTTGGCCTTCGACTTCGCTCAGGCTGAACGGCGCGGGGGAATGGCTGAACGGCGCGGGAAATAGGTCTGGATACCAACCTCCGTTCAGTCTGAGCGAAGTCGAAGCCCACGCCCCCAAACCTCACACCCATTTCATCAACGGGTAATTGATAATCAATCGCACCGGGGTTATGTAGGCTGCATGGCGATGTTGAGCAGTCTCGAAACCCTTCCCCGCCGGCAACCGGCGACCGTGGCCGCGATCGACTGGACCCAGTTGGCTTTGCCCGAGGCGCGTCGCTTGCGCGAACTGGGCTTTGACGAAGGTGTGGGGGTCGAGGTGCTGCATCGGGCGACGCTGGGCGGTGGCCCGATCGCCTGCCGGATCGGCCGGATGACCGTGGCGCTGCGCCGCCGGGTCGCTGCCTCGATCCGCGTCGCGCCGGGTGCTTGAAACCCGGCCTTCTCCCATGCCCATCGCCATCTGATGAACGCCGCACCGCTGGTTGCGCTCGTCGGCAATCCCAATGCCGGCAAAAGTGCCCTGTTCAACGCGCTGACCGGCGCGCGGCAGAAGGTGGGCAATTATCCCGGCGTCACCGTCGAGCGGCATTCGGGTCGGCTGGTGCTCGACGATGGCCGCCCGGTCGAGCTGGTCGACCTCCCCGGCGCTTATAGCCTCGATCCCGGCAGCCTCGACGAGCAGGTCACGCGCAACGTCGTGATGGGATCGCAGGCGGGCGAGCGCCGGCCCGACGCATTGGTCGTGGTCGTCGATGCCGCCAATCTCGACAATCACCTCCGCTTCGCCTTGCAACTCATCGCGCTGGGCCTGCCGGTCGTCATCGCGCTCAACATGGTCGATCTGGCCGAGCGGGACGGGCTGACGCTCGATCCGGAAGTTCTGTCGCGCGAACTGGGGGTGACGGTCATCCCCACCGTTGCAGTGCGCCGTCGCGGGCTCGATACGCTCAAGGCCGAGATCGATCGGCTGGTCACGCAGGGCCGCGCCCAGCCTGTGACCGCCGCCGAACGAATCGACGATATCGTCACCCTGCAACGCCGCGCGCGCCAGTTGGCCGCCGCCGCGACCGTGTCGGAAACGCCGACCCGCCGCTGGACGCATATGCTCGACTCGGTCGCGTTGCATCCCATCGCGGGGCCGGTCCTGCTGGTCGCGCTCCTTTTCGTCATGTTCCAGGCGGTCTTTGCCTGGTCCGAAGCGCCGATCGGCTGGATCGAGCAGGGCTTTGTCTGGCTGGAGGCGCAAGTGGGTGCCTTCCTGCCCGAAGGCTGGTTCCGGAGCCTGATCACCGACGGCTTGATCGCCGGGGTCGGCGCGGTCATCGTCTTCCTGCCGCAGATCCTGATCCTGTTCCTGTTCATCCTGGTGCTGGAGGCGACCGGATACATGGTCCGCGCCGCCTTCCTGATGGACCGGCTGATGGCGCAGGTGGGGCTCTCGGGCCGCGCCTTCATTCCGCTCCTCTCCTCCTTCGCCTGCGCGGTGCCGGGCATCATGGCGACGCGGACGATCGATGACGAGAAGGACCGGCTGACCACCATCTTGATCGCGCCGCTGATGACCTGTTCGGCGCGGCTGCCCGTCTATACGATCATCATCGGCGCCTTCATTCCCGATCGGCAGGTGCTGCCTTTCGTCGGACTTCAGGGGCTGGTGCTGCTGGGGCTCTACCTGATGGGCATCGTCGGCGCGTTCGTCGCCGCCCTGCTGCTGCGTCGCACCGTCACCAAGGGCGCCTCGTCGGGCTTCATGATGGAGATGCCCAAATATCAGTGGCCGCATATCCGCGACGTGGTGCTGGGCCTGTGGAGCCGTGCGCTGATCTTCCTCAAGCGCGCCGGCACCACCATCGCGCTGACCACCGTCATCCTCTGGGCGCTGCTGTCCTTCCCCAAGCCGCCGGAAGGATCGGGTATCTCACCGGTGAATTATTCGATCGCCGGGCGGATCGCCAACGGGATCGAGGTCGTGGTTCGCCCCATCGGCTTCAACCGCGACATCGCGCTCGCGCTCGTCCCCGCCATGGCGGCGCGCGAGGTGGCGGTGGCCGCGATCGGCACCGTCTATGCCATCGACGATACCGAGCATGAAGGCGGTCAGAAGGCGATGACCGAGAAGCTCAAGCGCAACTGGTCGCTGCCCACCGCACTCGCTTTCCTGATGTGGTTCGTCTTCGCGCCCCAGTGCATTTCGACGATCGCGGTGACGCGGCGCGAAACCAATGGCTGGAAGTGGCCCGCCTTCATGGTGGCGTACTTGTTCATCACGGCCTATGTGATGGCAGGCATAACATATTGGGTGGCCGTTTTCGCCGGCCTCTAGAACACATACGGGACTGATACATGGCGGGCAGCGTCAACAAGGTGATTCTCGTCGGCAATCTGGGACGCGATCCCGAGAGCCGCTCCTTCCAGAATGGCGGCAAGGTGGTCGAGCTGCGCATCGCCACGTCCGAATCGTGGAAGGACCGCAACAGCGGCGAGCGCAAGGAAAAGACCGAGTGGCACACGGTCAAGATCTTCAACGAAGGTCTGGCCAATGTCGCCGAGCGCTTCCTGCGCAAGGGCTCGAAAGTCTATATCGAGGGCGCGCTGACCACCCGCAAATGGCAGGACCAGCAGGGTAACGACCGCTATTCGACCGAAGTGACGCTGCAGGGCTTCAACTCGGTGCTGACCATGCTCGACGGCCCCGGCGGCGGTCAGGGCGGCGGTGGCCGTGGCGGCAGCGACTTCGGTGGCGGCGATGATTTCGGCGGCGGCGACTTTGGTGGCGGATCGAGCGGCTATGGCGGCGGCGGTGGCGCCTCGGCCGGCGGTTATGGCGGCGGGTCGCGTGGCGGCTCGGCTCCGTCGGGCGGCGGGAGCCAGAATGGGAACGGGGGCAACCGTGGCGGGTTCGGACAGGGCGGCGGCTTCGCCGACGATCTGGATGACGACGTGCCCTTCTGATCGGGCATAACCGATTCCAGGGGGTGGAATGCTGATCACGGAGGTTGAGGACAGGATGGCGACCGGCCAGGCAGATGGGACGATCGCATGCCCATTGGCGGTGTCGGAGCCGGAGCGCGCCGAAGTCATCCAGGCCTATGACCTGGCCGGCTATCGCGAGGATGGTGGGCTCGACGACCTGGCCTCTTTCGCCGCCGAACTGTGCCAGACCGAGGTGGCGCTGGTCAGCCTGGTCGAGGAAGCGCGCCAACGCTTCCTGGCCGCGGTCGGCTTCGACCAGCCGGAAACGGCACGCGACACCTCTTTCTGCGCCCATGCCATGCTCGGCGACGAGCCGGTCATGGTCATTCCCGATGCGCAGCTTGATCCGCGTTTCGCACCCATGTCGCTGGTCGCCGGGCCGCCGCATATCCGCTTCTATGCCGGCGCTCGGCTGATCTCGCGCGAGGGCGTGCCGCTCGGGGCCATCTGCGTCATCTCCGGCACGCCCCGCCCCGAAGGGCTCACCGATTTCCAGCGGCGAGGGCTGGAGGTGCTGGCCACCGCGGTCATGGGCCGGTTGCAGGACCGCCGCGCGCGGCTGGAGCATGTTCAGGCCGTCGAAGCGTCCGAGGCGCGCGTCGCCGATAGCGAGCAGCGGTTCCGCACCCTGGCCGACACCATGCCGCAGATGGTGTGGTCGACCCTGCCCGACGGTTTCCACGATTATTACAACGCCCGCTGGTACGACTTCACCGGCATGCCCGAGGGGTCGACCGATGGCGAGGCGTGGAACGGCATGTTCCATCCCGACGATCAGGAACGTGCCTGGGCCCGGTGGCGGCACAGCCTGGCCACGGGCGATCCCTATCAGATCGAATATCGCCTGCGGCACCGCGATGGCACCTATCGCTGGGTCTTGGGCCGCGCCCTGCCGATCCGCGATGCGGCGGGGCAGATCACCCGCTGGTTCGGCACCTGCACCGACATCCATGAGCAGAAGCTGGCATTGGAAGAGCGCGAGATCGTCAGCCAGGAACTGAGCCACCGGATCAAGAATATCTTCGCGGTGATTTCCGGCCTGATCGCCTTTGCCGCACGCAACAATCCGGCCTTTGCCGGCATCGCCAGCGACCTGCGCGACCGGATCATGGCACTGGGTCGCGCGCACGACTTCGTCCGGCCGCACAGCCCGCAATCCCGCCCCAAGGCGCAGCAGGATAGCCTGCACGGATTGCTGAGCGATTTGTTCGATCCCTATCGCCAGGACAATGCGCCGCGATTCCTTCTGTCGGGCGACGATGTCCGCGTCGATGATCGTTCGGCGACGCCTCTCGCGCTGCTGTTCCACGAACTGGCGACCAATGCCGCCAAATATGGTGCGCTGTCGGTGATGACCGGCGCGGTCGAATTGCAGACCGAACAGCATGGCGAGACGGTTCGCATCTATTGGCGCGAGCGGGGCGGCCCGACCGTCGCGACGCCGCCCGAGCGGGCGGGCTTCGGCTCACAACTGGTCGAATTGTCGGCGGTCCGTCAACTGGGGGGACAGGTCACGCGCGAATGGCGGCCAGAGGGGCTGGAGATCACGATCGACGTGCCGCTGGCATCCTTTAGCCGGCCGGTTGGAACTGGCCCCGGGCGTTAGACGAAAGCGTCACATCGGGGGTCAGGCGGTCGCACCCAGCGGAATGACGTCCGCGCAAGCCAGCGTTTCATCGCCGGTGGCCAGCGCCGCAGCAGCCAGGATCGACTTTTCGCTGAACGGCTTGCGGGTATAGCCCAGCGCCTGGATATCGGTGGCGATCTGCGAGGGGTTGGCGGTCACGAACACGACCTTGACACCATAATCCTGGACGATCCGCCGAGCGATCTCGGGCCCCGTCGCCCCGTCACGCAGATTGACGTCGACAAAGGCGAATGCGCATCCCGGTGCGACTTCCAGGGCGGTACGGCTGTCGGCCGCGATTCCCGCCACTTGGTAACCTGCATCAGTCAGAATGCGCTCGAGATCGAGGGCGACGAAAATCTCGTCTTCCACGATCAGGGCGGTTGGGCTCATGTCAGATTCCTGTCACTTTCCGCACCAACATCTTGATCCAGATAAAGTTCCTCAAATGTTGTCATTTCACCGACGTAATAGAAAAACAGCATGTTCGGCGCGGAAATTGGCCGCCGCCGCGCTGGTCGGACGGCCGCGTGACAGGAACCAACTGCCCTCGACGGTGATCCGCCGTTCACGAACGAAGGCGCGAAAATCGTCGATCGTGACATGGTGGATGTTGGGCGTGTCATACCATTGTTCGGGCAGCAATTTCGTCACCGGCATCCGCCCGCCCCAGAGCAGCGACAGGCGCACCCGCCAATGCGCGAAATTGGGGAAGGAGACGAAAGCGCGCTGACCGATGCGCAGCAGATGGTCGAGCACTTGGTCGGGCGCGCGCGCGGTCTGCAGCGTCTGGCTGAGGATCGCATAGTCGAACCCCTTGTCGGGATAGCCGGCCAGATCGACATCGGCATCGCCCTGCACCACCGCCAGCCCGCGCGCGACGGCCGAGGCGACATTGGCCGGATCGATCTCCAGCCCGCGCGCATCCACCCCCGCCTTGTCGCGCAGCGCCGCCATCAACTGCCCGTCGCCGCAGCCGACATCCAGCACGCGGGCGCCGCGTGCGACATGGTTGGCGATGATCGCCAGATCGGGGCGTAGTGCCTCGCTCATGGCTCGGCCCGCAGGAAGCCGTCGATCACCCGGTTCATCTCGGGCGCTTCGAGCAGGAAGGCGTCATGGCCATAGGGGCTGGACAGCTCGACGAAACTCGCCGCCGCGCCGGCCGCGTTGAGCGCCTGCACCACGGCCCGCGACTCGGCGGTGGGATAAAGCCAGTCAGTGTCGAAGCTGACGAGGCAGAAGCGGGTCTTCGTGCCCCGGAACGCACTGGCGAGCAGCCCGCCATGCTCCTCGGCCAGATCGAAATAATCGAGCGCGCGGGTGATGTAGAGATACGAGTTGGCGTCGAACCGGTCGACGAAGCTCAACCCCTGATGCCGCAAATAGCTTTCGACCTGAAAGTCCGCATCGAAGCCGAAGCTCTTGGCCCCATCCGGGCGGTCGGGCCGTGCCTGCAGCCGCCGCCCGAATTTCTCGGTCAGCCCGGCCTCGGACAGATAGGTGATGTGCGCCGCCATGCGCGCGACCGCGAGGCCCGCCGCAGGAGGATCGTTCGACTCGTAATAGGCGCCACCGCGCCATTTCGGGTCGGCCATGATCGCCTGGCGCCCGACCTCGTGGAACGCGATATTCTGCGCCGAATGCCGCGCGGTCGAGGCGACCATGACGCAGGCGCGCACCCGCTCGGGGAAGGTGGCGGCCCAGCTCAGCGCCTGCATGCCCCCCATCGATCCGCCGACCACCGCCTTCAACACGCCGACGCCCAGATGGTCGAGCAGCATCGCCTGCGCGCGCACCATGTCGCGGATGGTGATGACCGGAAAGCGCATCCCCCAGGGCTCGGCGGTCGAAGGATCGACCGTCGCCGGCCCAGACGATCCCATGCAGCTGCCGATGACGTTCGAGCAGATGATGAAATGCCGCGCCGGGTCGATCGGCTTGTCCTCACCCACCAACCGAGTCCACCAGCCGGGCTTGCCGGTGCGCGGATGGGGTGAGGCGACATGCTGGTCGCCGGTCAGCGCGTGGCAGATCAGGATGGCGTTGGAGCCATCCGCATTCAGCGTGCCATAGGTTTCATAGCCGATCTCGACCGGCGACAGCAGCGCACCGCCATCCAGCCGGAGGGGACCGGGCAGGACGATATGGCGCGACAGACCGAAACGCTGGTCGTCGCTATGGGATAAAGCGGAAACGGAAGCGGCCATGGAGTCCTATCCGCTAAGCCGCGATGCTTGGCAACGCAAGGGCGGGACCGCTATGGCGGGCCTCATGACCGAGCTTACCGCACCCGAACCGATCTCCTGGGTCAAGGCGATCGCGCCCTATGTCCCCGGCCGCGCGACGACCGATGACGGGCGCAAGGTCGCCAAACTCTCGTCCAACGAAAATCCGCTGGGCACCAGTGAGAAGGCGCGCGCCGCATTCGCCGCCGCCGCCAATAATCTGGAACGCTATCCGGATGCGGGCGCGACCGCGTTGCGCGAGGCGATCGGTGCCGTGCATGGGCTCGATCCCGCACGGATCATCTATGGCACCGGCTCAGACGAGATCCTCCATCTGGCGGCGGGTGCGTTCGCCGGGCCGGGGGATGAGATCATCCATGTCCGCTATGGCTTTGCGGTCTATGAGATCGCGACCCGGCGTGTGGGCGCCGAGCCGGTGGTGGTCGCCGACCATGACTATGCTACCGATGTCGACGCGATCCTGGCGGCGGTGACGGACAAGACCAAGGTCGTCTTCGTCGCCAATCCCAATAACCCGACCGGCACCTATGCGGGCGCAGGCGAGATCGCGCGGCTCCATGCGGGACTGCTGCCGCATGTCCTGCTCGTCCTCGACCAGGCCTATGCCGAATATCTGGCCGAGGGCGAGGATGATGGCGGCCTGACGCTGGCCGAGCAGGCGGGCAACGTGCTGGTCTCGCGCACTTTCTCCAAGATCCATGGCCTTGCCGCCGAGCGGATCGGCTGGGGCTATGCCGCCGCGCCCATCATCGACGCGCTCCACCGTATCCGCGCGCCGTTCAACGTAACCATCGCTGGGCAGAATGCCGCGATCGAGGCGATCCGCGACCGCAGCTTCGTCGCAGCGTCGCGCGCACATAATGCCAAATGGCTGGGCTGGTTCGAGGAGCAGATCGCCAGCCTCGGCAATGCGGGCCTGCGGTGCGTGCCGTCCAAGGCCAATTTCTCGCTGGTGCTGTTCGAAGGCGCCCTGACCGCCGAGCGGGCCTATCACGGCCTGATGGACGCTGGATATATCGTCCGCTGGCTGCCGAGCCAGGGGCTGGGCCATGGTCTGCGCATCACCATCGGCACCGAAGATGAGGTGAAGGGCGTCGTGGCTGCGCTCCGCGCCATGGTAGACGCAGCGTAATGCTGCCTTTCGCCCGGATCACCATCATCGGGCTCGGCCTGATCGGCTCCTCGGTGGCGCGCGCCGTGCGCAAGGCGATGCCGACCGCGCGGATCACCGCTTATGACGCCGACCGCCAAGTGCGCGAGACGGTACGCGCGCTCGATCTGGCCGATGATGTCGCCGACACGGCCGGTGCGAGCGTGATCGACGCCGACTTCGTCATCCTGTGCGTGCCGGTCGGCGCGATGGGCGCGGTCGCCGCCGAATTCGCCGACGACCTGCCCGAGGATGCGATCGTCTCCGACGTCGGCAGTTGCAAGGGTGCGGTCCTGACCGCGCTGACCGAGGCGCTGCCGGGCGCGACGATCATCCCGGCCCACCCTGTGGCGGGCACCGAGCGCAGCGGGCCGGAGGCGGGCTTTGCCACCTTGTTCCAGAAGCGCTGGTGCATCGTCACGCCGCCGGACGGCGCCGATGCCTTGGCGGTCGAGCGAGTCGCCGAATTCTGGCGACGGCTGGGCGCCGATGTCGAGTTGATGGCCCCCGATCATCATGACCGGGTGCTCGCCGTCACCAGCCATTTGCCGCACCTGATCGCCTACACGATCGTCGGCACCGCCAGCGACCTGGAGGAAGTAACCCAGTCCGAGGTCATCAAATATTCGGCGGGCGGCTTCCGCGACTTCACCCGCATCGCCGCCTCCGACCCGACCATGTGGCGCGACGTGTTCCTGACCAATCGCGAGGCGGTGCTGGAGATGCTGCAGCGATTCTCGGAGGATCTCAGCCAGCTTCAGCGCGCGATCCGCTGGGGCAAGGGCGACGAGCTGTTCGACCTGTTCAGCCGCACCCGCGCCATCCGCCGTTCGATCATCGACCAGGGCCAGGACGACGCGCGCGAGGATTTCGGGCGCAGCCACGCGGAATAACAATCCTCCCCTGCAAGGGGAGGTGGCAGGGCGAAGCCCTGACGGAGGGGTGTCACGGCCAGGGGGGAGGGGGGGCGCCCCCCCCCGCCCGGGGGGCGCCCCCCCCCCCGCGCGGCGGCGAGGGTCCGCGGCCGG